>JGI24158J21664_10013390_pt1 | contig 10824 bp, 11 predicted proteins | sample Ectturendosymbi3_FD_21664 | JGI IMG/M metagenome (IMG submission 21664)
TTTTGGCTTTAAACAGTCGAATTTGGGCTATTTATTAAGAATATGTTTTGTCTGCAACGAAGCTAAATATTATGAGTCAAAGACCAAGAGACATAGGCTGAAAATGGTAGGTGGCAACGAAAAGAGGCCTAAAGCTAAGGCAAAAACAGACCGAAGCATAAAGATGGAAAGGTGCGTTGGACAAGTATTTTAACCACTGAAGATATACATCAATGCCACACCACATTGAAGATGGCGTCAGCGCAGACAGCCAGCCTGGTCATGTTACGCCAGAGAGTCAAAGTAGACGTTTATGTACCGGAAGTGATACAAATCGTTTCGAAAGTGTTGATTCTGACAATGAAGGAACCTCGTCGGATGTACATCTGATGAGGCATGCGAGCAAGAACACTCAAAATGTGGATGAACAAATAATCCTGCTACTTAGCCAGGTGTCATGAATCGGAATGTTGGTGACTACCCTGGACTATTTGGCCCAACTAGGACCGCCTGCAATCGCAACAGAAGTTTTCCCCAGAAACGAGAGTGATAGGACACGATTTCCTAAGTTTCACTGTAAAAAATTACCACCAAATGCTGAAGCGGTAGGTCATCCACGGCTATTATCCCTGGCCTAGAAAAATATAATCTTTTGCTACTACGGCAAACTTTTCAGCTCTGGATATCCACTGGCACAGCAATTGCTACCTCTGGTCTCTGCAGGTACTACACTCGTATTTCCCTTCTGATCAGGGAGGTATCTGGCCAGAGAGGAGGTATTAATGAGGGTTGTAATCCTTTGATTTATTGGGTTTAACGGCGCTGTCCATTGAAGTCTCTGCTGGAGAGTTCTTGGCGTCAACGTTTCGGGCCTCGCCTTTGTAACATTATTGATTTCTATACCATTACGCCTTGATGCCCTCAAAAATATCTACACTACACCGAGTGGGGCCCCGCAAAAGTGTTTCAAATCGGGCCCCGCACATGCTAACGCCGGCCCTGGCTCAGCTAATAACACCAGAAAATGACCTATACGACGACCACGTATCTGCTGAGGATTGGAATCTATTATTCGATGCTTCTGACGATGAAGATGATTAAATTGATGGATTTTAATAAATTTATGACATTGAAGTGTATATTTTTCTGGTCCAAAGCTGACGATCCGCCCAATAAGCCGACCCCCAAAAGTCAGGTCCAAAAATTAGGTCCTGAAATTCAGCTTATTAGACAGAAGATACGGTATTCATTTTCACTCATGCTCTTGTATGACAGTGACCAATTGAAGTAGTTGTTGGTACATTGCCTTGGTGTCTGTTTTCTCCAGCATTGTCTATGCGTAGTAATCTAAACCTTCTGTGTGCTTCGTGGTGCCTCATGATTTTTTGTTTTTCCTAAAAACGGGCTTGCAAATTCATTTGAAACCTTGATCAAAACAATTTACATACTTCTGTGAATATCCCCATTCGACAATGTTAGCCATTTATTTCATAACTTGTTAAAATGTCTTCAGGTTTCTTCCCACTGCTGAATTACTATTCGATGATGAGTGAATGCAGTAATAGCTGGTGTGTTGTTTCAGTGTTTGTCATCTCCCTGTTTTGTCGGTGCTTATCGATTCACACTTGCTCTGTACTGTGCTATGACTAACCATTTTTGTGTTAATCGAGTACCCTTGTGATATGGATCATGAGTCTGACGCAAAATTGAAATTAAATTGATCATTGTCATTTAATTTAGTGCTTCTTAACCGGGTGAATGGTTCTTCCCAGGCCCAGGGTGAATGAAAATTTTGCAAAGATTAATTAGAGGGGTGAATGAAATTTCTGCTCCTAATTTTTCGCACACTCTGATAACATGCATTTGTTTTGTCTTTTTACCCAACACATAACAGCAATCATGAATAAAATGGAGAACTTCAAGAGTTCTAACTTTGCGTCTTCAGCAGTCAACAACTTATCACTTAAAAAAAACTGTACTATGGTGCAATGAACTGCATCTATTACGTAATGGGGGTAGATTTCACCGGGAGATGCCACGTTTTATTCAATAGAGTGGTGGAATCTCTGCTATGCTCGCTGCATGAGGGTCCTGTACTCCAATGCAAAAATTATCTGCTAGAATCGCAGTACTTTCGAAAGTTTCAGGGACTTGGCTTGAACGCTCATCTTGTAGCCTTTTCAGTCGAAGTCCAGAGCAAATGAAGGCCTAAGCAAATAAAGTACAGGAGTAGTCTATATTTGTTTGTTACCAGTTTGGTATTGGTTCCTACATCTAATATGTGTTTACATCTCAGGTTATACCTGCAGAATGTCTATGAAATACGTACAAAACACTTTGTTTGGATGAAAGTAAATGTAAACCTATGGATGAAATCGATCAGGACATGCCAGTTTCACAGTAGAACCAGGTTCGAAAAGGAATGTTAGCGTCGAGAATAAGTTGCCTTCAAAATATGAAAAGGTGAAACTGATTTATTTTAAGCATGGCTTTGAGATTTCAGTAATATTTGCCAGTCAACAAGTCTCATCACAAGTTCACTACTGCAAGAGACATGAAGCATGCCTCACAACACTGCTGTGACAAAACAATGGACCTCAAAATTGGCCTTATATCACGAATGCAAATTGCACAAAATTATGGTGAAAAAAGTTACTTTTGTAGGTTTTAGGGGGGGGGCGATGATTCCGACACTGCAAAATAGTGTGAATGGGAATACAGAAATCGATGGCAGGGGTGAACGAAACCGTAAAAGTTTAGGAAGCGCTGGTTTAATTGACGACCATTATTAGAGATGTCGTAATGAAATGCAAATAACAACAAAAATCTGCAAGAAACCGGAATCAAGCCAACAGTAAAGTTGTGAAAACATTGTCACTGAAGAAGCAAATCTGAGGCCGGTTCAAGCCAGTGGTGGAGGAATCTTTTTCAAAGTGGGGGGCACAAATGCACGTCAAAAAACCCTTTGGAAAATTTTTGTAGTTTAAATTGGCAACTGTGACGTCACAATGCACTGGAATAAGACGTCATTAACTTTTGTCACCAACGCTACACTGACTTGAGCACATACATGTAACTAATAGTTTTTAGTCTTACACAAAGTTCACTCACAAGTAAAGAGGTTAGATGGCGGCCAGAGCAAAAAGCAACTCTTTTGGAGGCAAAAGTGCTGTATTTAAGGAAGTACTTATGGTTGTAGAGACTTTTCGGCGCCCGGGGAATAGTGCCCCTCTCGTTACGCCGCTGCCTACACAAGCATGTAAATGTAGTATTGCACCACTTGGCAACACTGTTCGACAACACTATGCGGTAAGCAAGCCCGAGTAATCAGCAGGGTGACCAGATTGTGCACGGTGTGTTCTGCCAAATATTTATAAAATCTGCCAAATTACAAATAATATTGCCAAAATACTGCCATAGTATATTACACATAATATTACCAAAATACTGCCAAAATGTTTTCATTAAACGATTTACTTTAATTATGGACTCAGTACCAATTGCGTTGCTTGAACACAAGTAAAATTCGAAATTTGAAAGGCCTATGCGGGCGCCCCGTTTCCTCCAACCCTGGTTCAGCAGTGCACCGTGATGAACGTGTTCTTTTATAAGTGCAAATTGATTAAATTTTCCGTGCGCTTGGTGCGTGGTTCATGTTCAGATTAATTCCCATTTTGTATCTCAATGTTAGCTAAGGCCTACGAGCATGGAACATAGATGACATCCGTAATCCACGAATTACACTACACTGTCTGGGCAAGCTTCGCAGTGATTGCTAAAAAAACTCTTCGAACTAGACTATGACCTGCATCTTGCTGTGTGAACAGCAGGCTGCGCAAATCTGTAACTTTGGTAGTAAGCACCAAGAGTATCGTGCTTCTGTGCAGTAAAAAATACGAGAAGACTACCTGGGCTTATGGGCTAGGCTTAATACATTTTTTCACAACAATCACTACACAGAATACGTTAATCAAGAGAAATTCAGGTTTCTGGACGTGTACAACTATTAGGCAATATAGACTAATTCCACGTTCAACACTCCAAGCAATGAATGCTGACGCTTTGCGCTCAAGCCGCAAATACGTTTATTACCTGACAAACGTATAAAAAATGATCAGGCGATGTTATTATAAGGTAACAGCGGCAAGTACTCCTCTGTCCATAAATGGAAAAACAGAATAAGGATTTATGAAAACTCCACTGATTTCTGGCGTTTTATATGTCAATTTTGGGGGGGCTAAGCCCACAAACGCCCCTGTTGCGACGGGTCTGGTTACATATTGGGCGTTGGGACTTGCCACTCGACTGATACTGGGCCGGTGATCATCAGTACAAATGTGAAAATCTTGAATTTATTGAATGGGCATGCACGCCCTGGAAAATGTTCCACGCGCAGTTGAGTCAACAAAGAAAACGAAACGTCATGAGAAAAAGTTACTACGTCAAAACAGCATGGAAGCAGCTGCATAAAAATTCCTACGCGTGCACGCAACGAAGAAGCTATTAAGGAACGCTGAGTAAAAACGAAGAAGAAACGATTGATCTCAACACGTGTTCATGAACGAAGCTTTGCGGAATGCGTTTTGGGCCAGACGAGGTATTTTCCGTGGTATTTCATTTCAAACAAAAGACGATGCCTTGAAATTATTTGTAGCGTAAGATCTCTTTTATGCAGCAGTCAACGGATAGCTTGCAAACACCTCGGATTGCCTACGCTGTACCAATGATATGATGGAACTCCATAGGAGCACTCCAAGAAACAATAATTGCAAATACAGTGTTCAGCGATCAATTTCAGGAATCCGCTCAAGCGGGAAGTTTGGCACTGGTCGCAACAAAAGCATGGTTGAAGCACTGTGCAAGAGTTACAGCAAACATGGTAGCCTGACGGTTAAAATCGATCAAATGCTCCTTTCGTAGGGAATTCAACAGCCGAGGTAGCGTGAACCAAGGCTGCGGTTTTATACCGATAAGAAGAGAGGCACAATCAACTAGCACTAATGTCTAAACGCGTGTGTGAGAAAACAGGCATTGGAAAAAGAAACAAAGCACATGAAACGCCGGCAGGAAAGGTCCGCAAGATCCAGCAGCGGAATGTTTGGAAGGTAACGACTGTGCTCTCTCTTGTTGTCGAAAGAAAAACGGCAACAAATTCTGATCAGTCAACTTTTCAAGATGAGCACAAGTAATGGTTGCAAAATTCGACGACTAGGTTTTTCGCTTCCACACCACAAGGGTTTGAAGTCAAACGGTTGCGAGAATCATAATCTCTACACACACACAGCAATCAACGAACAAGTGGAAACGAACGAACAAACACTCCATGCCGCACAACAAAGCGCGAAGCCTGACTGACCTTATTTTCAGTCAACAGGGAGAAAAAAAGCAACAACAAACAGCGGTTCGATGAAGCAGTGCAGACATTATGTCGTGAGATGGTGATTTTTTAACACTTGGACGCAAACTAGCACAACTTGTACCGAATATGTAGCACGGCGCACAGTCAACCTCTTTGCTGGTCCCAACCAGTCGAGGTCGGTTGCGGGAACCAAACAAAATGAGACTCGAGCTTTCCTCGAGTCAAAATAAGACTCGAGCTTTCCTCGAGTCAAAATGAGACTCGAGCTTTCCTAAAAATCACAGCTAAGACCGAAGCAGAATCCGCAGCGTTTTGCAGGTTTGCTTTGCAAACTCTCAGTAATATTGCTGTTACAGGAAGCGAAACACTATGGCACATTGCATGTCGAACGCGGCTGACAGTACAAAAGTGGTTCTCAATCTAGGCAAGGATCTCATCGTTGGCAAACCTCACCATGCTCACACGCACAATCCACTTGAAACGACGACAGCAGGTTGGAACGCTGCGAACTCACTGCACGAGAAACCCTCAACTGTCCCAGTTCTTGAAACATAATAACAGAGTCTAGCCAGGCTCAGTGCAGTGTCAATCCAGTACGCGCGAGCTTCGTGATGCAAAGCACGTCCCAAGTCTTAAAACGACGCAGCGGCGCCTCCTCAGGCGAGATCGAACTGACTGAACTGGTCGGCGAACGCTTCGAGGTCTTGTCGCCAATACGTGAAGTCGCTGTACTCGTGCACGCGCGAGAAGTCCTCCTCTTTGTCGAGCAACGGAAAGAAGTTGTCCACCAGCTCACCGAGCCCGGTGTACCTGGCCGGCCGGGAAAACAGAACTGATATTACGCGACAGGCTTGAGATTGAAACAGGAAGTTACGTCGGGTTGCTTCACAGACGTTTCACCGACTACGAGAGATGTATATCACACGTTAAACTTATTTCATCCGAAATCACATCTGTACTGCCTGTGCACAGGCTTCCTAACGCAGAAAAACAAGTTTGGTGATACACTGCATACAGGCTACACGGATAGTGGCAAGTTTTTGGAACCTATGAGAATAAATAAGCATAACTGTAGCACCGCAGTAGGAAACGCAGTAAAAATTGTGTATATCTTTCATAAAAATAACCGCCGCTCATGCACTGCGATTATGGCACGTTCTAAATTGGACCAAATGATGCAACTACAGCTTATTATCTCCGTGAAACGAAACCTAGGAAAGGGTGTTGGGGCTGTTTGCAAACTTATTATATGGTGAGACACATATTAATGCTGGTCATATGTGGCTCCGTCGGAACAAGAGGCTACAACTCGTTTAATTTTCAATCAGCCCTCACAACCGCAATGTGATTAGCGAGCAGCTTGAGCAGAGAGGTTGCACTGCGCTCCAAACGAGGCGAACAACAGGTTCGTAATACACGTGCTACAACAATTGATCCTTGCACGTGTCATAACAATTGGTCCTTTATATTATTACCAAATTCTCGAAGGACTACCTAACCTCGCTACTAATGGTTCCCAAGCGGTACAGCGCGTGCCAGACACCTACTGTTGAAAATAAAAACTGCAGAAGCTTTAAAAAAAAAGCAAAAAAAACTGCAGAAGCTTACGAGGTGGTGTAGGTTGGCAGTTTTTCGTGCTTCAGTTCGCCACGGTGGTTGATCGTGAACATTCGGTTGGAAGGAACACCAACCGCACTGTACGCCATGACATCCTGCAACGACATCACTCAACTGTGAGACGTGAGGCCGCCAGAAAAATTATATGCGTGGCTATCGCCCGCCAGTAGCGTAGCCAGCTCAATTTTTTCGGTGGGAAATATTTTGACCTCAAGCGAGCAACAATATTTTGTTTGGGACACCGCCTCTCAAGGCACAAAACGACAAGGTCTGCCAGAAACTTTTCGGGGGGCATGGCCTCCTGTGGCTAAGCCTATGCGCCCACAAACTACGGCTTTTCTGAAACGCTCGACAACCGAAGTTCTCGAAAGAACCAAACCACGAGATAACTTTTAACCAGTTGAAGATGGCGCTGTATGTTTCCTCTCATACTCACATTTGATTTGTTGCCGAATCCTGCCACGAAAGGGTTTTCCGGAAAGAGGGCCTTGATATCCTTCAAGCATTCGATCTTGAACTTCTCAGGCTTCTTCTCGATAACCTCCCTGGCAAAAGGTATTGACGCTCAGTGCGAAGCAAAAGCAGGGTCGATTTTTTAACGACGCAAGCTGACCAGTCGATGAAGGAAAAGGTTTGAAAAACTCTTTACGTTGGCCAGTCTCCTCTCGTCAGTCAGAACTTTGGCGAACGCTATCAATTATTCACGACGCTTTCGGTGCATTAGTTAGCAAGATTCAAGTAACCAATACAGATTACACGCACTGCCTGCGCAATCTAGTTTAAGTGAACAGGCACGCAACGCTGTGGTTTATTCAATTCACACTCATTCAATCATTTCCGAAGAACTGAATTTGTAATCCTTATGTCGGAAAAATTACGAAAGCATCATTAACGAAATCATGTCCGAGCGGTTGGCCTAACAACCCAATGACGGATTCGACTGGCGTATCTGGCAAAGCGCGTCTGATCTGAATAGAAGCTAATTCCATAGTTTGGAAAATTTAAGACTTAATTCAGTCAGTCACTGCTTCCAACGCTTTCCGGCGCTAGGATAAAAAATGAAAACGAAGCTTTTATAACAAGGGCAATCTTTTTGCTCATCATGCCCAGCATAGGATCGCGTAAATCTACACTGGATAAATTGACGTGCGAAAAGTTGAGTGGTTTTCGTACCCCACGTCATCAACGCAAGTTCGTAGCAACATCTTTAGACAATGATATAAGATAAAGATAAAGGGTCGTACGTCATTCTGCGACAACTACTGCTTAAAACAAATGTTTTCTAAACAATCCAGGTAACGACGCGAATCTACAGCGCTTCATAGTTCGTCGCTTTCGTTAATTTATGCTTCTGAAATTCGACAGCAACTTAATAACTTTTCGAACTTTGGGCTCTTACACTCATGCTAATGTGAAGCTTTTGACCTCTTGAGCCCATTTGCCATTTCAAAGGTCTTTTGGCAATTTGAACATGCTGCACAAGTGGGTAGGTGGGCAGAAGGTTGAGAGGAGGTGCAAACGACAAAAATTCCAAACAGCGAATAAGTTTCACGTACGACACGTTTCAATAGTCTAAAGGTTCAAGTGGCCCAGCGGTCAGTGTCCCCAAGCGAGTAGCACGAGCACGGCCGATGATCATAAGGCAAGATCTCTAATGGCCCAACTTCGCAAACCACAGTAGAGATGCCACCCATCCTCAGGATGTGAATACGAAAGGTGAACAAAACAGCGAGATCAGTAAAGACAGACGAAGGACTGAGCTCAGTTTGAGGTGTTCGTTTCGAGTTCACCCTGAAATTTCTTTTGTTTGTTTCAAACAATTGCCGTTTAGAACTGTTGGGGGGGGAAACACATAATAAAGGACGCAAACTTTATTCACAAATTTTCAGATGAAATCAGAGACAACCCGCGATTTTCGACACCAGCAGGGCCTTAACTGCAGTGGCAGTTTCCAACTTCATCAGACAAAGTACCTTCGAAAAGCGATCATCAGCGACGTCGGTGACAACAGAAGGGGACCGGGGGGCAAACAAACCCCTTGCTGGTTGATCCAGTTCAGGTAGCCCTTGGTCATGGACGCCTGGCCGATCGCACGCGACGAGACGTAAATAAATTTGTAGCCGTTGCTGTGGAAACGCACAGGGTCAAGAGGTCAGTGGAAAAAGAAGTCCGAAAACAACACAAGCGGATTTATAACAGCGAACCATAACGTTCAAAAAAACCGTCCCAGAAGCTTCTTCTGGCCAGCGCATCTGTGTTAAGGCGGCATGCTGCCAAAGTTCACGCTTCTCATCAACAACGGCAAGTTTCAAGCACTAATCTCAACCCCCTTCTACCTATATCTAGCACGATTCAACGCAATGAATTGTATGCCTAGGGCGGGTCGTGCCCTGGTACTTGGTGGTCGAGAATTTAAAAATCAAGACGGGTTCAATTCAATAACATTGGCGATGAAAGAAGAGCGCTATTGGTTTATGCGAGACTTGAACGTCCCGCGCAATTAGTTCAAACACATTGTGCCGACGGACAACAAACCAAAAAACATACCCAATTTTGAAGAAACAGCGACAAACTTCCAAGGCAGACTGACTTACTTGCTGATGTTCTGATACAACTGGGCGACACCGCCCTGCGTCCAATCCTTGCCAACCACCGGAAGGATCTGCCCCATCACGTCCGACTTGGTGATGGTGCCGTCGATGTCGGACACCACCAACTTGTCCGACCACTTCCACAAAAAGACGTGCGCCGAACACCGAGTGGTGCCCTGGTACTTCGTGGTGACGCTGAACGTGATGGTATTGGCGCCTGGCTGGAGGTTCAGACGAGTCTGAAACGACAAGATTGAAGCTGAACGACGGCGCTGAAGGGGTGAGTGCGTTTTACTCTTCAACATGCCGCAGCTTTTCTCCTATTGCATTTTTTCTCATTCATCTACAAACACACCTATAGAATTTACTTGTGGTCACTGACCCTCACTGCGTTAAAAGAGGCTTGAACTGACGGTCTACACCCAGATCCGCAGCTAGGTTTGAAGGTTTGGGAGGGAAATGCATTTTTAGGGGGACAAGATTTTTGTTTTTATTACACGTTTGATAGAAAATTTACTGCGCACAAAGTATTTGGGGAGGCACTGGCCCCGAATTCCCCCTGTGGCTACGGGCCTGTCTACGCATACTCCTCTTTCTACCATTGCAATTTCAGATCGATCAGCAGTACGCCAGACAGCTCTTAAAAGCACGGTGTGCAGGGTTAAAACAGCGGTCGCTTGATCACAATGACGCATACCAGTTTTTCCGATGTCAGTCGGGTTGACTTCCGCATGGTTTTGAAGTTGCTGTGTGAGCTCGAAGGAGGCAGGTCTGTCAGTGCGTGATCGTCATGTGACGTGGACATCAAGTCGTGGGCAGAATGAGACCTGCAAGGAACATATTTACTTACATTGCGTGCGCATGCAAAACACGCATCAGCAGGAAATGCTTTAGTCATGTGGACCTGGTGCTCAACGGTCGTGCAATCGGTTACGCAACACGTGCGCAAGATTTAAAGTGGCAGGAGGCAGCACTTTTGCACGTGACCAGTTCCATTTTTAAACCACCAGCAGAAATGGACTTAAAAAATTCCTGGATTCGGTATGACGTTACAAAAGATAGCAACGTCACACCCTTGCATCAGCGGCAAGACAACGATGCAGTTTCTCGATTTGCTCCGGACACTTCCCTTCCGATGCAGAGCTCAGAATAGGGCGTTGGAAGGCGAACAGAAAAGTTGAGACCAGCACGAGACGTTGTGGATGTTTACACCAGAAGACTTGAGGAAGTTACGTTTTGGTTCATAGCGGATGTGACGTTTCATCATCTGATTTTCAA
>JGI24158J21664_10013391_pt1 | contig 10824 bp, 8 predicted proteins | sample Ectturendosymbi3_FD_21664 | JGI IMG/M metagenome (IMG submission 21664)
CTTACGTGCCGATTAATGCAAAGAGCTACCAGTTTGATGCAAGCTTCTGAAATAAAAATGTTGCTCAATTTACCTTTAATTATTTTAGTATTAACAATTAACATACTCCGCAATGTGAAGACATCGATCATGCTAATGGTATTTTTAGAGCAGGCCCGCAGGCAGTGGTGTAGCCAGCCTGAAAAAAAATTTTGAGCCAAATATTTTGACTTTCAGCAGCAACAGTATTTTGTTTGGGACAACACCTCTCAAAGCGCAAAACAAGAAATGCTAGAAATTTGGTGGCCATGCCTTTTGGCTACGCCTATGCCTGTGGACAACCTGCTTGGTCCCTGCAGGCGACCTAGTGCCCGTGGGCACCACATTGGTGACCCCTGATTTTTAGAGTGTTTTTTTGAACATAAGATTTGATATGGTCCTAAATCAGAAAAGTTTGATAAATGCACATAAGGGAGAAATATTGGATAAAATATACTGATTGTGCAGAGCAGAGAAAGGTAACCATTACACACTGTTTAATTTTTTTTCATCTCCTTCAAATTTCATTGCTGTTCATTTTGTATGATTAAAAAAAGTTAAAGTTTAACGTTAAAGTGTCCTGCCTATATTATTTTTTACTTCTTAGTAGATTTTTTCAAAGAAAAAATAAAAAGTGGGTTTTTCGGTGGGTTTTATTGTTTTTTTAGTGGGCTTTTTTTAAAAAACCCGGGTGGGTTTTTTTGGGTCGGGTTTTTTTTACAACAACCCTGCTTAATTGCCATTGGGGCAAATGCAAAATGGCTACATGCGGCAAAATCTTGTGGTAACCTTACATTTGGAAAATGCTTAATTCCACTGAGGCATTCACTGATTATTGGTACGCAAAAATTCTTGTATTTCACTTTTAGTTTTTAAAAACAATTTGTTTAGCACTCTTTGAATCGTATGAACTAATATTATTTGCAAATATGTACAAACAATCAATATTTCTTCTAAAACATGGCTCACCAACATATTTTCAGTTACAGTTATAATAAAAATTGCTCAAAGCTAATTTTCAAACATCATTTCAAACAACATTAATGATTTATTTAGGAAGACAACACAAAATGTTTGGGCATAGTGAACTAATAACAACAACCTGAAAACCACATGTATTTTAATGCTTAAAAGCCCAGCTCTTGTTTGTACCATAATCATTTACTTAGGTAAGATTTTAAATCATCAGTTTGCTCTTTTCCTAGGAACCACTTTCTTTATTGAAATCTCATATAGGGACGAACTAAACCTTTTCATGAAATTTATTGATTTCACAATATCATATGGAACTATTTTTGTTTACACCTTAACTTACCTTGATAAGTTTTTTGTTAAATTTATCCTTTAAATTTCCTAAGAAAACAGATTCAAAAATTGTTAATAAAAGCAAAAGAAATGCCTCAGAGGTTTCAAGCAATGTTGAACACGAAACCACACTGTACTCTCATCATAGGCCATGCGATTGACAAGATATGTAACCAATGCACAAGGTAACACTGCACAACTGAGGGAACAATGAATCTTACAGAAAGAACAAGGATTCGGAAGGCAATAGCTGCACATTGATACAGGGGCTAGTGGTAGGCAGCGATGGTGGTCAGTACGTTAAAAGCAGCTAGAAAAAGAACAGGTAAAATTAGATCAAACTTGCACACATGCCAGTATGCTGGCAGCATTTACCCCAACCACAGCAATGTGAATGTGGTTATGACGAAGTTGAAATTTTAATTTTCCAAAGGACACACAAAAACAAGATGAAAAGTCACTTAATTGCTTTTATCATTTTCTACACAAGTAACTTGATCAAATACTGTAAGACCAAGTAAAATAACTACACACATACAACTTTTTGAATTTTGAAAAATGATTTTCACAAGGTTTTCAAGTAACAGTTAATATTTTTATATCAAAGCACAAAAATTCTCAGCACTAAATTATAAAGATCTAGTACCAGGCTAAGCACTATGTGATGTTTTGAACAAATTTAACATATTTCTTGGTTTTGAACATTTCATTCACCATTTTTGGAGTTTTGGTATAGATCCAACTAGCCTACTAGGCTATAGAAAATAAAGTCAATACAAACCAGAGCTGCAGAGCCGGAACTCAAATTTTTGGCTCCGGCTCCAGCATCTAAAAGTTTTTGGTTCCAGCTCCAGAACAATTTGGTCCATTACAAACTGAAAACCATTGTATTATTTGTACAATTGGCTTGTTCCACAAACTTTGTCTATTGAACGAGAATCGAAATTTCAAGCTCCGGCTCCACCATTCAAAATTTTTTGGCCTCCAGCCATTCAAAATTTTAAATTGCTTGGGCTCTAGCTCCACAGCCCTGATACAAACGGTTTGTCAAGTGAAAACACTGTAGTCAGTGCTTTTTCGTGCAGGAAGCAATCCTGTCAACAGGTTAATTTTAGGCTTATATAATAGGCTACTGTAATGTCACAATATGAAGGGACTATAGGTCCGCCGGCGGTGACACACTTCGAATAAAATGACAAGTTTTTCAATAGCATAGCGGCACCGTCATGATAGTCGAGCAGATGCATCCAAGCCTACTGTGTGAATGGTTTTCAGTTCGGCTCTCTCCATCACGTATTTCATTTTAGTAGTAGTGAATAGCTGCACTTTTCATGGGACCGATTTTTTTTTTCAAAAGTTTCCAAACATTTGCGTTCCGATTTAAGATTTAGGGTTGGGGTTTAAGCTTAGGAGTTACATTCAGGGTTTACTTTTAGGGGTTAAGTTTAGGGTTTAGGTTTACTACGTTTCTACCAAGCCTAGTGCAGTCTACTACTGTACACTGGTCGTGCGTTACTGTCACCTTACAAGCGGTAGACAGTAAATTTTCAAAAACGAAGATCCGCTGGTGGACCTATAGCCACTACCTCATTAGTGTTTATTCTTTCACAATTTATTAGCAGCAACTGTACAAAATTTCAAAACTACATTTGCAGTCATTGAGTTAGCATGTATTACGATTTTTCAATGACAGAGGTGACCAGAGCTTCATGCTGAGTGGCTCTGTTGCCTCTAGGCTACTGCATGCTGTAGTATTGTCTTGTGAGCAGTCCTGTCACCACGAGGGGCTTTGGTGGGCTTAGGTTATCCCCCCAAACAAAAAGCTTCAAGCCCTCCCCAAATTGTAATGTGAAACAGACTAGTATATAAATAAGTTACTGTTTTTGTTAAATTTTAGAATGAGAAGTGTGGCGTGGTGATTCACCATGTAAATAAAATATTGAATTTGTAGCAGCAATAGTAGAGTCTACCTAGTTAACTGGGAAAAAGTGCTGTTACCCAGAGGGTCATCAGCAGTCGCAGACCTGTCACCGCATAGGGTTTGGTGGGCTTGACACCCCCAAACAAAGCTCCAAGACCCCTTAATTGAAATATGAAACACTATAAATCAGTGGAGTTTTTGTCAATTTTTTGAACGTCAAACCCCCATGCACAAACATGAAACGAAAAAATCCCCCTATCTATTGAAGACTTTCTGGCGACGGTTCTTCTGGTCGTCGGTTCGACTCTCGCTTCAGATGGCTCAGAGCGACGCAGCATTGTGGCTGAAACACAAGCCGGGAGCCCCTGCACAAACGCAAAACTCCCGATAAAAGACTTTCTCAGTTTCTGGGATGGTTCTGCTTCCCAACGTGTGGCTTCTGTAACAACCGACCCACAAAAATGGCTCCTTACGCAGAACAAAACGTCAAACTTGTTGTTAAGTTTATCGTGTAACCAAACGCCAATACAGCTCTCTACCCATCACACCGCAAGAACGCTAAGATTCCGATCGCGTTTCTTTCTAAGCTTTCACGTACTGCAGGCTAGCAGGCTCAGACCAACAGTGTAGCCAAGTGCCAGCACATACTCCTAAGACCGAAGCAATCCACGTGTCGCGTCGCGGCAAAGATGAAAGGTACGTCAACCAGTCAGTGCGACTGCAGGGTTAGACTCGCATCGTTTGAACGTTACTCCAGTTAAGTCACTAAAAATTGTGACTGGAGTTGATTCGACTAATTGATTCGAGTCACGCCATCACTGGCATAACACAACAGCATGCGACATAAATAACATATGAAACATTCTGCCAATCCGATTCAATTCAAATCCCCGGTGTTCAGGTCACTTTGAGAGTTTCAGGATTGCTTTAAGTTTCGTCGTCGATTGGTGTAATCCAGTGGTTTCCAAACTGGGGGTAAATTACGCCATGGGGGTAATATGCGATTCTTCGGGCAGAAACGCAGAAGCAAAATAACAATATTGTTCTGTATTATGAGCAATCACTGCGACCTATTGAGAGTAATAAGACATAATCGCTACCTTGATTTGGGTAAAGGCACGAACAAGGTTAGGAACCACTGGTGCAATCTAATTAACAGGGATAGCGTAACTCGAGTCAAGGACTCGACCGGACTCGAGTCACGATATTTGGTTCCTCTTCTTTTGAGACAGTTGTTCAAACAACTGCTAGGCCGCACTAGATCTCGAGGCAGATGTTGAGCAGCCAGTTGGTTATCTCATCGTCCAGAACCGTCAGGCTATGCAGTCCATGGGGCGGTCAATGGATTGTGTTGAGTTCGCGTTGCATCTTCAACATGAAACGTCTCGTGACTCTGAAATATAAACAAGGGAATACTTCAAAAGCAAGTCAAGAAAGCGACTTAGAAGTTTGTCAATGGTTTCATCGAATAGCAATGACTGGTACGAATGTTGGAACACCAAAAGTCGCATCACCAAATGAACTGAATTCCAAGATAATGAAGTTGGAACAAAGTGACAATTAAAAACACTCAGTTTACAAGGACATTGTATTGTGTATTTATTCGAACTATTGTGTATTTATACTTCTCATGTAACCACAAGTCACAATTAGGAAGAGAGTAACCCAAAACAATATAGAAACCATTTACATTAACAATCCGTATAAATTTATAAATGATATTCCCGATTTAAACGGATAAAAACGAACAACAACGGAAAACATCCGGATTACGGCAAAAACGGTAAACGGAATTACCGGTACCTCCGGAAAACCATTCTCGAACGTGATTCGTCGAAAACGAGAGTGACGTTTCGAGACGTGAAAATCAATCAATGAGAGTCGAGGAGACCGGAGTGGCGCTGTGTTTAAACACCCGTGCACGCGCCAGAAGTAGGCAGTCTAGAGCCAGTGTTTGAGCAATAACAAGTCCAACCACTGCAGGCCACTGCCTAATCTTAACCTTAGCCCACTGGCTAAGAAGAAGTTTCCTCATGGAAACTTGTTATACAGTCTACAGGTAGTCTGTTAGACTGAGATCTATTGAATTTATGGAAGTATGGTTTACTCTCTTCCTCCATGAAAGAAACGAATTCTCGTTTACTCCTGTTGTTTTGGAATAGATTCTTTATGTAATTGAGATTAACAGCACAGTGCTTAACGTTATCATAATAAAACCATGCGTGAACATAATTTTGTCTCATGTTAAAACTGAGCGCAAAGTCGAACGATAAAGGGCGGGTCCAAGTTTCTTAATTGTAAATTTGGGCGTGCCTAGTGTGGCATTCAGGTTTGCCTTTCAGGACAATTCCGCCAGAGCACTGGATAATTTGGTGGGAATATGTCCAAGGCACGCCCAAGTTTACAATTAAGAAACTTAGACCCGCCTGGTATCGCTCGACTTTATGCTCAGTTTAACATCAAATGTATTTGTATTCACTTTTGGTTTTATTAATGTAACGTTAAGCACTGCGTTGTCAATCTCAATTAAAACAACAGGGGTGTATACCAATAACATAGATTAAAGTACGTAACAAAAGTTACTGTGAACATCAGGGGCTAATACGAGTTCAGTTTCTTTCTTGGAGGACGAGAGTAAACCATGCTGCCGAAAATTCAATAAGTCTCAGTCTAACAGAGTGCCGGTAGACTGTTGAATAAGTTTCCAGTGGGAAATTTCTTCTTAGTCAGTGGGCTAAGGTTATTAGTAGGCAGTGGCCTAAAGTCTTGCAGTGGCTGGACTTGTTGATAGCTCAAGAAGTGGCTCAAGACTGACTGAACGTGGCGAACGCACGGGAATTTAAACCCAGAGCCGCGTTTCTCGTCTCTCATTGGCTACTATTATGACGTCATGAAACGTCATCACGTTGAGTCCTGATTTTCCGGAGTCGCCAGTGATTCTGTTTGCGTTTTTTACCATAATCCGGACTGTGTTTCGTTGTTGTTCGTTTTTATCCGTTTGGATCAGAAATATTATTTATATTTTTATCTGAATCACAAAACCAATTGATTTTTATAAGGTTTTGGTTCACTCTCTTCCTAGTGGTGACTTGCTATTACAAACGGAGTATAAATGTACAATAGTTCAAATAACTACACAATATAATGTCTTTGTAAACTAAGTGTTTTTAGGTGTTACTTTGTTCCAATTGCACTCTCCTGGAACTCAGTCCATTCGGTGATGCGACTTTTAATGCTCTAATGCTTCTTCTTTGTCTTTGCTATTCAATGAGGTTATAGACAAACTTCCAAGTTGCTTTCTGAACTTGCTTTTGAAGTCTTCTTTTATTTGTTTTTCAGACTCTCAAGATGCTTCATGTTGAGGATGCAAGGCGAACTCAACACTAGGACATGTTCCTATCAAAACTTGGCAGGATACTTTGTAACAGCTATAGCAACCTTTCTGTGATTTTTACATTTTTCCCATTGTTGGAATAGGCGCAATAAACTTTCAAAGTCAAAAAACAGACAATCCGCCCTTGTTTCAGGGTGTTTTTCTCTCCAAAAGAAGTGGAAAAATTATTTGATTTCGATTTTCATAAACTACACAATATGACTACGTTTTTGTGCAGAATTTGGGTTTCTATCGTGCAAGGTTTTTCGTCCAGAGCCTTTCAAAAACAACGCCTTGCCCACTCAAGCGCCAGCGCAAAAACCATACCGTCGTTCTAGCATCAGACAGCAGCCACGAATATACCGTGGACCGGCAGTCAATTAGTTAACACACCGTGACCTTGCCATGCTGACTTGATATGCGATAGTTGGTGAAACATATAGTGCATCACATAACCAATGCTCAATCGCAACAGGTACGGAACACATGTAAAGTTTATAAAACTGTATAACTTTGACACAATGCAAGGGATGTATGTTGGTGCTTGGTGGAAACAATGATTTAAAGGGATTTGTGCATGTTTGTCAGTTAATGCAACTGCAAAAACAAATATCTTGTTTTGATAAATTGTGACAGAACCTGAAAAAGCTTGCTATGACTTTGCATACAGTAGCAAAGAGAAGCGTGACAATTTAAAAGAATCAAAAACCTTTTGTAGCTTTACAGGTAGTGTCTGTTTTTCTTCATGATACAAATGATGTAGGCCTATATATATGGTTCCCGTGCTGGGGCTAGCAATTTTCCTATAGTTGAAGACCATCGATTGATGTGGCCACATGACAAATAGGATAGGCAAAGAGACAGCGGGTTAGGGTTTAGGAATACGGTATAAGGATTTAGAGGTTCAGGTCAGGTTTTCGGGAAAGGGTTTATGGAAGGTTTAGCCTACATTTCATGCAACACAGACAAGAAGGTGCTAACAATTTACCAGCACTAAAGACATTACAAAACTCGTCCATTGGACTCTGACATCACAGTCAGCTAAGCAGGTCGCATGTTTCGAACTTGTCACGAAATGTGACCACTTCAACTGATAAAGCTCGGCTAAAGGCAAAATATCTCCAGCAGTGCTGTTAATGAGGCAAGATAGACACTATGCGGCGAAATAGACACTGCCATATTCATTGGCAAAACTTACACCCAGAGAAAAATGTTATGAGAAGCACAGTGCTTCAAGTGAGGGGGCACAAATCGCCATTGCTATTAGGGGGTAATACTTTGGGATTACGGTGCAGCGTGGACGCGGACAGAGTAATGTACAACAAATGCAGACGTGGTGCGGACAACAGACAGAAGTTGCTGATGCTGTGCAGACCACGGGCACAAATTTTCTGTCCATGCCATCTCTAGTGCTGACCAAGGACAGGGCAACTGTAGGTGAACACCTCCAGACATAGAAGCTAAAGCTCAGCACTACAAAAACGGTGTCGGCAGTCTTCCTTCTTAACAACGAGGAAGCAAAACATGAGCTGAAAGTCAAATGCAACAACGAAACCCTGCCCTTCTGCTCCGAGCCCAAATACCTCAAAGTAACACTGGATAGGTCACTCACGTATCACTGACACCTTGAGTCACTTCGCAAAAAGCTGACATCACGCGTCGTTCTCCTGAGTCGGCTTGCTGGCTCCGGCTGGGGTGTTGGAGCAACAACATTGCGAATAGCCATCCCAGTCCTGATCTATTCAATCACAGAGTGCGGCGCTCCTGTCTGGTGCCACAGTACTCATACCCGCCTCATTGACCCCGCTATCAACGACGCCTTGCGAATTGTGACTAGATACCTGCGTCCTACACCAGCGGACAACCTTCCAATGGACCCAAACTGTTTCTAGCACCCCGTGACATGGAGCCTGGACATCTGCTCCACTCAGCGCTCACCCGTCCATCGAGTGCAAACGCACGACGCCTCAAATCAAGACACCCATTTGTACCCGCTGCACAACATCTCATCAGTTCATCTGACAACAACATACGTGCGGTGCAGTGGTCGGATCACTAATGGAATGCGGAGTGGGCAGACAATCCCACAAGACTCCACATTTTCATCCTCTCCCAAGAAGATGAGTCTCCCAAGAAGAGCGTGGGTCTGGCTTAACCGCCTCCGCACAGGAATTGGACGTTTCCGCTCCTGCTTGAACAAATTGGGTGTGGCCTCCTCTGCGGCCTGTGAGTGTGGCGCAGAAAAACAAACTGTCGACCATGTTGTCCTCCGATGTCCAATCCATCGACCTCCCCCTGGACTGCACGGCCTGATGGTTCTGGACGATGAGACAACCAAATGGCTGCTCAACACAACCCGAGATTTAGTGCGGCCAAGCAGTGGTTTGAACAACTAGCTCAAAAGAAGAAGAATGATCTTGTATCCTGCGACGTCCATGCACAATCACTCAGTCTCTGATTGTTTTGGAGACTGATCGACCAGTGACCATTCCAACCGCTCATGGACAAACGTGGCAAGGCCAAGGATCCTGCTCAGTACAGACCCAGCTAGTGAAAATTTGGGAATCACTAGCTTGTCTGCAGTTGTGTGGTGAGTCTCCTGTAAGACGATGACGGAAGCCTTGTTCTTATAGGCTTGCTGCTCAACAGGCGCGGAACCAGGGGGTTGGGGCATTTGCCTCTCCCTAAATTTTCAAAACCTTGCATAGCATTTTTGACATTTGCAGAAACTTTCAAATAGTGAAGTTGAAATTTTGTATTCTAATCATTTTCAAGAAAAGTTTTACTTGAATTTTTCTTTGTCTTACTGGTTAATTATCTCCTTACAGGATGTACCTTGAGACAGGCAATCTGATCGAAATTTTCGTAAATGATTGGTATTTAACCACACATATGCTGGGATTGGGTGATCGTTTAAATTGTTGGTAGTGTTGCAACCTCTCCGGTGGTGTTGCATTCATTGTATGATTCACCACGAACGTTACGTGCATGAAGAATAACACCATCATATGTGTAGCGCGAGCAAGCAACAGTAAGAGAGATTGCGAGCATGATCTCTATTGTTGCTTGCTGCCATGGTGCGAAGCTTTGCGCGCATGCCGCTCGAGCTTTTCGATCGCAACAGTAGTCCCTTTCTGAGCCATTTTTATCCTTTTTTTCGTGTACCACTCTGAAAATTTTCAGAAATGCTGTGTGTGTACACTTTGACTTTGTTTCTTGCCATCTTTTGAGTAAGAGAGTTTGCATACACTCTTGAATTATCAACGATAAATAGGCTACTGAATTGCTATCACACGAGTGAAGCAAAGTTTGCACCCAGGAGCTCTGCCTGGTGACAGAAACAGCATACTCATATTTTTACATTGTGTTATCTTTACGTTTGCGTGGGGTTACTGCAGGCTACTCTTCAAGCATTTTTGCATTTTAGGTTCAGTGCTTAACTGTTGCTGGAGTTTCAAAGTCAAGCTCTAAAGTTGCAGGGAAAATGCGAATCTCACAACAGCCTCAAAGTGTTATGTGTTGTTTAGGTAGTCCTAGCAAAAGTGGTTAGGTCCACCCACATCTGGTGGCGAGCATAGCCCAACCATTCGTAATAAAGTTAAAGTTGCATTCCTTTCAAGAGTATTTCAGCTGGCAGACAAAGTCTCGTATCTACAATTAAAACAATAGCATCATTGATTAAATATATCCTTACAATAGTCTCTTGTGTCTGACAGCTTTACCACTCGCAATATCGTCTGCCGAAATTTCTCACAGTAAATATATTCAATTGACATTTCAAAAATCATGATAAACGATTTGATGAAATTGCTGAAACAAGACGAAGAGTTGGATCTGACACAATCAGTGGCGTGCAGAGGTCTAGTGATGCCCAGGGGCATATTTACAAAATGTAACCTTATTCGCTGAATAAGAGGTTTTCAGCCAATCACACTGCGGATAACGTTCCAGATCATTGATGAAGCCTGTCTAACCACGCCCACCTAGCAACGAGTTACTTGTGTGAAGCAGCAGCGGCTATTTGAGAAGGGCTTTCACCGTGCGGGTGACTAGTATGCAGCTGGATTGGTGCATCATACCCAGTACCACCGACTTTTACCCACTGCGCGGCACTTAAACTTTGCACTGCACTTCAAAACTTTTATAAATTTCTGGTTAAACCTGAAAACCTTTGTACGTGTGCTAGTCCTGAAGTCACGCATTCCTT
>JGI24158J21664_10013392_pt1 | contig 10824 bp, 7 predicted proteins | sample Ectturendosymbi3_FD_21664 | JGI IMG/M metagenome (IMG submission 21664)
GGGGTGAAGCCCGTTCATGTTCTTCAATGGCGTCCTCGTTTTCCATTGAAATAATGAATATCCTTCCGCAGCTAAAGCATTGTCGATGGTCGGGGTTTCCAAGGCAAAAAAATCCATGTTCAGCCTCGCGCAATGACTGAGCATCTTGGCCAATCCCATGCCAGGTGTAAGTTAGTCTTCTGTCGGCTTCTCTGCAGAGATTAAGGCGAAGCAAAAACAGCCTGTACTGGAGAAAGGCTACATCCGCCGTTGACCTGCATCTCGCAACAAGGACAGGTTCTTCACTAAAGGGAAGCGGCAGATACGCGTACGTTGTGTATTCATTCAATTCATAGATCGCCATCACTCTGCAAGGAAATTAAAAACTGAGATTGCAAAGAAAGTCACCAAAGTTGGTTCAAAATACAAGCTTTGTTCTGAACCAAGAAACACTGCAAACACCAAATAGGCTTTTGTGAAGCTCAGATGATATTTATTTGCCCGAAGTATTTTATGGAAAAATAGAAGGGCGAGGCCTAGGGTCGAAATATCTATTTAGGTTTTTTCTTCGTAATGTCTTTAAAATATTTGGTTCCACGTTCGAAAATGTTGAAACAAAAGGATTATCAGGTCATACTCCAAACAAGTAGCTGTTAAGTTTGGTTTGACGCCTGCAAACGCATCTCTTTCTTAAAGAATTGTTGCGTTCAACTAAAAACCGGCGATGCCGTCCAGTAAGCAAACTGTCCCGCACTAAGACCGGGACTCACGTGATTTGAAAATAAGCGGAGATAGAGAAGGTTTGACGTATATGAAATCGTGACGATGGGATTCAGCGAAGACTAGATTTATTAGAGCCTCTTAAAACAAGCTCTCTTGGAAAAAGCGCGAGTGACGATAATTTGCCGGGCAGTGGTAAATTGACAGAGGAAACTCGCAGCAGCGGACTGCTGAATGAAGGTGTTTTTTTTCGGAAATAGTTGCATAGCAATGGATGTATCGAGGACTAGGGGTTTCTGCTTTCCACACGAAGCAGCATACGAGCCAGTGTTTTTCAAACGGGGTACCGCGGAACCCCAGGGTTGCGCGAGGGGCTGCTGGGGTTCCTCCGGAAAGGACTGAACCTCCCTGGGACGAAATTCGCAACCACAGTTCGATGTGGTCGTAGCAATACCACTGTTTCACAGGTTTTGTTACAGAAAGTAGGATAAACATTTGGACCACTGCATAGGGTCCCAGGAGAAACGCAACCATTTGCGGAAGGTTCCGCTGCAGCATAAAGGTTGAAAAACACTGATACAAGCGATCCCACAAATTGTCATGGCATTGTGCATAATCGTTGAACAATGGGATCACATAATGTGAGATCCGTGCTGTAGCGTGGTCTGGCCAGAAATTACTGCGAGATTGCGAGTCGTGCTTACGATCACTGAACAAAGAGACTACCACTGCCCTCTATCTCAACAAGTCACTTTAAATGATCGAAACCAATTAATTTATCACTTTCTAAAATTGTTTCAAGTCATGCATTGAAATTCCCGACGAGCAAAAAATTTCATCTTTGAATGTGCGGTACTCCAGAAGATATACACAGTTGACATGACAAACCTTAACTGTTTTCGCATCAGATTTATGCTTTAATTCAAAAAAGGACAGAATCACACCTACTTTTTGAAGTTACGAGAACTTTTAATTCCTTCTTCAATAGTATCCAGTGCACTGGAATCAATCAGTTTTTTAACAATTGCAATTAAACAGACATGTATTTATAATAAATACAAATCTCAACAAGGAATCCTGCAAAACACGCAGAAAATTTTCTAGAAAGCATCACTTGAGAGGTCGGGTACATAACATCAAAGTTTGTAAAACGCTCACAATATGATGTTTGTTGACATTTTATTAAAAATAGCGCGTATAGGCTCAAGCAACTGAATCAAGTGGTTTCCATAGTGATTTCTGCCCGTATTTAACAAAATATTAAATTAAAAACCAGCGCTTAGACGGTGACCAGAGTTGGCCACATTTGCTGACGCTAGCGTTCAGCGGATTTATCGCTGGTAAAATGCAGCAAATGCCTCCCCAAGGAGAGCAATACGGCTGACGTAGCAAACCAGGAAAACAATGACAGTAACAACGACCTTCTGTCATGCTCTGCCTCACTGCTGAACGACACAACATCAAACCTAATGCTAATTGTGATTGTGTGATGATCACAGAAGGAACTGTCATTTAAACACTTCATTTTATCGCAAGGTTTGACGTTGACTATCGGTTTTCCGAAATCCTGTCGCGGAAACTAATGAAACCAACCACGAAGGCCACGACTATCAAAGAAAAACTAACTTTTTAAAAAGCGAAAACCTGCCGCGAAGCGCCATACGAGTGGTGCACTAAAGATACGCACGCATTCGCGCTTAATTTCTCTGAATGGGTTTCGTTATCGAGAACGCGAGACTGCTACAGCAATCCCTCAATTTCTCTGTCAATATTTTGTCAAAGTGTTTGCTTTTTCAGTGAAGCTCATTCAGTCCGGATTGTGTAATGCTGTTTGCTGACTTCAGTTCTCAAACTTGCTGCCGACTTCAGTGTATTCATCTGCATCAATTTATGTTTGTGCAACGCAGACAGTGCAGATACGAGACATCTGTGTCTTTCATTCTGCGTCACTCAACCCCATATCACTTCCCCCGTTTTCTTTGCAATGCTGCCCTTTCGCAAAACGCATTTTGGGCGAGAAGTTCAGCTCGAGCATTCCAAAGCCGTTATTACGTTTCGCTCAACACTCAGAGAATACATCCATGAACGAATCTTAAATCTTTAAGCTTGAATTCTTGTCTATGTAAGAGAATCCGGGAGCATGTTTTGTAGGTTTCTGCCATCGCGTAGGCCGTAGGTGCATTACTGAAGCGAACACAAAAGAAAAGTCAGTCACGGGTTTCCAGCAGTTCGTCCTTGCGTATCGGTGTGGCATCTGCTGAGAGTGGGTCTCTAGCTTAGCAAAACTTAAGTTGGTTCTTAAACTCGGGTTAAATCTGTTAGGTCAAACGGGGGCGCGTGTCTAACTGCGCGCAAATTCAACATTTTCCGGCTTAGTAAATGTTTTCACTGCCTGCGTATTGTCAATTTTGCTTTTTCAAATCAAGCTCATGTAACATTGATCTGGCTCATTAGGATGGCTGAAACAACAGTAATCAAAACGTAAGCATTGGTTAATTCTGTTGAAAAACGTAAATGAAACTCAGAAATTCAAGCCAATACCTTTTACTGCAACTCATCATTAATTTCATCAAAGTGTAAAACCGTTGAAACAAAATTAACTACACTCTGCACACAAAAATCGCATTATATACCAGACACGAAGGGAATAATCTCTACCAAAAATCTACGTTTTCGGTAGGTCAAAAAATGGTAATAATTGCATCAACCATGCAATGCTCCAAACCTGCAATATTTACAGTATTCACTTCAAAATCAAAACGTAAATCAGGTCAAGACGTTTACCATCTGCAGCGTTTCAGACAATATTCTTAATCATGTGCTTCTTCATACTGTCTTATGATCTGACAAAAAAAATTAAGCCGACAAAGAAAACTGTCAAGTACAACTCGGTTTCTCAACATATTTATGCCTTTTTTATCACCAATCTTAATTATATGTGATATTTGCTTTGTCGCTTCAAGCGTTTTCTGCGTTAAATAGAAAAAAACGCCCTGTAAACACCGCAAGGGTTTTGACGTATGTCATGTTTGCGCCAGTCCACACATTCATGACATACATTTGCCTTCCAATGTTTTAACAATAAAATGAGGTAAAATTGCCATTGCGCCTTAAGTAGCATTAATCTAGCGAGTGATTGCTTTTAGGCGTCTTTTTAAAAAAAAGTATCGTTACCTGAAAATACTAGTCCGCATCCAACTCCCCAGAAAAACAGCACGTGTTTCCTTCTCTTTCACGTGCACAGTATCGCTACATAAGAAAATTTGCAGTTGCCTTGGCAATGAAAAATCCTTTTCAGGCCTAACCGCATAACACAATCCCAGGCAATGTAAACAGTTGTCACCACGTTGCAATGCTTAATAAGTTGTTTTTCAGTAGGGTAAAAGTAACCTGTCTCACCAAGATCTAGCATACATTCTGCGCCCGCGCTCCAGGCGGACAAACTGGTAGATCTTGAGGCTTACTCTCAACACATCGCAGTGAAAAGACTGCTCTAGTGATTACGACATTCCGATCTTCAACTGGGTTGTTTGCGCATGAGTTAGCACCCAGCCTTTCGAACAGGATGCACCACCTATGGAGCGGCCCTTCCCTTGCCGCGCTCGCATAAGGTCGGGCATCGGCTCTAGCAACAGCCCAACGGCCGTCTAACTGCGCCCGTCGCCGGCGAGGCTCGAGTGCATTGTCGCCTTCCAGGCGGGATTCTGATTTCGAGGCGTTCAGTCACAATCCGCCAGATAGTAGCTCCGCACCATTGGCTGATCAGCCAATAAAGATTTCTGCACCAGGAAATCTGTAAAACGAACTATCACAGAGGTGAGAGACAAACGCCTTGCTTCGGCTTGGCAACTTAAAATGTCAGGCAGTTTTATTCGGGAGTGTCTCAAATCTCTGAATCTGCGTTTCCTCTCGTACTGAGCAAATCTATTGTCGCAACAACACTTCATCAGTCGGATAAAACCAAACTGTCTCACGTCGGTCTCGGGCTAGGCATAAAAGCGTTCTCGGCAAAAAGGGCTCAGATGCAAAAACTGCGTTTGGCAGACAGGCGACACAGCCAGGTTGTCTTCGTGAACAGCATGCTCCCAATCAACCTTTCACGGAATGCTGCGTTCCCTTGCGATGGCAAACTGGCAAATCAAATAGCTTTACACAGCATAAACCTTAGCCTGTTTGGGAAGCACAGGAGGTCAGGTATGCTAGAAAAAGAAAAGGTTTTCTGATTGAATCCAAAAATGCGGAATCGTGCAGCAAAACGCACCTTGTTCATGATACTTCCCAACAGGCTGTCGTGCGACTTACTGGAAACTTGATCGATATCACACATTTCAGGCACACGTCTCTGGAATGCACAGCTTTTTGCGAAAAGAAAGCATAGTTTTATGGGACTTGTAACAAGAACATCCAAGCAGAGAAAGTGTACACTTCGCTGACATCAGCATCAACTACGTAATCGTCACACACAGCATCTTAACTGGTATTGCTTTGAATGTTCCTTTGCGACCTTGCGCAGTAAAGCGAAAGAGTAAACCCTTGGTCTTTTTCCTGCCCGTGATAAACAAATCATGAAGCACAAAGCTAACTACGCGGCACATCCCGTATAAGCGGTGCACTCACAGCTTCAATCTATGCCAGTTTTTTCTAAGGATATGTTTCACTGACAAGGTTCCTCAACCATTTGATCGCCAAATCTGTGGCACTTCTCTTGTAAATAGCATCTTTATGTCTACACTCTTTTGCGATGTAGACATATTTCAACTTTAACAAGCCATTTTTCACACACACTGCGACCGTATGTTTTACGGTCAATGCTGATTACCCCCTTTCAGTCAAATCAATGACAATGAAGTTTAATTCATCTTTATGGCTATTGAATACTTGAGGTATGATAAGTCCGTTGGATTTGAAAGATTCTTTTCATGGGCAAGGCGCTTCAACTCCTGTTTCCTTGGCAACACCTGCGTGCCACGTTCAGCGATTTCTGTGGTATCACACAGACCACGAGTCACCGGAAAGCACAGGAGGCTCGGTCACGTACGGTCTACCGCAAGCAAGTCACTGCGTTCGCTGCTGTAACGAAGCGTATCTGACGCTATTAAACGTAATCGAACCGTGACTGATCGTTATTTACGTCGAGATGTTTGCACCAGTGTGCGGTACGCCTGGCTGTGAAGGGCGCAACCTTTTCAAAGGCGAGGTAACATAGGTTTCACAAAAACCATTTTTTTAGGCAATTTCAATAACTTTCAGATAAGGTAATTGTGTCGGTGACTTGCCCTTGAAATTAAATGTTTTATGTTTGTACTACGGAAATTTCGCATGTGTGCGTGATTCCAGTTTGTTAATCTTTTAAGCACCAGAACAAGAGGAGATACAGGCACGAAGACCGTGTTGGCTGGATAAAAGGCCATAATTTATTAAAATAAATTCATTTTGGGAGTCCTTCGAAATTTGGGGCAAAATGGCGGTTTCTGTTAATTTTCAAAATTTGAAATATGTCAAGAAGTTCTATACTAGTTTTACAAATCAACGGCAGAAAACGCTTCTAACTTGTGACAGGTGAAGTAATAGGAGGGAGCTAGTACACAGTGCTTGCAGAAGGGTGGCCTTCAGTTGTTTCTTAATACAACAAACGAGACTAAATATTGAGATGTGTTTTCAACCACTGCTTTAACTCCAAGTTCCGCTTTTTTCATTTTGTTGAATTTCACGCCCGCGTTTATCTCGGGAGGACCGCGGAGGCAGCAGCCCTAGGAGGACTCGAAATAGCTTACGGTTCACAGCGAACACTTCACATTTCTGCTTGCACCGACGTCAAGAGACGCAGTCGCGCACCCTGGTCCTGGATTGACGTCTGAGTCGCTTTCCCGGTATAGCCAGCAAGGCCAGAAGGACTTAACTCGCCAAGATCTCCGAAGACTTCTGGTAACGTGGCCGAACCAATGTAGTTGAGACCTTCATATTTGGAGAAGTGACTGGACATTCAGTGTTCTAAGGATCTGACACCTACGCACGACCGTTACTTTATTCAAATGAAAAAGACAAGACAAAATTTATCGTTCGTTCTTACAACATTATAGCTGTGGGTTCATAAGTGCAGTACAACGAAGGGACGAGTGTTTTTGCGTTTTTGAATTTTTTACCTTTTTTCAAGAATTACCTCGAGCATATTTGGCAAAATGTGAACGCAAACCTTTTCATACAGCATGTTTGGGTCAAGTCATTAATAGCTTTCTCGATATTCATCCTGCATATCGGACATGTCCTCAGAGCCTTTGTACATTCCAAACAACAGCAGATGTGTCCGTATGGTATGAAGACCATGTCTGCTTCTCTGTCCAATCAAACCTGCAAAGAACAACGTTTGTAATTCCATACACCATACCCAAGGGCGTATGCAAGGGGGTGGTTTGGGGTTAACCTCCACTCTTGAGTTCGATATTTTACAAAAACGTTATTACCTGCGCAAAGGAGATTAACTATTTTCGCATACTTTTTGCTTGTTAATTTGTCGACTTGACACAAATTCCACAGATTAAATTTGCATGCAAATTAAAGAGAACATTGAAATGGGCCGAAAAGTAACAATTAGGATTTGGTGGGAATCTGGGCTATTCAGGAGCCATCTCACCACTTTATGCAGACCTTTCGTCCACTGCGCATGTTTAAGATTGTATTTCGCGATAGTTCACTTTATCCGAAACAATTGTCTTTATTTTGTCTGCTATGGCTGATCAGCGCAAGTGCTGACCATATTGGCTACATTACCAATTTCTGTAGCATGATAGAACTGTTGCAAGAGCTCAAAAACAGCAGTTGCTACCGTAGAAGCATTCAGGTGTTTGATAATGTTTCAGCAGGCAAAAGGAAAACTGAAAGTTTGGTTGACTTCTATACATAACAAGAAAAACGAAGTTTCTCGCGTACTTTATGCGCATTCTCAATTCTTGTGCAGTTTGGCAAGATTCGATCTTGCAATCCGGGGTGCGTGCCAACCAGTCCAGCCGCACGCCTATACTTGACTGCTTGTATTCATCGAGACATCAGCGCAGCCTGATATTTTTGCAGTTATGAACTGGTGGGTCTTAGCGTTGAGAGTATTTTCCTCCAATAATCTAACTTGGAGCACTGACAGATTATACTCAGTGCAATGACACATAAAATTTTAAAAGTTGTGTTAAGACTCAGATAAGAGTATGAACCGCCTCACAACCATTGTCCCATTTATGTACGCCTGTATGATGCTGTCTTTCATCAAAACGTTTGGAAACATTTTCAAGATTTAGTCTATTCGGAAAACGTGAAAACTAAAAGAAATGCTTTGGAAAATATAGGAAAATAGTTTACATGAACAAAATCCAATCAGAAGTTTCTAATTCGAAACATGAAGGTCAATTTCCATAAGCAGCCTGATGCTTCGTAATCTCCGATGCATTCGTAAAATGCGAAATTGTACGTGTAATGATGTTGGTGAAAGCCATTTAATACTTCGTTTGATAGAGGTGTAGCTGCATGAGATGATGATCGAACATTGTTAATTCGAAAACGCAAGCATTTCCCTGTGACGTTTAAGTTTGCTTTGCGCTTTAGATATCAACGCCATTGTATCATATTTCGTCGACAGTTGAATATGTCCAGGAGTCTCGTTGAACAACTTGCGTCTGAACTGCCAAACAGATAGTTAAAGTCATGAGGCCGCGAAACACTTTTATGTATGGGTTTCACGGCTTTATCTTGTGGTTAAGCTGCGATTTTTGAATCAAATAACGTTTGTGACATCGGATTACTTTTGTTTGCTTGGACAAAACAAAATGTGCTTTTTGTGCTTTTCGCGAACGTGTGCAGGAAACATTCCATGAAGACGTATACGCTAAAACACATCCAGCTTCTTGTTCAGATAGTTGCAAGAGCGTGTCTAGAATACTGTTGAAGTTGTTTGTTGTAACAGGAGATAGCATGAACCACATTGCTGAAACTGATTTTCGTATGTTACTTGAAGGCTTCCTTCGAATTTTCAATTTCAATTTTTAAGTTATAATGATCTAGCAACGCTTACTGGTCATTGATCGAAAATCAGCTTTGAAACTTTTACGTTTTCTGAATACAGCTCACCTTCGCGTTCACTATCGCATTGCGTTTTATTAATTTTCAAGTTCTTTTTCAATGGCGTGTACACTACTGCACACTTCAAACGCCTTAAAATTTGCAAAACTGTATTAGCATGCCTCTGATGATAACCAAGCAACCTGACTTTGATTAAAACTTCGGCAAGTATGGCATAGATATTTTCATCAGTATCTGAACACAATCTAAAAAAGGGCAGATCGTTTTACGTAGTTTTCCATCAACCCATTTCTTGGGAGCTGCAACCTGCAATGTGTAAACACCCACATTTGAATAAAAGATCCCAATCGAAGCTGAACAAAGTCAGTAAACATATAAACAACCGCAAAATCTTCCAGAGGTTTTATTCTATGTTTCCACGCAAAACGTCTGGTATGCGTTGGTGGGAAAAGTTTGAAAGGCGCTAAACATTAAAGAGGCGCTCAAACAGGATATTGACAAATTTGACAAGTCGGCAAAGTGAGTGGATCACTCATGTTGTAAGTATCAGTTGCACATTTGCTGACGTAAATGTGGAGGATACTAGATGAAACTAACTAACTGACTTACTCCTGATGAATATGCACGGAAGTGTAGAATTATCAACTTGTGAAATTGCGGAAAGCAATTTCTCAGCGAGCTTTCTGAAACGAACAGATCACCCACAGGCTCAACCAAAGTAGTTTCACCCTTGCCCAGATACGACTGAGCGGTTTTTAATTAAATAAATTCCTCTTGCGCTTCAACCTGCTGTCACACTCTGGCCGCAGCCGGAAACATCTGCCCCAACAAGGACATTTGTTCGCGACGGACGAACAGGCGTCAATCATAAACCCACTTCCACGAGGCCGTTGTTTCCTGAGCAGTAATGTGTGGGCGTCCGTCAGCGAAGTCACGTATTGTGACGTGCAAGGCATTCGCCAACATTTATGGATACAACGCTTCCTCGATTATCCCTACCTCGTTTAACCGTAATTCAATTATCCTGTCGCTGTCACCTTCCACGTTGGCAGGACAGCGCGAGTTAGCTGCCGATAAATGCGAAGCTTTCCGCAAACAATCCAGAACTGATTCGTTTTTAATAGATCTTCTGCTGGAACTGATCAAGCAATTTTAAGCCATATGTGTGTTATGCTTTGTGTGTTGCTGTTTCTCTCATTTGCATATAATAATTGAATTATACGTTATTTCATGACGCACTCAGTTTATTCTACACATTATGCCGGAACAGCGCACGATATTAGAATATATATTGTACTTGATTTCTAAGCATTCTTTTGTTGGTAGATTTTTCCATTGCTTTCGCCAACTGTCTCGAAATGGCAGGCTAACTTTCAAAGAACACGCAGGAATTGTCGTGGAGTTAGTTTGTTTCCTTCAGCCATGCAGTATACATAGACACTGATTATGACAAACGTCAGCTATTGTTTTATCAAAGAACTTATAATTTCCACAGAATAGGTCGTTGCTGTTCACAGCACAACAACGTGTTATGTAAAGCGGAAAAAAGAACTGCAGTGGATCACGTGTGCGAAAACTTTCTTTTTGCTATAGCCTATAACAAAACGAATGCCTCTGGGTTATATTTTGCTACTATTATTTTTTGTTTTCTTCTACTTTGCGTAATATGTATGAATTTATAGTTTGCAATTTTCATTCAGTTGATTTCTGTTGTTACAGAAGTTCCAATTGGTATTACGCGAATCTCTTGGTAAGCGCTACCAATGTGTGTATAGGCAGTTTTTTTAAAGTAAGAAACGCATTTGTGACTTGCTTGATTAGTAAGATACGGTATTAACTTGATAAGAAAAAACACATGTTTACTTCTAGGGAGTATGGTCGTTTCCCACGTGAAACGATGGCAGATGTGAATTAAAATCAATTCCAAGTCATATGGCCTTGCAGTACACTTAATCATGCGTTAAGACGTATACCGCTTGATGCAATGGAATGTTGATGTTTTGAATGCCAACGAGAAATGGAGAAAGTTAAGAGAGGGTGAACGTTTTCATCAACGACGTT
>JGI24158J21664_10013395_pt1 | contig 10824 bp, 5 predicted proteins | sample Ectturendosymbi3_FD_21664 | JGI IMG/M metagenome (IMG submission 21664)
ACAAAATGTGACAAACGTCAAATTTGGTTTTGAAACCTCTCCAAATACAAACCCTAGGTGAAAAAAATGGGGGGACATGCCATATTATGTCCCCCCCGTCTAAAAAAGTGAGGGGGACGCGTCCCCCACCAAATTGCGCCCATGCTCATAGGTCAACTGCATGTAAAACACGTGTAGAAATAACTGAAAAGTTCGCAATTATAACTAATGCACCGAACGTTGTTCCACAGTTACAATTAAATCCTTGCAAAAGTAATCATCACTTATTTAAATATTTCACAAATAAAAGTCATCCTAACTACCTTCAGAACCACATCAAATTCGTTTAACATGACGTTTGTCAAACTAACAAAACTAAAAAAATTTTCTAAACATCAGATCTGTTATCGTAACAACATACTGAAAGTTTCATTGCTGCTCTAAAAGCCTGTGGCTTGTGGCGGTCATTGTTGCTGAGTGTGCGCTGTTTGTGACGTCACAGTGTGACGTCAGATTCACGTTTCAAATTCAACGTTTTGGCGCAGTTTTTTGACACAATGCATATCATTATACAAGCACTCTATTCATTGTTGTATAACGTAATATGTCACTGTATTGACTTTAAACTATCAGCGCTCCAATTTAAAATGCAGGTGCAAACTACACTTAAAGCTACGGCCAAGCAATCATAACTGCAAAAATATCAGATTACACGTTAAAACCGAGGAGTAAAACACACTAAGGCTAAGTCCTACAACAGCGCAGTTTACAACTGCAAAAACAGTCTGAATGAATGTCTCTTTGAATACGAGCAGTCTAGCCCAGGTGTGTGCCTCGAATAGCGCACACCCAGGATTGCTAAATCAAAGCAACAAAGGAGTAAAATACACTCAACCCTGGAACAGCGTAGGTTACAACTGCAAAAATAGGCTGCGGTTCTGCGCTAGCGCGAATGCCTTGTCGATTACAAGTTTTCGAGACCTGCAGGTGTGCGCCTGGAAAGTTGCGCACCCTGGTTTATCAGATGGAAGCAACAAGGGTGTAAAATTCACTCAGCACTGGCATAGCCAGCTCACAACTGCAAAAGCAGTTTGCGCAAATATTTCTTCGAATACGGGAGCGAGGATTGCCATACTGGCGAATTTATCGCCAGATTCCGGAAATCTGGCGAATTTTGAAAGCGTTTGGCTGCAGATGTTTTGGTTTGGTGATTTGGCGAATTTCTGGCGATTTTTTGATAGTATTTGGCTCCAAATTTTTTGTTTGGCGAAATTTACGACCTGTATATTTGCACGTATTTGCTTATATACTCATATATAGATTACTATTTTTAAGCTTACTGATGGTTTGAAAATTCATGACATCAAATTAAAGTGTGAAAGTTTTGAAAGTAGAAACATAGTATTGAACACCTCTTATAAAAGATGTTCGCAAAATGTTGAAACTGATTATTTAGAAATATTTGGAAAATGTTGAAAACCTATGCCCTTTCCAGTAAAATAAAAAGCGAAAGATAAAAGAGCTTCGAACGACTGATTTCAAGTGAAAATATTAATGTTTTGGTAAAGATGCAACCATTTCCAGAAGTTTGGCGAATTTTTGCTGCGTTTGATTATTTTTGAAGTGATTTTGGCGACAGTTTTTTATTTCTCTCTGGCAACCCCGACGAGAGCAGTGAAGTACATAGATATGGCGCACACCTTTGGGTTGGAAAGCACATAAGTATCTTTATAGCTTTTTTGTGATTTTGCCTTGATAGCACGATCTGGAAAATGCCACGTCATGTTCAGTTTCACAGGGTGTACGGCGCACACCCAACACACCCGGTGTATACACCCCTGCTAAATGCATGCGCAGTGGTATGCTGCAAGCACTGTGAACGCTAGGTTCACGCCCATTGCGACACAACTATACAATGAGAACGAAATCGGAAAGTTCACAACCCCGACTATCTGAAAGCATTGTGACGCAGCCGTCAATCAAACCACATGCGGGCGCTGATTGCTGGAGATAGAAGCTCCGCCTTAAAGCGTCACCAAGATTCGTAACTGCTCAATATGCGAGCCTTGGTGATCTTGATGAGACTTCGCAACTGGGTAGCAGCCGCTGGAATTCGATATTTTATAATTAATATGTAATATTCCGACTTCAATATGGCGCCCCCAAAACGCTGCGCCCGGGGGCAGATGTCCCCCTTTGCCCCCCCTTAGTTACGCCACTGACCCTTTAAAGACTGCATAGCCACATTTGTGCCTAGCATTTGTCTGGTCATAACTTTTCAATTGATGAGCTAGAGTGCAACAGCTCTCAAGTTCCATCGCTTGGAAAGTTATGACTGGACAAAGTCCAACGTTTTGTGGTCCTTAAAAGGACGTGTCAGATGCTGCCAAGCAGCCACGTCCTTGTTGTTGGAGGAGCCAGTTGTGCTTTGCCACAAATATAGCGGAAACGTTTTATCGAAGTATGGTGTTTCTTGCAACAGTAAAAATAAAAATTAACAATATTTTTTCTGAGATTTTCACAAAAAGTGACAAATTGCAGCAAACGACCTGGCATTGCACTGCTGGGAATCTCGCCATTATTCCAGGGGTACAATAACACTACGCCAATAGGACAATATCCGGAACTCTGCGCAAAACTGGATTTCCAACGAAAAAGCAACAATGGCAAGCCTCTTTAACCAATACGCAAGATATAAGCTCTTGAAAAACGATTTATAGAATACAGAATTTTCTCACTGGATCGAGCTTCACATATCTGTGTTCCTCAGCTTTGCATATCTTATTGCAATAACAGAAAACTGCAGCGTACTGACCAACTTTACTCCACAGTTTCCACCTCACCCGTTAGTTCTGGTAGTGTAGGTTTACTGCAAGGTGTAGGCCAGCATTTCACAAATGCAGTTCCTTCCTTGGTCAATTGTCAAACTTTATGGCGAAATAGTTCTTGACAAGGGGTTAATTTAACAAATGCTTGTCTTCAGACACTTTATGCTAAAACTTTCTTTTCGAATATTCAAATGCTTTAGGAATGGTGGTTTCTAATGAGCAGGTAGTTTATACACATGGTCTGATGGCTGTACCACTTTAAGTAAACTACTAACTGAGAAAAATAAAGGAATGATGAGCAACTATTGTCCACCCTTTGGTAGGTGCATAGCAGCTAACTCTGCGACTGTTTAACGTCGGAGGTAACAAAGCTTTCCACATTTGCCAAATAAATTTTTACTTTGGCTATGTGGGCGTAATATCGTGATCAACCAAAGTTTTTGGCGTGAGAACCAACCTAAATATTTTTAGTAAGGTGCTTACCTTGCATGTGGTGTAGGTTGGGATGTAGAAAAAATGCCCGGGGAGCTTTTCACTTCCAGTTCTACCTTACATTCCTTTAGTGGCGAAAATTGCGTTTAAGAGCCTGAGAAACTTAATTTGAGGCAAACGCATGTATATACCACGGTAGTGAGGTCTAAGTTGACTGCTGTTAGTCCAGGCTGTCGCGGAAGTAACAGCTACGACTATAGCAGCAAGCTGCGTGAACAAGCTCATAAAAATATCTGATCAAAATCGACATTATCCATTCAAAATTTACGAATGAAGTTAGAATCTGTCATGATGCTCCCAAACGCTTTGCTTATCACTGTCTTTTCGGTACTGAACTGACACCGACAGTTCACTACAGGATAAAGACCGAGACATGAACGTACGTTTACAAGCTGACCAAATACTAAAGAAAAGAGATCTTACGTATTGAGTGCTGCAAAAAAATGAATTACAAAATTGGAATGCAAAATCAGTTACGGTTTCTTGCCTATAAAACGTCCTGGGCTTTTTTGCTTCTTTCTGTTTTGCACGAGAGAGCGTTTTAATTGTGAAATATAGCAGCCCAGCAAAAGATAAGGTATTTACTGTACGTAAATGCCAATCACCGTAATACAAATAGAGGAAAATTTTAGCAAAACTGTATTTTTGTTGTCATTATATTTTGTATTTAATCGCAATTAGTTTTTCCAGTGAAAAAGGATAGTGTCGTGAAGGTTTATACAAAAGTGCCTCTTAAAAAGTAATTACATCGGTTTTCAAATTTTTGTTTGAATTCATCTGTTTGTCATACTACGTAAAATATTGTGAGAAAGCCACTGTTTTCACAAGGTAAACTGTTGACACAGGCCAAAAGTTTTGTTCCAGGGTATTACCCTTTGAGCAGCCAGCGTTCTCGTGTATGCATTGCCGCCACTCACACTAAATCCGCTGACAGCTAGCTGAGCGTTTAGCTATCTATCGATGACGACATAATTTACTGTAGCTTTTGGTATGCGATAAAGCTGACAATACAAAGATACTGGCATTTTACCTGCTCTAGGAATGAAAAGGCGATTATATGGTGTATTTATAAATTCCTTGAAAATCATGCTCACAAAATAGAGGAGACTGGGTAAATTAAATTCTTATTCGTCTTCAAAAACGGTATACTGTATAAATGCTTATTCCAGTGTACAAAGCAATAGCACATTATGCCAAGGACTTTAACACACACACATATACCGTTGTTTGTTTTAATTTTGAAGCAAATGTATTTGACGACTGCTGTTAAATATGCGCGAACATCGAACTAACTTCTAAATCATAGCAAAAGTTTACCTTAAGAACATGTCATTGGCAAAAAATATCTTTTCAGTTTAAACGCTTTGTTTAAGAGGTTGTGGCAACTTTTACCTCAACCAATATAATCTTAAACACATTTGCTTCGTTTGCAGTGAACAAAAAATTTTTTCAACCAGTCGTATTTTGGGCCCTTCTGAAAGCAAGGTATTTTCACATTACAACTGCTGTTGGGGGCCCCTTTGAAAGCAAAGTAGCCAAATTAAGCATTACACAACTGCATGGTGCCCCACTTCACGTTTTATGGTGGCGGGGACAAGCTACACGCACCACTCGCAACTCTTCTCCAAAAAAAATTGTGGAACGAAAAAGTTGCAAAAGAGCCAAAAAGTAGCCAAATAAAAATTTTGGAGCCAACTGCTTCTAAAAAGAGCCAAATTTATGTTTTTTGGCTCCAAAAGAGCCAATCNGGCAACCCTGTGTCGGGGGCCTCNCGGTCACGATTTTGCCCTGATGGGCGTCGCGTTCNTTTTCCGACCCTGCCGACATGCCTAGTGGTATACGTCCAGAAGTCAGATTTCCACTTGATCAACGTATTTTGTGTAGTGATTGTTATAAAAAACGTAAGCTACTATATCTAGCCCAGGTAGTCTTCTCATATTTTGTACTGCATAGCAACAAGATACCTTTGGCAGCCTGCTGTTCAGACAGCCAGATGGAGTTAATTGTGTAGTTGGAAGTCTATTTTGGGGGATGTCCCAAAGCAGAGTAATGCAGCCAGTGGCGTAACTGGAGGACGGAGCCGGGGGGCAAAGCTTAGTTGATGGGGAGCCCACTAGCCAAAACTCAGAAAAAAGTTAAGAAATGATAGTTATTCTCTGGATGTCGTGGATGTCTATACTAGCTAAAAAAACGAAAACACCCCGAAAAACGCAAAAAACAACAACCTAAAGAAAACTAAATATCAAGATGTCAACTAGAGGGGGCCCAGTTTCTACATTTAGCTTGCCAGGGTGGGAGGCTCGCCCCCTTTCCCACCTGTCAGTTACGCCACTGAGTGCAGTTAGTGGGTTATGGATGCTAATCGTTGCGTCCGCGTAGGTCTTAATCTATATTTGTTAACATTTATAGGCGATTGGAGGTACAAAATATTATTAATCTAAGCATGTGCCATGCACCCAGAGATCAGTCCAGACATCAGCAAGGTTTATGCATGCGTATTTCGCCCAGTAAGAAGCCCAATGGCCACGCTTTATAAGCATATTTCACTTAAGCTCGTGGTGAGTTTATCAGTTTGTGCTAATGAAAGAAAACGTTAATCGCGGCGCACATGCTTTGACCGGCCTCATGTTTGCTCCTTTAGTAATAATGTTTTCATAACTGAACGATAGGATTGATTCTGCTTTCCTGCAAATTTTTTTTTGCATTTGCATTTCATCACTACATCTCCAAATAATCGCCGTCAATTAAATGACAATGATTTACGACCCAATTCCTTTTGTTAAGCTCGTTCAAAAATTTTTGGTTCGAAACTACGAGCCTATTATGCGTATGTGCGGGAAAATATTTATAATTAATTTGCAAACTCTGCAAATGCTGTTCAGGTTGTGAATTAAAAATAAATTTTCAGAATGTCTAGCCCCCTGCACAAACATGAAGGTCCCCAATGGAAGACTTTCTGGCGACGGTTCTGCCCAGGCCCTCAGTAACGGGGGCATTCGGGGGCAGTTACCCCCAAATCTTTTTTGTGCTCCCCAAATTGTGTTGTGCTGAGAAAAATTTGTTTCAAACATATGATAAAAATTAAGATTTTTCCCCATAAAAATGTATTTTGCCCCCCCACACCTCAAAACCTGGTTACGGGCCTGGTTCTGCCAAAATTGTGTCTGCAATTAGAATATTTTGTTTTGAAGTCTATTCGGCCTCGAGATGTCACATAACATAAATTTTTTTTATAAATCACCATTAGCGGGGCCCTTGGAAGCATTTTGGGGGGGCCCAGAATTGGGCTGATACGGCACTGGAGTTGCTGACACACTACGATGTGCAGCTGAGTTACACGAGTCAGACTGCAGGTATTAGAATGTATAACAAGGACATCCTTGATAATTTTATTGGCAGCCAAGCGGGCACTTGCAGTGCCGGGCCCTCAGGCATGGTCCGATTGACCGATGGCTTAGTCCACCCCTGTCTTTTCGGTACTGAACTGACGCCGACAGTTTGCTACAGGATAAAGACCAAGACATAAATGTATACTTTTACAAGCTGACGAAAATCTAAAGAAAAGCGATCTTACACAAGCGAAATACAAAGTTGAAATGTAAAACCAACTACGGTTTCTTTCCTAAAAGACTATTTTCCTTCCGTTCGAATGATGTTTGCATGTGCGGTTAAAAAATGCAAGCGCTATTTGAAAAAGTTATAGTATCCGCTCTAAGGTTGGGAAGATTAAAAAAAATGATTATCACTTGAAATCCTTTCTGCGGTGTACTGGGGGAAATCATAAAGTAAAAGTTTTTGAAACGTGCGTTTAAGCAAAATGCCTATTTTACAAGGAGTTGTGCTTTCAACGCCTGGTGCACATCATCGGGGATTTACCTGGAAAAAAACTGGGTACTGTTAGCACAAAATGTTATGCGGGGAAACCTGCGGTAACCCGATAGCAGAGACGGATTAGAAGGTAGGCAATCTACTGATACTTGTGTGTGTTTGAAGTAGTTCACTACAAGTTTTCAAAAGGTTGAAACATAAGGCATCTGACGCGAGATCGCGATAAGCACTGTAAGAGAGCAAGTGTGTTTGAGAATTGCACAACATCGATGATCAAACAACCGCATATACTCTGAACACATGGCACGTGATGCTGGTGAACGAGCGCTACAAGTATAGGCCCACGGCAAGAGTAGTGCTTTGATTGATTAACTTACAATTACAAAGAAATGGTCCCACTCACGTTGTACTTCAATACAAAAACCAATGTTCATCCTACTAAATATCGACGTTCGCCACTGCTGCATTCAATATTCCATAAAAAAACACGTTTAGAGGTCATCTTTTGGTCAAGCGGCTGTATGACTACCTGCAAAGAACACTTCTGATGAAATGTGTCGACAGCACCTTTGGTGGAATTGCAAAAACTGATAGTTTCTGACTTGCCATTTTCACACATCACTGGCTAATCATGCATTGAGGTCATAAGACACACCAGCTTTTTCTGGGTCTTCCTTGAGTTACTAGCAAAAGTGACCAGTGTCATGTACGCGCTGAAAGTAAAATCACTTTGACTAGAGGAAAAGTTTTCTTGTCAAGCATTGCGTAAGGAAGTTCCCACAGTTCCAACCAAACGTTTTCCTAACTTTTCAAAACCACGGATGAGAACTTTGGCACCGAACGCTGCGCTCAAACCTGTCAGTGAAGCATCGTTATGAGGCCAATTACTACTTTCCAAGGCCTACATACTTCCTTTACGAAAAGTCAGTCCAGAGCCCGTTCGCAAAAATAAACCACCTCTAAATGAGGTGATGTTTCAGCATTTTGACAGGTCTAAATAGCAAACAGACGCTGCACATGAGTCAGGCCCGTCGAAGGCTTGTTTCCTAAAGCGAATTCCCTTGTGAGCAGTTGCAAAGCTGCGTCTTCTATCTACATGCCAATTTTGCTTTCGCCAAAATGGCGGTGGAGACCTGTCAAGTGTTTTGCCAAAATGTCATCGGAGACCTCAGCTTTTGTTGTCACATATAAAGTATCCACTGCCATCATGGCAATACCCCCCTTTCTCAAAAAATACAAAACATATGCAGATTTCGATAGGAATGCTCAAAAAAAGCGTTTAAAAAATCAGCTACTGATAGAATCAGTTCAAAACGTGTATTGTAACCCTTTTTAAAATTTAGTTGAAAACTGCATTACGCTTTTTGTCAAAAAATACCAGAGCAGGGTTTATTGCTTTTTTATCTTCCATGAGAGTGTAAAATTGAACACACTAACACTAACTGTTAGCCTGCTTTACTTTAAAGTTAAGTGACACTCTGTGGAGTTCAACTTTAAACATAGGTCGTCAACAACAAGCAAACAACTACAGCAGATCCAGCCAATGCAACCCAAATAACTCTGTGTGTTCACGAATGTAGTCCAATATTTTTGAAAATTGCTGAAACGTTTGAACAATTTCACCGACGTATCTTTCCAATACTGGTAATTTTATCCTGTTGAAATATCAGGAATTGTTCTTTTTGTTTTGTTAATGGCGCTTCAAATAAGGTGTCAACTCGGAGAACAAAGATCATCAACAAAAAGCAAATATCATAGTTCCTAACTTTTTACAGATATCAAGGGTACACCAGCAGTTGGTGTTTCAACTGGTCAACAAAAATTTTTAATTTATGCTTTAAAAAAAACACGCGACAAAATGTGTACTTTGAATTGTTGGTTGAAGCTGGTTGGTGTGATCCTTTAATCAGTATTTGTCCCAATTCCAGTGTAGGGGTGGGGTGAGCAACTGTTATCATAACTTACAAATGTGCGTTTGATCGCTCAGATTAACATATTACAATTTTGTTGCATCAGAACTTTGCAATGTTAAGGTAAATAAATACATATGCGAATAACAGTGATGCGATCAATGAAACTTGCACACAAGTTGGTGTGCAGTGCACATTGTTGACGGGCAAGCAGGAATTTGATCAACTGCTTTTTTCCTCCTGATAAAACTCTAAATAGAATCTGAGTAATTTGAGCTTTTGAGAGTTTATTTTCGTCTACATCAGAACTTTGATAAGGACAGAAATAAAAAAGTAAAAAACAAATTTATTCTAAATTTATTTTTTTGTATGATTGAACTAAAGATTGTTTTCAACAATTTACCAAGCAGTGTAGTTTCGTGTTTTAAAAGCTCACCGAAACATGGGCTGCTTGAGCCAGTTTGGGAAGAATAGCATTACTTCAAAGGGGCTACCCCTCCGCAGAAAGTCAGGTATTGCGCCAGCGTCTGTAAGGGAAGTGGAAATTTCCACTGATGTCTCATGACTAGACAAAATGAATGGTGACTGATCAAAACGGAGCTTTATAAAAGCTATTCCACTCATGTTCTGTCGCAGAAATATCTTCTCTTGTAATTCAGACGAAACACCGCAGCAGCTGATGATGCAAATGTAACGTGCAAGTGGGTTGCTGGTTCCTGTGATAAACCCACGAAGTTTTCAGCGTAGGTCTGAGCAGGTTACAGGTTGAATGGACCATGTTATGTTCAGTAATTGGATAAACGAGTATCAGCAATAAGTTTAACAAAATTTAATAATTTAAAAAANCTGTCTTTTGCAACCGAACTAAAAANCGTAAATGGAAAATTAATAAAAAGAACAATTCTATAATTAAACAACCTATAGAANTATTCACATTGACATTTTAACGAAATACTTTTGGAGGTATTGCTTTTGGAAATTAAAACATACAAGNCCATAGTTTGAAAAATAGGAAAGGTGAGCAAACACTTGGGATTGTTGGGCTTACGCTTTTTCAAAATGAGAGAATAAATTGGTAAACCGATTTTCTAATGCTAATAAAATAATTTAAAAACAATTTTTGATGAAGATCACTGGAATGACAAAAATGTTAGAACATATCAGAAAAAAAAGGCTTGTTTACAAATTGTTTTTTGGAATAATGCAGCCACAGGTTGCACGCATGTAATGTCAGAGTTTATCAACCGATGAAATTACTTTAACATGTTTTTTGTTAATATCGGAAGCAACAACTTGTTTACTGTTTGTTAAAATAATTTGCTCTTAACAGTCACAGGACATCTTGCAAGTCACAACGTTTACTTTATATATACGTTATTTGTGATTCAAACTGAAAAACTTCAACATCTGCAAAAAATGGATCGTCAGCAGAAAGCCAACAATGACAATCATGCCAACCAGTGCAACCCTAACAATGACAGGTATATTTTTAAAATACACATTTCTGTGACTGTACTGCTTGCAGTTATGAAATATTGCAAAACATGCACTAAATTGCTGCAGCAAACATGGAAACCTGTTGTGCAACAAATGTTTGCTTGATGAAGATAAATTTTGGTGAAGTAATTGGGTTCAAACTTTGCTGTTATTACAGTTTTTGCCGAACGTTAGCATTTGGAGCATTTGGCACTATAGTAGTCCCGGTCTGATGAACCAATGTAGGGTTTTCCTTTTTGGTGTAGGAACCCTATGTTGAGGTTTGGGGTGTTGCCCAGCGTAGACGTTGC
>JGI24158J21664_10013396_pt1 | contig 10824 bp, 6 predicted proteins | sample Ectturendosymbi3_FD_21664 | JGI IMG/M metagenome (IMG submission 21664)
AGGATCGCAAGGACTAAAAGGATCTAAAGGAGCTAAAGGCGAACCAGCGGATAGTGACACGTGGAGGAATGCTGTAGCTGACATGCAGCGAAAAATCGTTATGCTGGAAACAGTCGGTAAGCTAATTTAAAAGAGGTGGGAGATGAACCAAAAATATTTTGTTGTTATACAGAAGCGACGTACACATTTCAGTAAACGCAAGATTTAACAATTGCAAAAACAACTCAAATTTGAAAACATTTCAGTAAACAAAGTATCGAGGAACTGCAAAACCCTTCAAAGGTTTGAAGGTGGTCCCAGTGGAATTTACAACATAAGCGTTGGACGCGGCGCTTCTTCTTTTGCAACAGTTTATTGCGATCAAGAAACAGATGGAGGTGGATGGTTGGTAAGCGCACATGCAGTTTAAAGTTCTAACGTGGTCCCGAAATAAAAAAATGATTCTGAGAAATACTTTTGAAATGTGATTTAGTAACAACAATTAGTTAAACTGAGGCCACGGAAAAATATCTCCTATTGAGATTTAGATAATGTAATGTGGAAAACCTTTGCTCTACATTTCTAACTTCTTTTACATCTACTGATCACTTGGGGAAGGTATAAATACTCGTGTGTGCTTGTTGTCCCATTAGCAAGATTCGAGCGCATACATGTATGAGTTTAGCTTGGCAATAAAGTGATATATGGAGCATAAACAATTGCTCGAAAGTGCATGCAGCCGTGATGGTTTTTGAAATTATCTTAATTTTTTGAAGGAGGGGTCTCAAACACGCGTCCCGCGGGCCACATGTAGCCCGGGACGGTATTTTGTGCGATCCGCGAGTTTTTTGGGGAATCTTCATAAAATTAACATAAGATATTTAGTTTATTCACAGGAATTTAAAAGTGCTCGGCCATCGGGTGAACAAGTTTCTTTCAAGCAAACTTAGAGAAATTATTTGTCTAATGTTATAATTATTTGTCTAATAGAAATTATTTGTCTAATAGAAATTATTTGTCTAATAGAAATTATTTGTCTAATAGAAATTATTTGTCTAATAGAAATTATTTGTCTAGAAAATTCTTATAAATTATTTGTCTAGAAATTATTTCTCTAATGTTCAGATACCGCCCTTGTTGCGTCAGCATCATTATGCGGTCCTCGGCTATTTTATAAGTCCGCAATTGGCCCTCAGATCAATTTGAGATTGAGACGATTGTTTCAAAGCTTATGCCTATCAGATGTTCCATTACATTTCACAAACTTGTTGCTTGAATAATACTGTTAACGAAACATTTTCTTACCTCGATGAGCTCCACTTTATTATGTCCCATTGTTTCCACAGAAATAGTGATTGGAATGAAAACTTTCACATACCAATGCAAATATCCGAAAGCTGATTTTGTGTCGTGTTTCGTTTGAAGACAATGGCGCCTGGCGGCAGACTTCAACGTGAATTTTGTCTTTCATACCGCTTGTAAAGCTAAACTAGCCCAAACAAAGTTAATGCAATTTGCTTGATAATATCTATCGATTACGCATAGTTGCGATACACAGTCTGACCTACCAGCCAATCAAATAAAAATCTCTGAGTTGTTTCCACACGTCTGTGTTGACTGTCTACACATCAACGGATTTTATCCACATTTGTTCGAACACACCCAGAATAAACATTGATATTGACAACAAAATTGACAATTAAAAACTATCTGTCCGTGAACTTTATCAATATGAAAATAATGCATGAAACACCAGGCAATATGCACAAAGCTGGTAATAAGACTTCATGATGCAATCTTAATTCAGGATGCCAGACGTACAAAAGAAACAAAGTTTATATTTCTCCACTTCAACAAATTTAGATATATTTGTTCTTACTGGATTTGGAATGCACCAACAATTAAAAGCCCTAGGTTTGCTGTAAGCTTTCGAGGAATCAACCAACTAGTCTCTGCTTTCTTCTTTTTGCGACGATTCAAGGTCACACATGCCTGTATTCAAGTTAGTAGTCTCCACAAATGTAACAAACAAGGGAGTCAATCGTGCAAAGCTTTTTCATAGAATGTTTCGAGTTTGTTTCACGATAATTTTTTTTCAAATAAACACGTAACATAATTGAAAGTTTTAACTATGCTATAAACATCTTTAGCGGTATTGTGCTATTCGTACATTCCTTTCAACTATCACCTTAACTTCAATGTTTCATTAGATTAGCTTCAAATTTCGTGATTTGACGTTTATTCACAAATAAATATAAACGTTTCCACTTTATCGTAACTTCAGTTTCATTTACCGGAACGTGTGTAGCGTAGTATTAATTCCGTTCCTCAAATAAATTCACATCTTGTTCGATTCTTAGCAGAAAAGAGGCTTCGGACCATTTGCGGGAAAACTTTAATTGCGTACACTTTGAATCAAATACATTTCACATTGCCAATTGATTGACTAAGTTATTTGAACTGCGTAGTTCATTGAATCCTGCTATGTTAAGTTTGTCCTCTGTTATGATTTTCTTTGCATAGGTTGTGTTATAGGCTTTCATCGAAATTTGAAACGTCAAGCTTGGATGTACAAAATTAGAAATAAGTCAGACTTAATGAATATTCTCAAGACCAGCTTCAGTTTGAAATAACAGCTTTCTCCAACCATTCCCTACTTGAGTGGACTAAATCCACTCCATGTTTCTACAATGGCATCTGGTACCTTTGAAGACATCATCAGGATATTCCTGGTCTCAACAAGTCTTTTCCATTGTGACTTCTTTAGTTGAACTTGCTAGTGAGCAACAAATCGCTTAGTAATTTTTGAATCCATAAGCATTACAAAATCATGCGTCATCGAACGTTTTTAGCATTGACTGAAACTACAAAAGATATGAGCCTTTGTATAAGATGCTTACAGACAACTCACAATCGTATGCAGCTCAGGTTGGTTAAAAATGAAATGACAAACAAAGTAGTATCAACATCAGGCAAAAATTAGCAACAAAGCACAACATCAGATGAAAACAAAAAAACAGGATAAATGCATGCTTAAGTACAAGAAGGCCGATGTGTGCACTTGCAAGGGTGTAGGGTACTACAGAAAAAAGGTACTACATACAAATATAAAGAAATAAACATATCAATGGACAAACAAAAGGCACATTAGCAAAAGCACGAGTAATGTTTTTTATGATTTCAAGATAAAAGACGACACAAAACAATAATTTCAGTCAAGCATTTGGGGCCAATATATAGCAAAACGTTGATGGCGAGTTTTTTTCATTCTGAGTAAATGATAATTTGCAAGAGGCAGAGTTTCTGTGATACATATGCACTGATGGAATCTTACAAATGTAATTGTGAAAGTGTTCAGTTAGTCCACAGTTATCAAAAGAGTAACAACTGATAAATTAACTACAAGGAATATCTCAAAGTCGCTAAAATGGAGAATTAGAGAATGTCCGTTTTAATTTACTTACAGTAAGTCAGTGGTTCCTACAGCTTAATTAAATAATACAGCTTTTGTACAGTTTTATTAAATACAAGCTGTGTTCCTTTGTTTTCCTAACTGGGCTTACTTCATCTCCAACTGTTGTTTTTCAACACGTTTCAAAAAGTGATAAACAGTCTTGGTTGACCGCTATGGTCTGTCACCAACCACATATGAAACAAAACCACCCTTTGATTAGATTGGTCAGCTATTATGCCATTCTGTTTTTATTTGCTCTAATGGTAACTGATGTTGACTCACGTAGTGTGAGATGACTTTTCGTATTGCTTCTGCTTATTAGCTTAATCATATGAAAGCGTAAACTATTACCTTAATCTACTGTAACTAAAGGAAGCAAAATATCGTAGTTGTGTAACTCTTCCCCACGTAAGTATCGAGCGAGTTAGATAAGAATTGTAAAGTCGAAGATTGACAAATCTGAGCACTGAAACGTTGCTGTAGTATTTTAATTTTTTCAAATTTCTACATTAATTACAAGGTGGTGTTACCAATATTTCTGTGTCATACTTCCAAATAAATTTATCAGCAAGTATAGCGCCATGACATATTAAGCTATGCTGTTTTGATATTTGATTTTCAAACAGAACCTTATTTGTTACTTTCAATTTCTTTATCTTGAAAGATTATTTTTTCGTAAACCTTTAATCATGTTTCTTAAAATTTATGCATAATGTTTAAAATTTTCATGCAGAATCAGGAGTGGTGTAAATCAAGAACGCATCGGTTTGTTCATAATAAATTTGGATCGCAATAATGAACATTCATAAATTTTGTCTATACAATGTTGAATATTACAAAAGGTAGGGTTGCCAGATGCGTTTTGTAAAAATACCGGCCATTTTGTCAACAGTGGCAGGTCTAAGCTGTTTCGTAATTCGTAAGCAGCACAGGGAAAACAGAGAGACAATCAGTATTGTTAAGCCACAGTAATTTTCTCGTATTTTGGCTGGCTCATTGCATTTCGGTGTGTGTGTGACGTAATCATCACACCGAAGATTTCGTCAACAGCAGCAAATAAACTTTATTGAAGTAACTGTCCTGAGAAGATTCACTGGTAGAGACATTACAATTTGAGAAATTCTGCGTTAGTTCCTTTGGAAGCTACCGGAAATTATTCGTTTTCAAAATACCGGCTTCATGCACTAATGTTCAAGATACCGGCCTTTTACCGGCCTCTGCTAAGTTAGCAGTAAAGTACGGGATAGGCCGGTGAAATACCGGCCATCTTGGCAACCCACACAAAAGGTCAATTTTAGTTTACTGTCAATGGCTTCAACAAAATCGATTGTGATCTGAGAACATCTCACAAAAGTGTTTTGTACTGTGGTGTTTTTTCATGGTTTTGTATTTCCTAATAAATTCAGCAGAAAGTTGTTTAACTGGTCAGAAGTACAGAAAAGTGCACCTGCAGTGTGCAAGGAAGAAGCAATATGCACAAGCGACATTAATTTGGAAGAATGTAAAAACATTTAAAATATTTGACTGACTTCAATTGCTGGCGTTTGATAACTTGATTATAGGTTTTCAATGCAAAAAAAATTACATTGGAGGTTTTCAATGAAAGCAAAGACTTTGTTTGTATATTTCCAAGGTCTTTCAACGTCGGACCGATGGATCTGAGGATTTCTATAGAAATTGGGAAGATTATCGGCAGGGTTTTGGAAATAAAAGCAACGAATTTTGGCTTGGTAATGTATTGTATTGCGTCAGAGCCGACGTAATTAACGCATTATAGCTACTGCTTGCAGTTCTGCACTTAAAAGCAGAAAACAAATTTTTTATCTTTTATGCGAGATAACTTTGAAATGTTGCATTTTGTTGTATGTGTTCTAATTAACTGACGGTAAAATAGGTTTTTGGTACCAGCTTCTTCTACCTTGAAGTTTAAGTGGTCTACCGATCAGAAATAGATTCCAGATATTTGAAAATACAAACAAATTAAACATAACACGAAATGGATGAATATCATTGAAACTTCCAATTCAAATCACGGAAGTTAATTTCTGATCTTCAACCATCGGATCTATATTCACATTATACAACCCATGGCCGCAACCATCAGCTATTTTCGCGTGGGGGGAATGATTGTAACTTGTACTTTTTTCCGGGGTGGAAAAATGAGAGTAACTTGTTGGACCTATCGCCTAAACACGTTTTTGAAAAATGAGGGGTGAAAAATTGCCCGGTTGCTGCCCTGGTTGCGTCTTCAAACTACTTTTCGGTGATGGATGCCATTAAAAAGACGAACACATTTCATGGACACACCAGTATGTATGGCGGAAATTGAGTGGCGTGCTTGTGATTCGGTTGACCTATCTGCTAATCACTAGAAATCTTTTTTTTGACACTTCCAATTTCACATACCGAACAATAAGAACCAGTTAGTTCAACGTGACAAAAATGAAATGCAGTTTTTGTTATTTAATTGAAAACGTTATTGATGAGTGAGATGAGATCAATCACAACATGATGTTTTGCAAAATATAGATCTAAGGACAAATACGCAAAAGACCATTATAGTGCGTTGTCAAGCATAATATTATTTTGTGTTTATCGCCAAATTTACGCGAAAAGCTTTTCACTGAATGTTTGTGCGCTTGTCGTTTGTGCCAAATAATGAGGGAATATAAAACATAAACTTAATAAAAACGAAAAAGTAGTAAAACCACATTGACCGTCCTGACACTGTTTCAACGATTTTACGCCCGCATCATAGCACTTTCAACATCAGCTGAATCAATTACCTGGACTAGGTGTATGATCAAGTCACGCCGCTGTGGTGTATTGGCGATATCATTACGACCTTATTGGTTGTCGCTATGACATTCTGTTTGTGACTGCAAATAATGTTTTTATGTGAGAGTGCGGCGAAGGTGGACCAAACCATAGCTTACATTTCGGAGGATTGCCCCCTGTCGTTTGCAGAGTGATATGAGTAAACGTAACCAGGTTACGATTATTTTATTTGAGCTTCGAATCCAGAAGCAAGTGCTCTGTAATAGATCTCACTTAGACTCCTTGATTCATATCAACCAAGAAAATCATAATGAAAATAAGAAAGTTTTACATTTGCGTCTGCTTAATGTTTTAATTTCAAAAATCATTATCAGAAGAACTCCTTCAAAATGTCATCACAATGTGAAAAATACCTTGCATATTTGAGGGCAAAAAATATTTAAGTGTTTCATAAAGAAACGTCGTTTTGTAAGAAACTGAAAGTCGACGGAAGAAACTGTGTTGTTTTAGTTGTTTGGAAACAATGACGAAACTAAAATATATTTTTGAAGTTTTTTTTACGAATAGTGCTTACTGTCAGTCTGCGATTTTTGAGTTGCAACAAGGATTGCTCTACAAAAACAAAGTGAACGGCATATTAAAATGCTACTGACTTAAAAGTAACTGAAAGCATAACTAATATAAATTCCTTTTCGCCTAATACCTTCAGTGTTTTCAAAGCTTTAGCAGGATGAAACTGCTATTTCAAATGTTTCGAAAACAAAGTAAATGCATCTATTGTCTAGCACCTCTTGTCGATATAGAAACAAACATGAGAAGCAGTTAAACGAAAGGAAAAGTGTTACATTAAAATTTCAACAAACGGCATAAGAATGAATGTACGACTTTGTGTCATAAAAACCTAAATTTCTCATTTCAAAAGTTGCAGTGAAACCTGTAAAATGTTTTAGTCTTTGTGCTTTTTCATCACAGTGCTGTGCCTCAAAATTATCTTGAATTTTCCCACATTTGCAGTAAAAGCCGTGTTATTGAATTTTGTTCATATTGAATGATCTCGCAAAGCTTGAATGTTAATATTATCAATAATGGCAAACAATATCCAACTGCTTACATTAAAAGAGAATCGTTAAACGTTGGTTTTCGTACAGGGTTAGATTTTCTACATAAATTGACAACTTCTGAAAAGTACGAGCTTCGGGTAGACTTGGAGGATTTTCAAAACAACAGAGTTTATGCAAAATACAGGTATTTGGAAGGTGAAGATATAATGTGTTCAGAAATGTTCTAGAATAGCGCGGTGTTATTCAAAAACACAATAGTTGCAAAATAGCAAATGCCAACTTTGGATAACTTTGCAACTTCTGATGATTCCGAAACCCGCCACAATGCTCTGCATAATTGATGAATCATACTGAATGTTGGTTAGTATCACTGCGCTTATCGACGTAAACCGAAGACAGTTTAAACATCCATGTATATGGATGTATTCCACATATTCACTGTCTTGATCAAATATTTTTATTTGTTTTCGCAATGCTAAGCTTTAAATATAAAGCAAACGACGGGATGAACAATGGAACGGCTATGCAAAAAACAACGAATTAATTTTCTTCAACAACAACTAAAAATTTTATCCTAAATTTAGATTTTGTTCACTTGTTTAACTGTGATTTTCTTAAGATAAAAAATACACAAAATTATTTGTTATTGCATTCAGTAATCCAAAGCGCTAAGTACCAGTCAAAAACATGTTCTGCTACGTCATTGCCACACGAATGTATTGTAACATCCCAGAACATCGTGAAAACCTCAGGTTAAGTTTTGTTTATACTCGTTTTTGCAACCCTTTCGAATATCTCACGAGTGGTCTGCAGGAGTCAATCGCCGCCTGCGTGCGCTATGTAAGACGTGGATGCTTCTGCATCAAATGCTTTACTAGTGGTAAGTCAATGGCAGCATCACGCGTGAACCGTTCTCTTGCATTCATCCATCAACGCCGAGAACGATGCCAGCAGGCTACAAGTTCTGTTTCTAAGTGTTCGATTAGGTCCGATATGCAATCTAATACAGCCTATCAGCTTTAATGTCGTGTGCTCAACCAACTGTACCGTCAAACTCAAAAACTGTACTTTATCGGTAAAACGTACGAAAACTTAAATATGCAAAATTGTGATCGTTGTATTGTCATTCACATTTTTACTTCTGCTGAATCACTTGACTGGTTTTTGATTCTGGAAACATCAAGTCCATTAAGCGCTTTGAAATTTAAAGGTGTTTCACCTATGTTGACCCCTAAAACCGTTACACAATGTCTTACTAATGGTAGGAGATGGAGCAGAGACTTCTCTTCATTGGGTGGTTCAGGTAATACAAAGCAGGTGTGGTGACCTTTGACCCCAGACACCGTACATAGGTGGCCGGAGACGGAAAATATCCTAACAGCACGGAGATTTGTTTTTGGTTAATATTTTATTATTTTTCAAGTATAGGCACGCGACCAACTTATTTTCAGAATTTGTGCACAGTTTGTCAGATGGGCCAGAACATGCCACTATCGCATCACGTTATAGTGGATGCCTACGCACGGTGATCGCGCGTCATCGTGTGAATAGCTAATAAAAGCAGTTTGATCTATTGTGCATTAACTCCTTGTTTCGCTTTCCGTTTCACACGTTTCAAGTTCAGAACCTTCGCCTTAGTTCAGACTGACCTTAGTTTAATAAACTGAACAAGAAGAGGGCACGCTGGTTGAAAACCGTGCTGATCTCTGAATTGAGATTTGTCCCACTGGGAGAGCAAATGCATATATCTAAGCAGCAGTATAATTTTATCCGTTTCTGATCTTGTTGTCAATTAACGTCAGCAGCTCTTTCATAATTACTATATAACATTTCAAGCAAACGCGAAATCGTAGCACAGCAGACCTGTGCAATGTCCAGGTCAATTCATACTTCACCAAAGTCACTGAAGATGTAGGCCAATGCCATAACAACTTGGTTCCCTCGCTTTAAAAATAGTCATTGCACAAGAATCTCACTGATGAGTGTCAGGTGTGTCGAGTTTAACGAAAGCAATAAAATGTTACCCGTCATCGTCTCCCTGACCTAATTTCAATACTTGTCAAGCCCTATGGAATCAAAGGCAGTTGTCATGGCAGCCCCAACCTGGCAGGGTTTTTCTGTGCCTGGTATGCAGTTTCGTTCTTCTCTTCTGTACTTCTTTCGGGAGTGTCGCCAGTGGTCTGCGGCGCCAAACTCCGCTTGCTTGCGACAGGGACCACGCTCCCAATTTTCGTAGTGAATTCTGTACTGATGGCGAGATAACATCAGCACCGCGCGTGAACGGTTTCTTTGCACCCATCCATCAACACTGTGCACGAGTCTGAACAAGCCGAAAATACCGCTTTTCGAGTCTTCGGTGTGAAACTCTCGGGATTGAAGTCAGTCTACCATGTGTGGTGCAGCACGCTTCAACCAATTCTACCACATTGCCGATTGGACGTGTTGCTATTTCAACTTCTCAAATATACAAGGTCAGGGTTTACAAAAAAGTCACTCAACAATTTTGTTTCGTTGACTCTGAAACAATTTGGAATAACAAAACACTTACACCGTTGAACCAAGATGTGTCAACCACGTCGGATTTTGTCAATAACCTCCAGTACCATAAAAGCAAAATTGTCACTTTCAACCTGTATGGAATAGAAATTGCGATTTTACGGTAATTTGGAGATGTTGCGCAGTGTGCTTGTACTTGTTGGAAGTACAATACGTGTTCTGTTTCGGACTGGCATATGTTTGAGAGGAAACTCTGAAGGAACTGCAGAAAGTAGTTTTCACGGACTGGTTGAGAACTGCAGTTTTAGTGAAGATATATTTGAAAACAAATTTACCACCACCTGCAGTGAATGAACCCAACATAAAGTTGTTGACATCACAATGATCTGGCAAATGTTTTCAGTGATTTGCAGCTCTCCATAATGCTATATTGACTGTAATGAGGTGCAGTCCTTAATATCTTACAATGTCATGGACATTTAGAGATGAAATTCAAAAACTCCGAAGCAATTTTTCATCCTGAGTAAATTTTGAAGTGCTTCTTATGCAGGGGCGGAGCCAGACAATTTCATTTGGGGGGGGCACTTGAGGGGCCAGTTTTGCAACAAGGGGAGCTGTCAATGGTCTGTGTAGAACTTCAATGCAGTGGCATGACGTCACGCGGAAAATTTTGGGGGGCCACTTGGGAGGCCAGGCAAAATTTTGGGGGGACAGTGGCTCCCCTTGGCACCCCCTTAGCTCCGCCCATGTTCTTATGCTAATGCACATTTCACAAAATTGCTCAGCTTCATTCGAAACGTTTCGTGTAAAAATTTTTTTGGAAACAGTTTTTCCAGGAAATTGTATCAGTACAAAAGAAACAAAAAATGCTTCAAACTTGTAGACCACCATCGTTTTACCCAAAATTGTAGGAACATGCTATAACTGTTGATATATTTTAACAAAATAACATTGGTTTTTGTTACTTTCAGTATGTAAATACATTCTTGAAAACATGGAGATATTTAGATAAAGAGATCTGAATAGCGTAATCCTTTGAAACCTTAAAATATTTCA
>JGI24158J21664_10013398_pt1 | contig 10823 bp, 8 predicted proteins | sample Ectturendosymbi3_FD_21664 | JGI IMG/M metagenome (IMG submission 21664)
AACTCTGGGCCCCCCAAAAAAATGCTTACAGGGACCCCCCCCCTAATGGTGATTTATAAAAAAAGTTTTTGACGTTATGCCACATCTTGAGACCGAATGGCCTTCACAACAAAATATCCTAATTACAGACACAATTTTGGCGAAACCAAGCCTGTAGCCAGGTTTTAAGGTTTGGGGGAAAACTATATTTTTAGGGGAAAATTTTTTCCATATGTTTAAAACAAATTCTCTGAGCACAACAAAATTTTGGGGTGCACAAAAAGATTTGCGGGTAACTGCCCCCCGAATCTGTGGGCTTGAGCAGAACCGTCGCCAGAAAGTCTTCCATTGGAGGCCTTCATGTTTGTGCAGGGGGGCTAGACATTCTGAAAATTTATATTTAATTCACAACATGAGCAGCATTTGCAGATTGTGCAAATTAATTATAAATATTTTCTCGCAAATACCCATAATATACTCGTAGTTTCCAACTAAAATTTTTTGAACGAGCTTATAAAAGGAATTGGGTTGTAAATCATTTTCATTTAATTGACGGCGATTATTTAGAGATGTCGCAATGAAATGCAAATGTAAAGAAAATTTGCAGGAAATCATAATCAATCCTATCGTTCAGAGTGAACGAACCGTACGTTTCGATATTTGCGGATTTTCCACAGGCAAGAATGGAAAAAAGACGAAATGCAGCATCCGCAAGTGACAAAACTTCGTGACCATGATCTATCGCAGGTTCACTGGTATGCTGTAAAGACAAGTGATCTGAAGTTAAGTTTGTGCAAAAAGAACCAAATGCCAGTGCTTTCTGAAGATATTTCACATAAACCTAGCCTGAAATAAGAAATTTTGACTGGACGGCAACCACGGATTTTCGAGAAATTTAAGTTGGCGAGGAACACTGTAGTACTGGTGATGACCAAATCAGGTTGTCGTATTTTTCCAACTAGTAGGATGAGCAATAATGAAAAGCGGGACGATTTTCTTATACTTTGATGTCAATTTCCCCTTAAAACATATTTCTAGAAAATTTCCTCGATGTGAATGCCACTATTTTTTGTCATTTGGAACGGGACACCCTAATTGAATTCTTCGTGACAGGAATGTGCCTGACAGGTCTTAAGAATATTGCAAAATTTTCTGAGGCCTAGGCTACCTTTTTGTGTTCACTTTTTGCTTGCACTTTTGTCTTGCTGACTCGACGATTTGCTGATCTTTCAGCTGCTACCAGGGCTGTGGAGCCGGAACTCAAATTTCAGGCTCCAGCTACAGGCATCTAAATTTTTTGGCTCCGGCTCCAACATCTAGAAGTTCGGCTCCGGCTCTGGAACGATTTGGTCAACTGAAAACTAAAAACTATTGTATTATTTGTACAACTCGCATGCCCCACAATTTGCTTTATGGAACAGGAACCCAAATTTCAAGCTCCAGCTCTGGCTCCACCATGCAAAAATTTTTGGCTCCGGCAGCGGCACCAGCCACCCAAACTTGCTTGGTCTCCGGCTCCGGCTCCACAGCTCTGGCTGCTAACACGCACTGTACATTTGTTTCAGCGTCGTGAAAACGGAATTGCAAATCGTTTCCATTTCATTGATTTTTATTTGTTTGTAAAAAACAATCCAATCGTTGCGGATTGTCTTATCACACGCTGCTTTTGCTTTGGAAGAAAATTTTGGCAAAGTCACGTTGTTTGCATAGACTCGAGTCACTGTTACTAAGTTGTATATAACTTGTGGTAAGAAACTTACAAACTGCGGGTCTGGGATCATAATTGGCAGTTTCTGTACTACTTAGAGCAAGGAGCAGCGTGATTTGATTACGGTTGACCTTGACATCGATTATCGCAGTTCTGTTTTAAGGAATCTTTGATGCTTTGCAGCACGTTCTATTAGCATGCTGTGAGGACAAGAAATCAAATAGCATTTCGAAAAGCTTGTTTAGTACTGATCCCCTCCTCGATATCTTTAGCAGCCCATACAGCTACGCACTAGCAGTGAATGAGTAGCTTATTCCAAATTGTCTCGTCCTTGCATAGGGAACAAGCCCACAGCGCCCCCAACGCATTCCTAACGCTCTCCTTTGCAAGTATTTCAGCTATCAAGTTTCAACCTAAGGCTAAAACGCAATTCGGATAAAGGATGCGTTAAATTGTTACCTGTTCGCATAGTTCTTAAGAGAAATAAATGGTACAAAAATGCATTGACTGAAAATGTCAGAGCAACCATGGACAGTGACTTTTGAGGCAATTTTTGGCCACAACTAGCCGAGCGGTCGCGCTAGAGAGTCAATCAAAACTTCATAAGATGTTTTTTGTTCACTTTCGTTTGTGTACATTGGCACTTACAATTTCTTCACAGGTCCAAAAAGTAGATTGTGTTGTGTGTTGTGTTTGACCAGTTTGGTAGTGTTACCTATAAAAGATTTTGTTTCGCATCATGGAAGGTGATGAGCTTCAGATGCACGTTTCGTAAGGTATTTGTGGTTGTCGGGGCCGGACAGCAAACGGAGAGAGGCCACATTCATAAATGCAAACTGCACCGTTGCCATGAAACAAAAGTTGTGTTAGAAACAACAAGAAAATAAAAATTTTCTTTAGATTTTGCTGCAAAGATCTAAAGATGCCTACTGCCTACTCCGTAGACAAAATGTATACTCTGATAAGATCATGGCACTTGCGTCTTGGCTGTTAAAGGATTTCTTTCAATATAATGAGTAAAAAGATCATAAGTAGTTTTGGTCACCTTAAACCGAATTGTGCCCGAATTCAGAAAATTTCCCGATTGAATTCTTTAACAACTTTCAAAACACAAAAGATCCGACCATAGTCTCGGGACTGCAATCGCCCCACTGACAACGAGACTAAACTCCCATAATTTTTCGAGATACTTTTCGCCTGTTATAATCAGACTTACATTTCAATTGTGGCTGGCGAATCGTCGGGCATTGCTGTTATGTTAATGCTACCAGTGCGGACATATTTGATAAAGCAAGGGAATATTGCCTGAACTGTAGTGCTAGGCCTGGAGGCAATTTTGTGCAATTGTCCCACCAAAACACACATTGCACCTCTCTGAAGCGTCACCCTGCTGGAGTAATTGACCCCATTATAAAATCAATGAATTTTTCTGTTCGTCTTTTTACATTTATTAAGAAAATAGGTACGTTCCCTTGCTTTTTGAATTCCATCCAGGCCACATTGTTGGAACCATTTCGGGATCTACTCTACAACTCATTGGAATAAACCCCAGACACGAAAAATCTGCTAATGTCTACGGTTGACTCCAACATTTCGGCAAAACAGAAAGAACCAGCCGAAACTAGTTTCATCATCGTGATTCGTGAACAACTTTTTTAAGACAAAACGAAGCTTGACGCAATGGAAATGTCCGATGCTGGCTCCGATTGTGAGACTGGGAGCACCATTGCCGAATTTTGGCAAGAAGGGTTGATTGACAGACCATTTGTCGCCAATGTCACGTGAAGTTCACGTGTCTTGCTGACTTTTATGTGCATCACAGTGTGCAGTATGTGGTTATCATAAGGGTTTCACATGCAATCGCTGTCTTGTGGCTGCGTACCTTACAACTTGCGCTTTTGACAGATGCACTGTACGTTTAATTTCAGTGATGAATCACGTGACCGCCCTTTGTTTCGCACGAAACGCGCCTCATGCGCGTCCTGCACAACCGTTTCATCACCAACACGACCCACCACCGACTCGATTACCGGATTTACCTGGCGCTTAACTTTTCGTATTTCTACTTTCTGGTCACATCTCGACATTAGCGCGTGTCGAGATTTAATTCGGGAAACTTTGTGAAAACTCGTGACTGCACGAAACCTGGAATTTCGTCAGAAAAAAAACGAATTTTTCTGGAACATTACATACGTTTTCAGTTAAACTATAAAACCATCTGCTTGAAACGGGTTGTTTACCCTAACAGCCCACCGCATCAACGAAGTTTAGATCACTTGTCTCTTACTGACCAAGAAATCCAGGGGGAAGTGTAACGGAAAGCTCGGCGTGAACCAAATTCTTGCACTTGGTTTTTCGCATTATGAAGCTGTTCTCTTGCATGTAATCACTTCTCTTCACATTTCGCATTCTCAGTAAGAAACTAGCGATGGAAAGAAAACAACAAATGGGGATTTGAAGTTAGTCAGCGTGGGAAATTTCAACCATCAGTATTTGCGGATGCGTCTCTGGAAAGAATCTAACACGGTTGGAGCTTGCAACCGTAACGCTCTCAGCCGTGGCCCTTGTAAAACGCCAAGTTCGTTCCTAAAATAGTTTATTGCTTGTTGTTTTCAGATGGTGACTGAAACAACATTTAGATCCGCTTTTGCTGGACTGTATTGCAAAATCTAAAGCGGCGAAGAATTTACGATGTACTAAACAAACCAAAAAAGCGAATACTTCTATGAAAAGTTATTTGGCAACATAATGAGACAATCAACTTGGAATCAGCCTCGAGCAGCACAAACGCGATGATGAATATTTACCTTATCTTCTGGTCTTCAGCGTCAGTGCTTGCCATTGCCAGGCCCGTAACCAGCTTGGAACACCAGGGGGGGAGGGGCGAAAAGTTTTCTGAGAGGTGCCCAAATTTTTTAAACTATATCCAATAGTTTTAAACTATGTCCAGCACATTTTCCCAGGGGGTGCGAAAAATTTTGTAGGGGGAGCTTCGCCCCCGCTGCGCCCCCCTGGTTACGGGCCTGGTTATTGCTATAACTTAACAATACCTTGATCGGCTAGTGTTTCAATGGAAACAGCTGATTAGCTCAGGTCTCATAATTTTTTTTATGGAACCAAGTTTGTTAAGTCCCCGTTACATTCTTTGACTATTAAGTGAAATCTCAATGGTGGTAACAAAAGGATGAATGAATAGTCGTTTCGTGTAGTGCTGTAGTGCGCTATACTCAGCGAAAAACGTGGAATTCATAGGAAAGCGGAAGCCATTTTAATACAAGCCACTTCAAGTGAAAAGCACAGTCTGAACAAATCATTCCTACTTTCTTGTACTCTTGGCAAATACACTATTGACGAAATAAGTGCAGCACTTGTCTCTACTCGTTAATTATAGGACTTGACTTGAAAACGAATGACAAGTACACAGCACTGAGAGTGTGACTGAGAACGACTGAACACACAGTGGCAGATCCAGATCAGGAGTTTGGGGGGGATAGTCAAAGAGAGGGGCGGCAAAAAGTCTTCGCTTTTTTAAATATCCCAGATTCTCTATGACAATCGTTGGGTATCGCACAAAAATGGTTGCCTTTTGCAGGTTAGGAACGTGGCTATTTTGTTGGTTGAACGTCTACGCGATCTTTCAGGAAATCGCCGCAGTTTGAAAGCGCTTTATATCATTAATTCACAAAACTTTTGAAGCGAGTCACAAATATGTGCCACCATTTTTCATAAGCTGCACAGTAAATAAGAACATTGATGGCGTCTCAAATAATCTCTTCTATCTGCAAAACGTATTCAGAAGATACACCCTGACCAGCGTCCCTTCTAAGAAAATTCTACACTGAGCAAATATTTGTTTCGTTGCGCACGAAGCGCATGCAATCGCGCCACTTGCAGACACGCAACCATTTAAAGCGTTCCAAGCTTTAGAGGGCTATGTGATATATATGTAATATTAATTTGGAATGTTGGAAGTTCGCGAGAATGAGATAGCACTGCGCCAATGGTCTGGTGGTGCTGCGCATTTTCGTAGTTGCGCAACTTGAAGGGGACACTGACCCTGGCCCACATCATGCTGCGCGCTACTGTTTGACACTGCATTTGCTACCCGTGAGTGAGATGAAGAAAATCAATGTCTGAAACGTATTCCCGATCTGGTTAGAACAGTTGTTTTCAAACTGGGGTCGTGAACCATTTTTGGAGGTGTCGAGAGTAGATGTACACAGCTGTATTACATTTGGTTTATTCGATTTTTAGATGGGGGTCGTTGGGTTACAGTGGGTCACTATAATGGGTCGCTGTACAAAAAAGTTTGAAAACCACTGGGTTAGAAGTAGAACCGTTCTTCTTACATTAACAATTGACAACTCAAATCCCAAGAATAGGAGTCGAGTAACAGGTAAATGTCAATCACGTTTCAGGCAAAGCTTGTGCAGTTACATGTACATGGAAAGCACATTTGTTACTGAAGCGACAAGTCAAAAACAAAAAAATGAGTAAAAGACATTTGCGATGATCTTACTCCCATCTTAGGTATAGCTCTGCTGGCTATCATGAAAATCAATCTCGTAACCGTATGATAGATTCACTATTGGCCTAAAAGCATATCACCCTACAGGCCTACCATACATTTACCACCACTGATAGCGGTACGGCTTCAATCAAGTGCTTAGTACCGTTTCACATGCTTGCACAGTGGACTCTTGATATGAAGAAAAAGCATCAATCCCACTTGTCCAAGTTTAAGCAAAGTTGTGACAGTGTTCAACTGAAGCAAGACACCGACAGCCCAACGTCTAATACTCTGTATTACACACATATAATCCAAACCTTTTTGCTTGTGATGTGTATCTCTATAACCATTTTTCTCGCTTTGGTAACCAACACCACAAAGTTTACTGACCTAAAAATTTAAACTACTTATCGATTCTATGTGAATAAGAGTTGATGATCATGGGCGTCCACAGGTGGTGTAAAACGGACATTCCCCATCTCGGGAAATTGGAACTTAGGACCAAAAATTTCTAGAAAACCTAAAGTCAGCAGCTAATTCCGATCTAATTGATTTAATTAATTATTGCAATGACAATTTGCCGGTATGACATTCAGTGCGCTATTAGCTATGAGGCCCGTGAGGCACAGGCCTCAGGGCCCCTGCAGTCAAGGGGCTCCCAACATGAGAGCTGATATTCAATACCGTTATACAGTGTTACCACTCTGTTGCAACGGAAAAGTACAAGATTTCATGATAAAAAAACACTAGATTCACAAAAAAACCCTAGATTACAAAACTATTGATTAGTAAAAGCAAAGTTGCAGACAATGATAATGGCCAGAAAATGTGTTGCAATGCAATCAAAGACATTGTGCAACTCATTATAAACCAGTGGGATAGCCAGCCGAAAATTTGGGGAGGGGTAAAAAAATTGGGAGGGGGCAAAATGTTTGATTTTAGGCGAGCAACAGTATTTTGTTTGGGACGACGCTTCTCAGAGCACAAAATAACTATATATGCTAAAATTTGGGAGACCCTGGCTCTCTGGGCCACCCCCTGGCTACGTCTATGTTGTAAACCAGAGACAAAGGAAACTGGAGATATCAGAAACGCTTGTTTGTTTGTACAGGTCACTGAAACTTTTTACAGATGACCACAGTGATTCGTAGCGGTTTTTCTCAAAACAGATTTTACTCAAAATACAATTACACAAAATTGTGTAATTAATTACATTCAGCTCACTCATAAAAAACATTAGATAGCTATGAAATAAACACTAGAACACTGGATAAAATGCAAAAACACTAGATCTAGTGGAAAAACACTAGGAGTGGCACCACTGCTGTTATAGCCTGCTTACGCGCTATGATTGTTGCCCAAAGGATCTTATTCATGACACAGAGGAAAAGAGCAGGGCACAAAGCATGTTACGATGGTAGCCCAGCTACGTCAGTTAGAAAAGGTAACTTCGCAGTGAAGGTTGTTGTCCTTCGGTGTTGTGAGAAAACAGTGTGCTCCGTACCTGAGATCACGGATCTCATAGATTCAGGCCAAATGCAGCGGAAATACAAAGGTGGAGCTGCTGAAAGGAAACCCAGAATAGAACAAGAAAAACGAGATGAGCAAATTAAGAAAAAGATGCCATGCGTGCTGACATATAGGTTTGAGACAAGCTTGATCTCTAACATCAAACGTAAGAACTAAGAAGCCATCATTGGATAAGAATGAGTGTGGTAAAACTAACGAAGCCAAAATAATATCTGTCTAGTTGTCAAATCAGTGTAGCTGTAATTGAAAGCAATTCATATGTTAACGTACCAACAACGTTTAAATCATTTGTCGCTTATAAGGATTGAGAGCGAACTATTACGGAAACAAAGCCTTGACAAGCTGATACATGGATTTGCTTGCAAAAAAGCACGAAAAGTACTATTATAATTTCGGTGTCTAACATGCTGTTAAAAACTGACAACTTTTTCGCATTCCTGAGTTGATGATAGGACAAACCTTTTCATTTTCCCACTGCATATCTACCCTTTTCATTTGATGTTGCAGAGTGTGTATTTCGTGTGATGAACACGAGTATTATGGGGACACCATGCGACTTTGTTTTTAATGAAAAGATGGGGGCCGTCGAACAATTGTGCCTCAGGGCCCCTAAAAGCCTCAGCTGGCACTGATGACACTCACACTGCACAAGAGCCAGGTTCACTGTTCTGGTCTGGGCTGTGGAGTCGGAACTCAAATTTCAGGCTCCGGTTCCAGAACGATTTGATTCATTGAAATCTAAACACCATTCTATTATTTGTACAACTCGCTCGCTTGCCCCACAAACTGTGTCTGTGGAACTGGAACCCAAACTTCAGGCTCTGACTCTACCATCTAAAAGTTTTTGGCTCCGGTTCCAACCATCCAACAGTGCTCCGGCTGGGCTCCGGCTCCACGGCCCTGATTTTGGTGTCATGCAGTTGCGAGTTTGCAGTTCACTCATGTCCGCTCCTATGCTTGCAGAAACAGGTTGCGAAACTTGCAAAAGGATTTTTCAACTGTTGGTCTTTATTGCGTAACAGTACCATGGCAATAAATCTTCAAAGTTCACTGGAAGCTACGGTAGTAGGTGTTTTGCCGCATGTGACTGTTGAAGTTGAACGCAGACGTCTTGGCGGGTAATGCAGCGAGACAGTGATTGCTGTTAGAGGTAAGCCACGTGGTTTTATACTGTGCAAAAAGAAGCATGAGTAATCTGTAGCAATGCTTCCACAACTTTGAAAAATCCGTTGTTACTGCGAGCAATGTGCCTGAGTGAATAGATTAATCAAACTACGCTTATGCAGGCAATTCTTTTCGCACATTATAAAACTGCGTGACTTGTTAGAATACGTCTGTACAGACTTGTGTGAATGCGTCTTAACCGTCCAGGTTTATTTCTGACTTCTGAGTGAGTATTGAGTGCAAAGCTACATTTACTGTGGCGACTTTTCATAGTTCATGTGCTCAGTTTTTTTTAAGCCTGCGTGGTGTTCTAACTTTAGTAAGTTGTTCGATAATCACGTCAACATAGAGGTCTACTTGTCTGGTTTGTGTATGGTATGAGCGTTAACCGTGAAAAATTCAGGAAAGACAAGCAAGGCTTCATTGAAAGGATAATTGATCGCATTGGACGACATCCCAGACGTTTGCAGCTCTTGTTTCTAAGTGACGCTGACAGCTCTTGCTAGGTAAAATAAAGTCATAATTTGTGGTTTTGTTGAAGACCACGGCAATGCTTTTTCAAAAAGAAGTACTCTGCTTTGTAAGTCTGCGGATAGCCTATTGTGTAAAGTATAGTAATATACCTGGCTATTGCTGCCAACGAAGCGCATTTTTTGTCACTGTTGTCGTAACTTGGGGCATTTTCTTTATGGTGTAGAAGTGGTAAAGCGGTTTGTGAACGTCCAATTGCATTGCATCGTCAGCAACCTGACAAGCACGGTTGCGGAGTCGTAGGTAAGATATCCGACTCCGACTCCAACGCTTCCAAAATTTCCGACTCCGACCTTTCCAAAATTTCCAACTCCGATTCCTTAACATAAAAAGAATGAAATTTGGCTGTTAAATCAATAGAAATCGTGGTGGACAGCAAGAAATCTCTGTTTCAACAAAAGATTGTTAGCGTTTCTGTTACGTAAATCTCGTTTGGTACTTCTAAATGTGATTTTTTCCATTTTAATTTTTTTCAAAGTCATTCAGAAATCAGATTGCTGTTGAGTACTTGCGCAAGTTTGTACAGCTCCCATGCTAAGCTAGTGCGAGAAGATCTTAATGAGTTTGAATAGCAAGCAAAAGTCACTTTGCCAACTGGCAACCACAGAACTCTACCCCAGTGGTTCTTAAACTTTACAAACGCACCGAACCCTTTGCTTAGTTTCCCAAGGTTTTGTCGAACCCCATTTTCCCCCCAACTTAACAGAAAGTAAAAACGTGTTACATGCAGGGACGCCGGAACGGGGGTGCATTACGGGGGCACCGCCTCCCAGCTCTTTGAAAGGGGGGCAACGGGAGCACAGGTGTCCTTACTTAACAGATTTTCATAAGTTACTTCATGATTTGTCAAGATCGACTTGAAACAAATATTTCCTATAATTTCTGTTATTACTTTTGAAGTCAACATTGTTGCTGAACATATAAATGCGAAAACAATGATAAGAAAAAACAAATGTGAAACTTGTGAAAAACGTAGGCCATGTGTTTTGTCAAACATTTAACTTTGACATTTTCGGTTGGTTTGCCTGCAAAAATTAGTTATCCTGTTCCCGCAGCCAACAAGTACGATTTCAACCATTACGTGTCATTGAACGTTTTTGCGTCGAAAGTATCAACTTAACCGCAATGATCGCAGGTGTGGCGGTCGGAAGATGGCGCCACATCTAAATAAATTGTCGCCACTAGATGGTGCCCATCAGCAACAAGTCACTGTGATAGTCACCACAAGCGAATTATCGTAGTTCACTTATCCCTATATAATGATAGTGCAACCTAGTAGCAGTAGAGTGAAGTCAGTGATGGATTTGCTGCTGGTTGCTTTCCTGTTAGTTAATGCCCCGAATTGCCATCTTTCTCTTGTGCTTGCCTCAGTAGTTCAAGGCGATGCAGTCAACTGCAACA
>JGI24158J21664_10013402_pt1 | contig 10819 bp, 6 predicted proteins | sample Ectturendosymbi3_FD_21664 | JGI IMG/M metagenome (IMG submission 21664)
CATCAATGGAGAACGGTCTCTCAAATTCCTCCAAGCGGTCTCTTAAAATTTCCTTGCGGTCACCAAAGCGAAACCTTAAAAAAAAAACTCTGTGCACGTCTACACGTGCTCAAACTTCAGCACCGTATAGTCACAAAAACCACTTATTCTTGTAAATAAGTTGGCGAAAAACTATAATAACTTTTCCAGCTGAGATTTTTACATTACGTTTGGAAGGAAGTTTACAACCAGTTTTATTATCCATTCCTCTTATAATGTTCGCTTTGTATTTCCGGGTGATTCGCATGTATTTCACGTTGCAGACTGTTCAAGCATTTTCAATCTCGGTTATACCAGAAGTGGCGTTTACCCGATATGGAAAAAACAACAATTTCGATCTATCTTTTTGCGCTGTGATATGGATACAGCCAACTCTGAGACAAGCGAAAGAGGTTGGTCCGTAATTCAAAGAAGAATAAACGGAAAAATAAACTTTGAAAGAGGATGGGACGACTATGTTCACGGCTTTGGTTCTCTCGGTGGTGAATATTGGATTGGCTTAGAAAACATTCATTATCTGACATTGCAAAATGAAATATTATACGACGGCACAGTTTATTTCAAATTTCCACAATTGCGCATTGATCTGGAAGACTGGGATGGGATCAAAGCATTTGTGGAGTATGAAAAATACGCAATTCTTCCAAAAGAAAGCAATTATCAGGTTTTTATCATTTATAGACCACATGGCCCAGCTGTCCTTGGTGAACATGCTTCACCTTTAAGTCGGGTAGCATTTAGCACATTCGATGCAGACAACGATCAATCTCAAGCTACAAACATGGCCAGAAAATATCGCAGTGGATGGTGGTGGTTCTACTTATTTCCGTTTGGTTCCTTAAACGGACCTTACCCAAAGCTAGGAGGAAAAATGTCCGATTACAATATTTATTGGTTTTACTGGGAAAGAATTAACCCCAACAATACAGCACTCAAACATATTACCATGAAACTACAAACGAGTTTAGAGGGTTAAAAATAGGGATCTCTCCTATATTTTCCGGAAAGGTTCAGCCGTAACTTTACAGTACACCGGGACACTGTTTAAAAATCCAAGAATGACAGCTTTCGAAATTTGTGATTTGAGCATTTCCTGTGATTGCTAAGAGTTTTATTAATTACTTACAGTCTTGGTACCGGTCTGTTAATTTATACAAAACCTGGTCTATAATGCTATGTAGTGACTCGTAAGTAATGCCTGCTGGAAGTAATATTGCAATGGCTGCGGCGGCTGACGCGAATAATAAAAACAACAGTTCATGTAGTGTCAGTAGTTGTTTGACTAAGTCGCATGAGCAATAAATTCAGAAAGCATAATTCAGATCGGTTGTAGAGCATTAGAAACCTCCTCTTGTGAGGGAAACAACAGCCAGCAAACGACCGAAGCTGTTCTCTGGAGAGACGGTATAGGAAATGGGTGGCGAGCCTATTTACTATCGCGGACCACATGAATTGAGCAATACCACGAGCGGGCTGCAAAAAAATTAAAAGTATAAAGTAACTGCTTATCCTGCAATTTCGTTTCGACGCGATATTGTTTGCAAATTTGAGTGACGAAAATTCTGGCTCGGGCTACATCAAATGGTCTTGCGGGCCTCATGTGACCTTCGGGATGCAGGTCTCCTGCCCCTGGAACATGATGTAGGCACCGCAACGAACAGAACTAGACATTTCGCGAAACGAAGTTGTGGTTGCTGTTTGATTTCTCTGGATAAGGACATCTGAAATCGGTTGTAGCAGAGCGATTCATTCAGGATATGTCGAAACTTGCATAAAGAAAATTTAAACCAACATTGGACTTTGCTGTTATTGCCATTTACCAACGATCATTATGTAGAAGCCTCACTCAAGTGGTGGATACCAACAGGTGGGGTGACCTTGTTTCGAGAATCACATTGTCGCATTTAGATACAACATTTCGCTAGAAACGACACTTGAAAGCATGGCTCCTAAAATGATTGCTTGGGTTAAAAATAATGATCGGGAAGATCAACCGTTCCGCTGTTACATTATCCTTGACAAAAAGAAGATAAAAACCTAAAGTTGGCNAAATTGAGTAAAATCCAATGAATTTGATAATCGAAAGTGTTAATNAAAGGNCTCAGTGAAGTTTAGCACATGGCGGGGCACGAATCTTTTGAAGTGTTGATGACATTCATCGTTTGAACTCAGTAAGAACTTCGACTAAGCGCTAGCAAATCGTCAGATGACCTGGAAATAAGTCTCACAAAGCATGAGGAATAAAATCTTCAACCTGGCTTTTGTTATTTTTTTCGGTTAACATTCACCTCTCTACAGTTAGTTTCGGACATTACACATGCCCTAGCTTTTAAGTTTGAGTAGGATATGTGTTTCACTCTCATGTGCTGGTGTCCTGCCTCGCTTTAGAGGGGGATACGACAGAACAACGGGTGCACCTTACCTCAAAAACATACTGGTTAACTGGTTTTATAAATTTTGTTATCCCCCAACAGTTTCCATTCACTTCAGCAGGGTGTTTCTACTTAATATGGAAATTCCTTCCTTGCAATTTAATCGGTTCTGTGATAACAACTTTCTTCCTGCGGCCAGCAATACCTATCGACTTTGTCAGCCACAATAAGTTAACACCAAATTATGTTAATCTGTGGCGAATACAATGCTCATTTACAATGGTAGTTGACGAATATCTAAGTGGGCAAGATGCTAAAACCCTGATGATGCGTCTGGACTTACACGTTATTTTATAAGTTCGTCAATTTATCNAAGGGCNAAATGTTAGNATAACTTCGCGTTGAAACTTTCCTTGGGTCGAAACAGCGGCCTAACCGTTGAAAACTTGAAAATCTAACCAATGAATCACCAAAGGTTTATATTTCTCGAATTCTCGGTTTGTTTTTTTTGCAAAATTTCCAGAAAAAGTAATCTTGCAGGTGTTGTTAATCTTTCGTGTACAAACCGCAAGTTTTGGTGAGTGCAAAATGTGCATTGTGGGCGCATAAAATGAGAGCCTTCTGATTGCAGAAAGACGCCAGAAAATGGCTTCTTGCATCTGAATATTCGTGACGTTGTGCTTCGAAGAAAAGTTCTTAAATTCCAGATTTGGTTGCAAAAACGCTTCTTTGACTCAATTGTCGTTCGGTCTGTGTTCAAACGAACTGCACTTCGTATTTTGTGGGAAATCGCTTTGAGTCCAGCAGGTACGCATTATGACCAATTTTACTGGCGACTGTCCTTACTTATTATTAAGGTCACTAAACCCTTATTGAGCCATGCATAGACCTTATAACAGTGGTTCCCAAACTTTTTTATGCGCCACCCAAATCTGAGTTTAATGAGCATCTCACCATCCAAGCCTAAAATATTGAAAAAATGTATTTTACGTGCTTAGGAAGCGAAAATGTATCAAACTACTCTACTACTACATAGCTAAGCTTTCACAGTATGAACCCTTTCTATCAACCATGATACTTCACTCCACTGACCTATTTACTGAACCACTAGCGTACGGAGGGAAGGGCCACTGTGCCATGCTCCCCCCTTCAGACCCTAAAAGCAAAAGAATGTATAAACAGTATTCGGCAGTGTGTACTGTCAGTATTCGGCAGTGTATACCAAAATGTTTAATTATAGGCGAATAACACTATTTTGTTTAGAAATACGCCTCTCAAAGCATAAAATGACTATATTTTCTAAAAATTTGGGGAGGGCATGGCCCCTTTGGCCCCTCCTGGCTACGCCTATGCTTTACCCCCCCTCGGAAATTTTCTGCGTACGCCACTGTACTGAACTATTGAGCTCCAAAATACTTCCGTAATCAACGAATCGTAGCTTAGCAGTTAGTTGGCTAGTACCTGCGCTGCCATCAAAACTCTCGGAAAACCACTTATGATGCAATAATCCGGTTTTAATAAGACGAAGCCAAGTGAAATGCGTGTAATGCAACAATTCCGTTCCTAGACAGAATTGAAAGAACTTGAAATATGAAAAGAAAAAAGTTCGTTTTGACAGATTTCAATCACCTTGGCGGGACCCATTTTTCGACTCTTCGCGACCCATGTTTGGGTTGCGACCCATGCTTTGGGAGCTGCTGACTTATAACAATTGAGACAGTAGATTCCTTGCCTGGCGCGCGGTGTGAAGAAAGCTGTACGAAAAAGTTTTCAAGTTCCGGTCGGATATGAGAGACACAAACCTCTGTGAAGTCCGGTCGTCTTGATCTGCCTTACCATCAGCACACTTTCATGGAGGGCGAAGTGCGTGCGTGTGGGGCATAGGTTACATCTGCGTCACTTTAAGAAAATGGGTGCCTAAGCGCTGCTGTATGTGTGGTCTTCGACATTGTTCGTCTAAACTTTAGGCGATATTGCATGTTAATCCGCTTGCGTACCAACTTGGTTACATCACATGACCCTCTAAAACAGGGATTCAGTGATAAAACAGTGATTCTTATTCAAAATAAGATTTCAGGAATGAGGATGCGCAGTGTTACGTGAAATTGATTTCCTATAAAAAATTTGCTGTTTGATTCACTTGTGTCGCCTTTGTGGAGTGACACACCTTGAATGTCGAGTCGTTTCTCCGAAGAGAGATCTCAGCTACTCTGGTTCGGCCATGCGTCCAGAATGTCCCACGAAAGATTGCGAGGCAAGACCTGCTGGTAACATCCAAGATAAGCGGCCCAGAGGTCGACCAAGGGCCAGGTGGCTTGATTACACCTTCGGCCTTGCTTGGTCCCATCTTGGTATGGAGTCAGCAGAACTATCTGAAATTGCTGAACACAGTGAGATATTTCGAGTCCTCCTAGAGCTGCTGTCGCCGTTGCCCTCCCCAGGTGAACAATGGGCGTGAAATTGAATGTATTAAACAAATTATAACTAGTAATCAATTATAGCCTTATTGTTCAAATGACATTAAACGTTCGCAACAGATTGCACGTGAATCAATTTTGTGAAGCTTTGGAATATAACTAAGATCGCATAAAAGGATCTATCGAAAGAAAACCTTTCTCAGCAAAGAATCAGACATTTGAATGTTAGCAGGATATGTTGACCACTGACAGTGGTGTAGGAAGCGGGTGTGTAAGCGCACCCCTAAAACGTTTAGTTTGCCGATAATCCGGGCAAAATCCCTAAAAATCTGGGAAATATCCCTGAAAATGTGGACAAAATCCCCGAATGAAAATCTGGACAAAAATGTCGTCCAACGTTGCTTGATTTCAAATATGGCGCCCAACGTTTGCAGAAAAACACATGAATGCCTTTTTTGGAGGTCATATCAAAAAAAGGTCTTCATGATCTTTGTGGAAGATAATTTATAGGCAAAAGTCACACAAAAACTTTTCGGGAAATGTCGGGCAAAATCCTTCGCACCTCCAAAACTTGCCCGCTCCAACCAGGGACCGAGTTTATGGGGGGGACGGGTGACATGTCCCCGACAACGTTTGGACAAGGGGGACATAATATCTTTTGGCCCCCCCAACATTTTGTGATAAAAAGTAATGTAGTCGTGCAAATTTCATGGTTACATTGCTGTTGCAAAAGTTTCCCCAGGATAACACCAGGGAATAATTGAGAAAAATCAGCATTATCACTGGATTATCTGTAGAAACAGTACAAAGAGTTCCTATGTAAACTGAATTGTCATGATTGTTGAAAATTGTGTTAGTTAATTTGAATTACCGAATCGGTGTGCACATGAGCTACGCTCAATCAAGAATTCCTGCACTGGTCTGTAGCCTACAATCAGAATATGGTTAGCAGGCACGTAGCTATGGGGGACAACGGGGCAATGCCACCCCCAATTCCAACGTTTTCAGGTTAATAAAATATTTGAAGTACAAGCCAAAGAAATACTTCAGCGCAAATCAACGAAACTGCCTCAAGGAACCTATCCTACTTCAGATTTTAGTCGAACACAAACTTGATCTGACCTTTTGTAATCATAATCAATGACCGCACGTAACAACAATTGGAGTAACGCTTTTCGCAGCTGTTTTTGGCGCACCAGCTTACTGCATCCCACCTAATGGTTATGTAAGCTTCATTTCAAGACTATCGCAAATTCCTTTCTGATAACCGTGGGTGTTACAAATATAACCTATCCTTGTTTCCAGTGTCAGCGTAGCCTTAAATCAATATCGTAGATTTTTGTTGTTGTACAGTTCTAAAACTACAGCAGATGCGTGAATATAGCGGTGATATAAATTTCATATATCTTGAAGCTCAAACTTTGGCTAAGAAGCGATGATTCAGATTCAGTCTTCGTCATTGCGCCATAGCAACTGTTTAGCAGCAATAGCATTCATTCTAGATATTTATTTGTGATTATATTTATTGTGACGGTTCAATCACAATTATGTGGAGCCTTAACGTTTTCATCAATGATTTCCCTTTGCCTTGTCAGCGATTAAAAAATCAATATTTTCAAGATATTAGACTCCGACCTGCTGTTCATTAACTCAGTGTTTCAACTTTCATTTGAAGTCAATTGCCACCCTATCCTACAGTAAATAATTTGAAATCATTTAACTGCAACGAGAAGAGTCAGCAGCAAAATCTAACGTAAGTAGCAAGATGCTTTCCATTTTGCAAGGGCTGAGGGAATTGACACTGCCATTGCTTACGGATACTGAGATAAATTGCACAGGGGTGCATGTTAAAATTTAGGGGCAAGCTCTCAGAAAAGTGCCCCAAAATATCGCCATTGCGAAAGGTAGATGTGGAATTACGTGGATAAAAGAGTTAAAGATGTTTCACATTTCAATTTATGAACTAAATTCAAAAACACATGATACATACGAAAGGAACAAAATTTTGTAAAGTTTTCCAGCTTCACAATTGAAAGCTGCCTCCTCTGGCACATTTTCCCATAATTTTTGCTTTATTTTGAAAAACATAAGACTTGCTTCGGAGATTCTTTAAATGTGGAGTGGTCCATAACCTTTTTAACTAAACAACGATGCAAAGCTCTCAAATGGGGGGCACGGTATCTCTGAAAAACAGGGGCCCGAGGCTACTGCGTCGTTATCCTCCCCTACTATTCATCTTTGAGCTTGCAATCTGTCTTGTTGGCAAAGCGCATGTGACTAAAATGAAACTAAATTTGAATTTTTACCCATTAGGTCTTCAAATTGCGCAGATAAGTCATTGTATTTTCAATAAGCCCGTAATTTGTACAAATTTAATTACGTGCAGTGCTAAACTATCTTTAGTTGCAGCTGAGCATGGTCAATAAGTTTTGTAATACTGGGTATACTATTGTGTTTACAGTTTAATTCCATCTTCTATTTCAATGAGGTCAGTTAAATTTAGCAAAGTCACATCAAACAATTTAAACGAAGTAAGTTTAAAGTAGCTACAAACGTTTTACGCAATTGGTTGAACATAGCCAAAAGATCTTACGGATTGTCAAAAATCCAAACATTTTTCAAACGCGTTGAAAGACCCTAGAGTATACGGTTATCACTTACAGACGCGAATTAATTGCTCAAAAAAGCCGAACAGCCACGGGATCCACTTCTTATATACGCGAAATGTTTGTAGAAGACCTACTTCGGATGTCAATGCCTCAGAGCAAAGTTGCTGTTCGGCTTCGGTAAAACGTGCTGTGTCGGTGTACATCAGAAGCGTGTAAATACAGTATAACAAGCGTAATCGTAATGGCGGCCGCGATGGGTTCTTGCTCGAGTTCAATGTTGGGCATTGAGAGGTTTACTAGCGCTTTTGCAAGAAAAGTTTATGAGCAAATGGAGGCATTGATCCAAAGTAGAAGCTTGAAACTTTACTATCAAAACTTTTAAAACTTGTCAATTCAATGAAAGCAGATTTTTTATTTGTCGGTTTAAATCTCAACACAATTGTTCAAGAGAAAATGCCGAAAACGTGCACGTTTCATGGATGATGCTTTATAAACAAGTAGCATTAAAAATATTAAAATGTTGAAACTCGGTTGTTGTTTCCCCTAGCCCTAATAAAATTTCTGGCTACGTGCTTGGTTGCCCTGCTAGTATTTACCAAAAGATCTTGCGCTTTGTTTTTGATTTGATTCATGTGGTGATGAATTACTAGTAGCAGATATTTTATTTATCCAAGCTGACCTTATTTGAATCGATTATCACAATTTTTTAGCATAGTTGTGTCTCTTTAAGCTCTCAGAATTGATGTCTTTCCATATTAAATGCAGTGCTAATGCTAGATATCTAGATATAACACCATTGTGTACCGGTATGCGCTACGAGTTGATATACTACTACGATGGGCGTAGGAGGGTGTCAATTCCATAATGTGCCCCCAAGTTGGCCAGTTCTACAAAAAGGTCGTACTACGGTTGAATGAACATGGTGGCGTCATCGAAACGCAAACATTAAGGTTTGTTTCCCCCAAAGTTTTTCAGCAAACTCGGTCCCTGGCTCCTACACCCATGACCACTGAGCAGGCATCTTCAGCTCTTATTTGTATAAGTGATAGTAGCAAAGTTTTCAAAGTACTCTCATGGGGAGAGCGCTATATACATCTTCCCAGCAGTCGTTTTCTCCCTGAAGTCTTTGCCATATCCCCTTGGCAGTCGTTTCAAATTTCAGTTGGTTAGTTTAGTTTTGCAAAGAAAAGTGTTTAGGATTCAGGAAACTGTGAAGCGTTATTATGACATCAGAACTGAAACATTAGCCTTTTTAGAAATATTCGCAATGACTTTCCATCTAACACATTGTATTGTAAAATACGCACAAATCTTAAAAATAAGGACTTTGATCTGGCAACCTTGCTTAAAACGCGTACTTTCACTTAGTAAATTTTTGGTAGGAAGTTTTTTATGCTGAAGCTGAAGAGAGTGTAACAATCTGAAAGCGTGTCACCCTCAACAAAGTAACTTATATGTCCACTGCTGCGTCGCAGCATAAAACAGTCAAATTTTATATCTTACCTCCTTGAGAGCAACGAAGATAGTAGCGTAAACGCTACAACAATCTGCGGCTGCTCAGGTCTACAAGAAAATGTACACCTTTGGTATCATAGACCTAATTGGGCAAACATTGCTTCCACTCTAACCGAGGCTTAGGGAAACGTTTCAGAAGACTAGGCGTGTTTTTCAACAACTCAGCGATTATTTTTAAACTCATCTGACCCGCAAAAACAAGCTGGTTGTATTTCGAAAAACTGTTATTCTCAAAACCAAACTTAATTTCTCCCCCAAAAATAGCAGAGGTAGGCATACTGAAGCCACTAAAACGGCAGGAAAAATGCGGAAATTCCGCCAGTAGCCTTTACTAGCAAGGTGCCTTTATTGGCGGTCGGTTGAACATCAAAATGGAATTCTACTCTAAGCTTGCGGTTCCACACGCAACGCAACAGAGTAAATTTTGTTTGAGACATGAAGATATGCTATTTTCAAATGTATTTGGCATTTCACTGCGTCCTAAGGTTTATAAAAGGCTCAAAAAGGGCAAATGATGATTACGATGACAAGTCCGATCACAAACATGTGAAATTGTGTGCAATACTGTTCCGTTATGTGGAAATATTGTTTTGAGCACAAATTTGAGCACTGTAACTTTTCTTGTAAAATTTCCAGAACGATTTGCCCAAATTAACCTTTTTGTTGCACGTCGGATATGCAAGGCCGAATTGAGTAATCCTCCCACCCTCTTTACTCAAAAAATGCAAAACTTATGCAAATTTCGAAAAGAATGCTCGACTAGTGTTCAGTAGCAGACACAGGCTAATTTGGTGGGGAGGGATGCGATATTGATTTGCAATGACCCCAATGCTTCACAGGACCATATTGTGTAAATCAATCACTTTCGCATAAGTACATTTACGAGGAAACAAGTCTAAGCTTGGTTTAGAAGACGCTTGAGTGATAAAACTTCACCGCTACGGAACCAACAAGCAATAATGTGGCACATAACAGCGATCTTACCAAAATGTTTCATTTCAGGCGAATAATACTATGTTGCTTAGAAAAACGCCTCTCAAAGCACAAAATGAATATATTTTCTAAAAATTTGGGGGGCATGGTCCCTTAGGCCTTCCACTGGCTATGCCTATAAGCATTACTACAGATTCACTCATGCTTCTTTTCACAAAGTATAAATGTAAGTGGCTTACCGCTATCAGCATGTCACTATCTTGCTGCACTGACTGCCAAGATGTGTGCGTTCTACAGTCTCATGCAACAAATCGCCTGCTACCGTGATCCAAAGTGAACCTTTGCAGATTTGTTGCCATTTTATTGTTACGCAATGAAGACCAACAGCAGAAAAATCCGCTCGCGACTTTCGCAACCCGCCTCTGCAGGCTAAAGAAGGGACATGCGTGAACAGTAAGCTCATCACTGCATGACACTATAACTGTGAACCTGACTCTTGTGCAGTGTGAGTTCCATACCTGTAAATAAACTGCCATTGCAAGAATCAAATCAATTAATCTGAATCAAGATGCCGACTTCAGATTTTTCCAGAAATATGTGGTTCTTAATCCCAATTTCCAGGGGGAAAATGCCCGTTTAGCCCCCCGCGGACGCCCATGCGATCATTGACTATTTTATATCAGGTTCCACAAATAAGGCCAGCTCGTCTAATGAAACGAAGAAACGTTTTTGACTAATTGATAGCATAAATTATTTTTTAGCATATTTAGTGATCAAGTAGTGTGCAGTACAAAAATATTTTGGCGATGATTTTCAACGAAATTAAGTACCATGTCAACACCTCTTTAGGTCTGGTGGGGGGATACATCCCCTGCATCCCCCCCTGTGTCCGCGCCTGCTAGTGTTTCCAGCCCGGGTTTTCCCGAAACCGATA
>JGI24158J21664_10013406_pt1 | contig 10817 bp, 9 predicted proteins | sample Ectturendosymbi3_FD_21664 | JGI IMG/M metagenome (IMG submission 21664)
GGTGACGACGAGAGTGATCTCGTCGGGTGATCTCTATTGTTGCTTGCTGCCACGGTGCGAAGCTCTGCGCACATGCCGCTCGGGATTTCCGATCGCAACAATGCTAATGATATGGACTTCCCAACTAAAAAGGTTTTAAATTATTGGTTGAACAACTGTGGTAGTTGCCCTTGCAGACAGCAAGGTTGTAACAAACAAATTTCACAGAATTTACTGCAATTTCACTATTGCATGGCTTTCACTTTGCAGTGCAGAGCCTAACCCGGGCGCTCGGTTAATACAAGAACACGATTGGATTTGGTATACACGATGTGCAGGATTGGCGGCCCCGATCAAAATACTCAATCGACCATCAGATACTTCTGGAAAGCTGATATCATATACACCTACAGCGCTGCAGATGCTCATGCATCGACCCAATCTTCGTCTCGTGGAATCCTGTCACCAACCTTGGGTAAAATGTCATCACGAATAGCATTTGACACAAAACTTACGTTCCTTTTGGTCGCCCTTCCAGCAGGTAGCGCGACAGTATAATCATGTTGAATTTGCATTCCACTTCCACCTGAGAGGGTCTTTGTCACTTCGAATAGATTTCGTGCAGAGCAGATTTTCTGTACCGCGGTCCAACAAACAATAGCTATCCATGAACGACAAATCGTCGTTTCAGAACTCGGACTGAAACATGTTTTTTTTCTTTTCGCTGAGATATTTCGGTCATTTGTCCGAAATAGCTTAACAACGTCTGGTATTTTTTCGTTTTCGGTTATTTTTTATGAGTGCAAAAAGCATTATGGCCGAAATGACAATTTTTTTCAGTCATCTCAAAAAAATCGGTCAACGACCGAAAAGAAACAGACTAGAACGAGTATCAATCTGACCTTGCTGTCGATGCTGTGAGCTGACGTGGTGGCGAACGTGTTTGAAACGGTGTGCAAACCAGATGACGACGCACACATCGTCGTTTGTTGCGTCAAGAAAGGACCTCAAGCTTCTCAGAAAAGGTCTGCTTGCTGTCTTCATTCAGCAACATGTGATGTGACTCGCCGCACACCTTGCACTTAGTCGCAAACTGGCAAAAAAGCGCAGAATGGGACATCCACAGAGGTTGAACTTCATCACAACACACGCATGATTTCGCGATTGACGTTTTTATTGCGCAGATTGCACATTGCGAACAGGTCATTGAATATCTTTTTCTGTCCAACTCGGTTTTCATTCTTCTTGACTGCCGTCCCTGTCTCAGCCAAACTTCGTCCGAAAAAAACGAACCGCTTCTAACTGCAGCTTCTCTAACAAGCACTTCAAACTCATCAAAGCAGAAAACGAACCTTTACAGCGAGATTAACGCGGTCGTTGAACATGAGTTGCAAACGCAAGGCAAACGTATAAAACACTTTCAAATTTAAGATGAACTCAACTCCGACTGAAATCCCCGTGCTTGCAGTCATAGTTACTCCGCAGTTCTGAAACTCACAAGAAAATTCAAATGGACCAATGATCCCCAACGTGGGGCACACGCCCCCATAGTGCAGCGATTTGACATTTAGGGAGGAAATTTGAGAATGAGTTTTACTGGCGGATAAAGACTTTTCCACTTAAATAGGAGCTCGCATTTTGAGTCAAAATTAACATCTCCGAGGAAGAACATCACGACTTCGAAGACGATCAGGTGGGACATGGCCGCAAAAAGGTAAGGAAACACTGAGTAGACTGATCATCGCTTTTTGCTGAGTGGCCAAGTGTCATACAGTCCAATCCAAATGGACTAAACAAGGGTATGCTTCAAACCACACCTTTCCTGCATAACTCCCAAGAGATGGAGAGCTAACAATGGAAAATAAATTTATGGTTTCACGGGCTTCACCAGAACCCATTTCGATTAAAAACTCAAGTTGAGGAAGAGCGTTGCCTGCTTGCTTCACAAAAGATTCTTCAAAGTTTCGCATGGATTAGTAGTGTTTTATAGGGTTACTGACGCATTGACTGAGACGTTTTTTCATTAAAGTAAACCCTTGCTGATAGCTTTTTTCTGCACTAATTCCTTCTTTGTTCATTTTACGTCACATCATCCAATTTGATTCACCTGGTGACATTGCCTGCTGGTAACAACAGTACGTGACACACCAACCAATTAAGGCAGTCGCCGTGCCTTTTTCATAAGACTAGCGTCGTGTGCTAGTGTTGGTTGATGAGATATCATAGTGTAAGATATCTTATACAACACTTGTTTTTGCATCTCAATCGCATTTTCCATTTCATTTATATTTTTATCTCCTGATGACATTCCGTGTTGGTTGGGTGACGTTAAAACCACATAAATAGCCAGTTACCTATCTTTTACTTGAAAATGTCAATGATGAAAGGGCCTATTGCGTATGGTACGGGTTGTGACTGTCGGAAATATATCTTCCTACTGCACCAAGCTTTTTTGGTCTGCATCTTTGAACTGTAATCAACATCCTTGGCTGTGAAGTTTTGCTAACTTGTGCATGGAAAGAACGGCTTTTTAATCGTGTTGCTGCAAACTGCAGCAAAACAAATTTGTTTGCTCAACGGGCCAGTGGTGTTCCCAAGTCGACAGGTCAAAACAGATTGTTATAAAAGTTGAAGATTGGACAAAAGACTGTGGTTACCAACTTCTTGGTATCACCGAAGTAATCACCTCAAATGGTGTGGAATATGCATGAGAACCGAACAAACACCATACTGTCCAAAACTGGCACATATAGCCAAAAGCACTTGATCACTGCAGACAGACTTCACTAAAAGGAAATTGAATATATCTTAATGTCAAAGTCTCATATACACTATTGAAGTGTTATCTTTTTTCAAAGTTTACACATTAAAAAAGAAAAAAAATGTTGCCGACCTTGTCCAGTTCCACCACACAGATGAGTAGCTCACAGTACAAACATTTTGATAATACCGATATTTCACACCAGCTTTAATGAAAACACCAGATCCTGATACTGAAGGTAATGGTTGTGGGATATCACTCATTTGATCTCCAGCCCATGACATTTGCTTCCTTCATAACATATAATACAAATAGTGCTTAGAAACAAGTTTTCCAAACAGCAAATAAGTAGCAATAAAACGTACTTTTCTTTTGAGAAAAATACATAGTTTATCAAAAAAGAATTATCTATTCTGTCAGAACACAATGGCCAACCATTTAAAGCTGTGGTTCCTAACCTTTTTTCACCACGCCCCCTTAAGTAATTTTCCTTTGCTTCATGCCCACCTGTCTTTAAATAAGTTGTAAAAACAAGTGTATATCTTGGTAAATATTTTAATTTTAAGGTTTTCTAACAGACATGAAGCCAATAGAGTTCAAACACACACAGTCTGCACAATGCAGATTTATAAAAATAGACACAACAGAACGATTAAATAGTGACGTTGGAGGCAAAACAGCAGGGTTGCAGACACTTTCTTATCACTATTGTTCACTAACCCATAACACTTGGTACAACACTACATCTAGAGTAGGACACTGAGTCCAACCTTGGTCAAGGCCAGATAAAGAACGAATGTGTTGTAGCATGACATACCCTCAAACGAACAAACACTGTAACGCTCAAGCACTCAATCACATAGTGAAATGCAATTGTAGTGTTCAAAACATAGGGACGAGTATAAACAATCTGACTGCATCATCAAAGCACACAGCCATACGTTGTTAGACTTTCTGCATCATTCAACAAAGGTGTACATATTTTTTTACAATAAAGTCTTAAAGGTAGGAATGTTGCATTGAACCTGATGACTACTAACACTTGCTTGCCATGGTACGTAGTACAGAGCCCTGCACCCAAAATTATAGGCCACTGATTACTTGACAATTTTTGGCCAGTATTTGGTGCAACATTATTTTACAGCATTACATGGAAAATGCTTGGTTTTAAATGACATTGCACAAGATTTACTGGTACTCACAGATATGCATGTTCCTATCTACTCTACCCCGCATGCTTAATGTGTTGCAGTTGCTTTTTTTAGACTTAAGCAAATATTTGGAAATTCTTTGTCTCATTTATTCACTCTTCATAGCTTAGCAACCGCACACTGCTTCACAGAGTGAATACAGATTATTCAAACTAATTGTATATCATTTAAACGCTATAACCACGTTTTTGCATAAGATTCCAGAATCTCAGACCAAAACCATTCATACGTGAAAACACAGTACAGTTACTCACATAAACCAGATATTCCAATAGAAATGTTATTTTGTTTATAGATTAAACACTTCCTCCACACTGCTTAGTGTGAGTGAAGACACAGTTCTAGATCAAGCAGCTGAGTGCCACCATTGGCATACAGTCACATTGCATAGAGCTCATCAAATTACAGAAAGCCATAACAGTATCCCAAGGCTGCATGGAGCTGTGCAAAGTGTATGCACTCGTGTTTATCTGGAATTAGGTGAAGCCGCTCTGCAATGCAGCAGGCTACCTTGAAATTCTGTGCACCATGTTGTTCTCAAATGCAAGAACGGCACAGATGTCATTGTTAGAGGGACTTTGCATGCCAACTAAACAGTCCCCCTAGTTGTGCCCCTGAATGTTTGTTTGTAGGCTCGAATTCCGTCTACAAAATTTCAAGAAAACTAGCCCTGACTTTCACCTCTGCTGGAACTAAACCAGACAACATGAAGCGGTGTAAAATTAGCACTGGCGTAACCTTTGGAAGAGACACCCGTTAAAAAAATTTCCATGTCGTAGAGCATGTAAGGGCTCGTACTCCCCTGGAAATTTCTTGACGTCCCCCAATTAAGAACCACTGATTTAAAGCATTTGATTGGCATTTAGAAACACATTTTTTTCTGCTAAACACAAATAAAAATCCATCATGGTGAAATAAAGGTCATGCATTATAATCACTTCACACTTAAGAGCATGCTTTATTATCACAGTCTATATCTTAAACTAAAATATAACGCACTACCTACTGCATAAAAAGCTAAAAGTCATGCAGCAGTACCAAAATGATAAAAAATTTTCACCGTGGTCTGCCAGCCATACATAAAATTCATGTTACTAATAAAATCCCAGCAAAAACTACAAAATCACTACTACAAAATACAAAATCCTTAAAATCAAATGCTTTTTTCTAGATTGTCTTCAATTCTGTTTAAGACTGTTTTCGGTAGCAGCCAGTTATTCTGGCACCAAAGTTAAACCACAAAAAGCAAATGCGATCGGTGGAACGAGCACTGCACTTGCCCTTTCACAGCCTTTGCACACATGCCTGTTTTTCCTTCATGTGTTCAGTCATCCAAAAATATCTCAAAATTTTCCAAAACACAAGCCTCTGTGCCATCCACATCAACCTAGCTTTCCTATCCTAAGATAGTGAGTTGCAAAGCATTAATATTTTAACTGACCTGCAAATTTACCTATCTTGCAGTCAGACAAGTTGAGGACTTATTTGAAGTTTTAGAGCTCTAGACATGTAGCAGAAATATTTTCCCACCAAACATCAGTGTCTCCACTGCATGAAGTTACAACTAATGTTCTCATATAAACACGCAAGAATACTAAGTGTGCTTAGACAGCCAATATTTTTGGATCCTTTTACTCAATTGGGCTAAGTCAGTCTTTAGATCAAAGACAGGACAACATATTTTTTAATATTTTTTGCTAAATTTTCACAAATTTTTTTTTGTCCCAGTAACCAAATATTCACTACATCTTGTATTTGTGGGTTATGTGTGGTCTGGATTGTCAACATGACTCATGGTCACAGGTCATGGGAAGCTACTTACTGTAGCTAGCACAGGCTTAAAAAATGTTGAACTGTGTCATCTTTATGATATATTGGTCAGTATATCTGCTATGTCTAATGGTCACTTTATGGAGATGCGAACCCAGAATGTAGGGCTCGAGAGGTTTCAGCAGCACAAACAATAAGAGTTTCTCCACTCGACTAGGTACACTCTTTATTGACTGTGCTGCACTGTATGTTTTATAGCTAGATGACTTCATATTGGCATTGTGTGACGCCCCATCACAAACGTTTATAGTTAAAATATTCTATAATTTAAAATTGCTAATTTGTTTGTCATATTTAAATTCCGTCTTCATTTCTTGCCTCCTCTTAATGTCTTTGTGTGAGTTAAATCTTTTTTAATGACTGTAAAGAGTCAATGAGCATTTCAGGTTTTGATGACACACACTTTTTTGAGAATGGCCATTTTATTAGAATAGGGCATCTTAGATACATCTTACCAATCTTAGCAGGGCCGTCGCCAGCGGGGGGGTGGGGCAGTGGTGCCCGCCCTCGCCATTTCACGTTTGGCCCACCAGTTGCTGCATACATCCAATACTGTATTTTTAAAATGTGGCCTCCCCTTCTGGTTTTTGGCCCCTCCTTCTGGTTTTTGGCCCCCCCCTGCTGCTATATCCTGGCGATGGGTCTGAATCTTAAAAGTACTGTTGCATGAACATTTTCAGTGTGTTTAAAAATTGCAATACATTTGTTATTTTGACCTATCCTAACCATCTTAAGAAAAGATGTTTAACTTCATCATACTTGTTTTACACTCTCTTTCATTGTTATATGGTCTGCAGCACCTATCACTGCTTGCTTAAAACAGGACCACATAGCTATTTTGGTAGTGAATGCCGCATTGATGCCTTTGGAAGTCAATGGCAGCACTGCATGTGAACTCTTTTCCTTGCACCCAAATGCCAAGCACAAGGTTGAACAGGCCACAAGTACCACTTTCCAAGTCTTTGTAATGAACCAATTGTGAATTAAACCTAGCCTACCACTTTTAGTGCAATGTGCTCAATGTACTTTTTCACCTATCCAGCTAAAAATAAAGAGGTAATATAATATCATTATTTAAAAGCAATATAAGGCATTTTCATGAGATTCTAACCTTTCATGAAAATTATGAAACTTGTGAAATCTATGTAACTCACAAAAAGCTGTTTTATATTGAGCTATAAAAACAATTTGCAATAAAATCTATTGCGATACATACCAAACATTAGTCATGTACAAAAATATCTTTTAATCATTATTTAAAGTTTCACAATTAATGAATACAAAAAGCTTACCCAAATGCAAACAAATGATAAAAATTTTACTTAATGTTTAAACTATCTGTTAATCAATTTCCAAATTCATGTAAAATTCAATACATCTTTTTTAATTTTGGGTATAAACTTTTTGAATAAGTAAAATTCATATAAAACTTGTTGGCTTTTTCATTCTAATTTGTAATATGCAATTCTAATCTACTTCACCCTAACAACAACTTTAACAAAAGTAAAGTGCATGCTTACCTGCAAACATATTTAAGATAATAATTCAGACCATATGCTACAGCAACACCTGAGCTACCAGTGATGTGCAAAATTCCATTGGATGTTTGTAGCTGAAAAAAAGATTATAAGCAAATTAACAACCACAAAAAGCTTAATAGTAACAATACATAAAAAGTGTGAGTTGGTAGTCTCACAAATGACCTAATCACAATAGAACATATCATTGCAAATCTGCCACAGCCCAGCCTGCTACGACTAGGCTAGATAAACCATGACATTAATGGTAAAAGTTTTAGAACCCTAAATTTATAAATATCTTTCCTAGTCACCTTTGTAAATATCGACACACTTTTTACAATATACATGATGAACACTGTTTATTTTTTTGATGTGTCAAGTATATTCAAGGCAAACTTTTAGAAATAGATTTGATCAAATACAGTGTACCTGTCTAAAGTTTAAGAAATTCAGTTATGGAGGTTTAATACAGTAGTAATCAGCTTTAAATAAAGACCAAAACATTTCAAAACAATAGACTAAACTAATGTAGGGTTGCGGAGTCGGAGGTAAAATATCCGACTCTGACATTACCAAAATTTCCAACCATGACTGCTTAACATAAAAGGAATGAAATTCGACTGTTAAAATCAATGGAAATTGTGGTGCACAGCAAGAAATCTGTTCCAACAAATGTTTCAAAAAAATTGTACCATTTCAATAGAAATTCCCAATTTTGGAGTGTAATGTAAAAAATGATCCAGCTGGACAGTTGGAGTCGGACAAAAAAATTCCACTCCGACTCCAAGTATTGTTAAGAATCCAACTCCGACTCCATCCAAAAACCTCCAACTCCTTATGACTCCGCAACCCTGATTTAATGCACTGCAACAAGTAAATACTTATCAAAACATCATTTTTAATTGTATTATTCCTTTCAATTACATCTTATCATTAAAAACTTGCATGATTGATAAAACATTCCAAAGTAGCCTACATTTTTAGGAGCTGGCATTCTGGAGACACAAGTCTATAGCTAAAAATATCTTACAAAAGCCGTTGAAACCTTGATCAAAACATGCTTTTGTGCACTGCTGAGCACCTACATCCAACGATTTTAGCCATTTATTTCAGAACCTGATGTTAAATGTATTTAATTTTCTTTTTATTTTCTTTTTATTCCCCGATTACTAATGGATGATGAGTGAACACAGTTATAGCTGGTATCTATACTGTTTCAGTGTTTGGCATCACCCTGTGTTGCCTTTGTCTATCATCAAGCACTTGCTCTATACTGCACTATGACTAATCATTGTTGTGTTATTGCAGAATATTATTCAAGTACCTTGTGATACAAACCATATGAGTCTAACACAAACAAATATATATGTTATTATTATACCATGTTAACATTTAATTCCCATACCTCTGAAGAGTACAGGTAGCCATTTAACTAAGAACCCTGGTTTATTAGGTCACTGTTGTTGAACTATAATTAAGCAAAATGCAGGTAACAATGGATCATTCCATGGCATAAACTGAACAAACAAACAGTGTGTAATGTACTTACAAAAACATAGTCATTGTCATAAGGTTCAGGGAGAACTTCAGCCTTTACTTCTTTGCTTCTATCACCTAAAACACGCTGCAGTAATAAATTCACTGCTGCTGTTTGATCAGTTGAGGCCATATATGTTTTCACAGGTTCCAAAGTTCTAAAAACTCTTGAGCTTTCAGAGAAAGTGCAAAAGGAAAGAACAGCAAAACAAAGCACAATAGAAACTTCTACATCCATGTTACACTGATCAAGTTTGCCTTAACTAAATATAAAAAATAAAAATTTTTTTTTTTAATTTAGCACTTGTAGTCTAGGTCCATCAGCCAACGGAGGGAAGGACAAGTGAGATGTGAATGTGCAAAAAATAGGGAACGTGGCCACAATGACAAGGTAATTATTCACAGAATGCTGGAATCACACCAAACCAGGGTTGCTGTAAAAAAAAAACGACCAAAAAAACCACCTGGGTTTTTTGAAAAAGAGGCCACTTAAAACAAACAATAAAACCAACCAAAAACCCACTCTTTACTTTTCCTTTGAAAAATCTACAAGGAAGTACAAAATAAAATAAGCAAGACACTTGTACAGTTCACTACAAATATTTATTTAATCAAACAAAACGAAACGAACAGCAACAAAATTTGAAGGACTTGAAAAAAAGAGAATAATAAATCGAAGAGTTTTGTAAATTCTAATAGTTATCTTCTTCAGCTCTACACAATTGGTATATTTTAATTTTTCTGCCTTCTCTGTATCTAAACTTTTTCTGAATTTGGACCATACCAAATCATTTGTTGAAAAAATATATTCTATAGATGCTGAACTAGTAGGGCATGCACATGAACTTGACACGAAACTGCAGAGTTTGTGTGAGAATGGTTTTTCTCTGTTTGCTGTGCCCATACTTGCCAAGCCTTACCACTTAAGAGTGAACTAACCAGGGTTGTTGAAAAAAAAAACAATCCAAAAAAACCACCTGGGATTTTTCATAAAGCCCACTTAAAAAAACAACAAAACCCACCAAAAAAACAGTCTTTGCTTTTCCTTTGAAAAATCTACAAAGTAAAAAATAAAATAAGCAGGACACCTGTACAGTTAACAGTAATTTTTTTTAAATCAAACAAAACGAACAGCAAGGAAATTTAAAGGATTTAAAAAAGGAGCAGAATAAATCAAACAGTTTGAGTAAATTCTAATGGCTTTCTTCTTCAGCTCTGCACAATCAGTATATTTTAACCAATTTTTCTGCCTTCAGAAAAAGTTTAGATGCTGACATCTAAACTTGTTCTGATTTTGGACCATATCAAATCATATATTGAAAAATACACTCTTTAGATGCTGAGCTAGCAAGGCGTGCACACAAACTTGATGTGAAACTGCCAAGTTTGTGTGGGAGTGGTTTTTCTCTGTTTTCTGTCCGCATGCTTGCTAAGCTTTACCACTTAGGAATGAACTAACCAACAAAACTTTGCGAAAACAAAAATGGTGTACATTTCTTTACCCTCAATTTTGAATGTCATAATAGGTATAACGAGTTATTATTGTGTAATTCTGAAATTAGTGATATCGCATGATGGAATAAAAACGATCCAGAATGGGGTTTTTGCATTTCTTTAAAAAAAGAACAATATTTTGTTTCTTTTTACAGAAAACAAAAAAATGGGTCTTTTTGAAAAAATCTACAAAAATAGGTGGGTTGTTTTTTTTTGAAAAAAAACGGGTTTTTCTCAACCCTGGAACTGACCAACAACACCTTTTGAAAACAAAGATGGGGTACATTTCTTTACCCTCAATTTTGAATGCCATAATATTTAACACTTCAATCGCCGCTTGTCTGGAAAGCTGCAAAGGCGCAGAACGCCGGCCTACGATATATTTGTGGCTGGTGTACGATATACTCGTACTTCACTTCAAACGCCAACCGTTGAGCGCCGGGTGGTATGTTTTCCTCTATAAAGTACGAGCATTTCGTACATGTC
>JGI24158J21664_10013407_pt1 | contig 10817 bp, 9 predicted proteins | sample Ectturendosymbi3_FD_21664 | JGI IMG/M metagenome (IMG submission 21664)
AATTTGTTTATTTGCTATATTAATCTTAAGTACATTGGAGTAAATTACGTTCTTCTGAAACCAGGGGTGTACACTCCAACATTAAAAAAACATCAGGTGGTTCGCGGTCTCAAAAAGTTTGAGAACCACTGGTCTAGGGTCTCGCGCTCTTGGGGACCTCGCGTTTGAATATCAGAACACTCTTTGACGGGATTTTCACGTTTTTAGGCTGTTCACCAAGCGTCAAAATTGTAGAACTTTTTGATTACTGCGTTTAGTATATAGATGAGGGATATTGTTTTAGAGTGAATTAAAATAATTGAAGCAAACAGCACCACGTTTTATGACTCAAAAATTATATCGAAATCAGTGCAACCACGGGCGTCAGCAGAAATTTTTCCAGGGGGAGCACGTCGCAATTTTCGTTATACTTTTCAGGTTGCTGACGATGCATTGCAAATCGACGTTCACAAAACGCTTTACCTTTCCAGTCTGTGCTGACTGCTCGTTGAACTTCAATCTCAATGTTTTGTCTGAAATGTTTTCTACACATCGGCGATAAGAAATGCGTTTTTTCATAAACTGCCTAATATCCATTTTTGAGCACTTCTACAAATAAGTCATAATTTTTTGTATAATCAACGGTTAGAACAACTTGAACGGTGAAAAAAACAAGAAAGTTAGACACTTTCGCAAAACTGTTTCAAGCAATGAGAAGTAGAAGAACTACATGTTAACAAGATTATCGAACAACTTACTGAGGTTAGATTAGAACACCACGCAGCCTTAAAACTGAGCAGATGAATTACGAAAACTCGCCACAGCAAATATAGCTTTGCACTTAGTGCTCACTAAGAAGTCAGAAATCAACCTTAGCAAGAAAGACGTACTGCATATCCCACAAGCCTGCATAGACGTATTCTAACACAAGCCACGTATTTTTATACTGGGTGAAAAGAAGCCTGCATAAGAGTCGTTTGATTCTTTGATTAAGCTATGCACTTGGGCGCATTGATCAGTCTCACACTAACAACGGATTTTTCAAACATGTGGAAGCACTGCTACAGATTTGCTCATGCTTGTTTTCACTCAGAATAAAACTATACGCGGCTTACCGCTGTCAGCAGCGTCACTGTCTCGCTGCATTACCTGCCAAGATGTCTGTGTTCAGCAACCACATGCAGGGCTGCCATTCAGTGATTTCAAATAAATCTGGAGCGCACACGAAAAAAGAGCATATTCGTACAATAAAAACCCAGAAACCTTGTGTTACGAACAAAAACATATGAATGTACTTATTTAAATTGAAACGATAATCGAATACTGATTTATGGCTATTCTTCCAAATTTTCTTCCGCAACGCAAACATTAACATTTGGACGACCTTTTTGTTGCTTAAGACATTTTTCATAACCTCATAACATACTCCGTTGATGATATCTCTTACTTATTGCAGAGGCACATTTGTTATCAAACTAGGAAATGTTGTGCAATCTGGAACTGTAGCGGGATAAAAAATCCCATAAAAAATATAATCCCAGTGCCTTCTTCCTCCACTTGAAATTTGTTTTCAAATTTGTATGCATAGGGAAATATCGGAATTTAAATAATCAGTCTTAACCCTTGTTTCACCAGTTTGTTCAGTTGGCATTAGAGACAATAACAGTATATATATAACCCCGACAATGATCTTGTATGAGGATATGAAACAGATTGCACACGTTCTGCTTCATCCGATATGCGTACTTTCTCACTTGATGTGCGCATGTAAACACTGTAATATAAAGTCATCTGTATGTTACCGAGCATATTCAAGTTGCTGATTAATTTATCACTTCCAAAAAAAAAACAGATTTAACGCAAATTTTCACAAAAGTCAGACTCCCAGGTCGACTAAAAATGCAGATCTGGGTTGAAGAACCCAGCAGTGGGAGCCCTGGTTACACGCGCAAAAACGACTACTACCGCAGCTTGAAGTGAACAAGGCCATGTGAAAACGCTATCTACGCAGTTGCGCTAAACGTTTAGGGGGCCTGGCGGTCACGACTTTGCCCGGGGCCTCACGTTCATTTAATCCGGCCCTATGTTTACGGTGTTCACGTTTGTTTCAAAGCAATGCGTTTGTTTGGTAAGCGAAGCCCGCTAAACGATTTTGAAAAAAAACTGAAGACACTTGAAGCTGTTGAAAAACCCTTGCGGTCTAATTTCATGAACGTGTTGAACAAAGCATGAGGTTACGACTTGTGGAAATTCTGTCGCATCAACTTCGAATGCCCGATGATCACTGGGATAGAAAAGGTGACTTTTATTTTGTGATGGAGAAAATCACTGAGGTGTGGAAAAGCGTTTTTTAGCGGGAAGAATCAGTTCTCCCGGAAAAATGTGTTGCTGCCCCAATGTCCAACCTTCCTTGTGACATTGTATTTCCAAAGTACTTGCAAATCGTCTGAATTTTGACGGATGTTTGATAATTTTGACATGAAAATAAAGACAAAGAACATAAGAATGTTATTGACATTTTACAAACTTGTGGAAAAATAGTCACCCGCATCGGTCTAAGGTCCACGTGGCAATATCCGAAGTTCCTAACACCACAAATCCAGCTACTCTTTCCGCAATTTCAGTCTCGAAAAAACATTTTGCCTCTTTTTGAAAACTTAAGAGAGCTTCCTATTCTTCACAACAATTTCTTTCAGAACTACTGTAGTATGTACGGTTGGAGTTTCCTTTCTCCTACTTCTGTGAGAACGAAATCCTTCTGTCAAGTTTGAGTTGGTTGAGTGAAAAACGATTGTCTGGAGTGAAAGAGAGATAGTCTTCACAAACCTATATCTGAAATATTCCATTAGGAGAAAAATTATTTCAACCCATTCCCAAACACACAACTAAAATTTGTTTACTTGCTTAAATCAGCTGATGTCATACTAAATTTCTTAATTCAGAATCAAGGCCGTGGTTATGCAAACTATCACAATGCAAGTCATGTTATTACCGTCGTTGTTCATCAGCAATTTGAAAATGATTTCAAATTATGGCGCTTTGTGTTTGCTGTAAGCGGGATGCAATGTTGTAGCTTCTCACGGTTGGTTGAGTTTCAAATGTAATATCCCTTTGTGCGTACCCGTGAAAATTGAGGAAACAGTCTCAATAACCTGAAGATATGTTTTCAGACATTCGTAAGCAGATCATCGAGAACGCAAGCCTTACATTATGGGCGATTTTTTCCTTTGTCCTAGATTAATTAACGTTTCTTAGTAATAAACGCTTGTTACGTCATCTCAGTCTGGTGCGAGCATCACAGTCTTTATAGTGAAATCACAATGGCAATTTTTAGGGCAACCCCATTACAGTTGTCTGAAACTTAACACAGGATAATCACCGTTGTAATTTTTTCAAATGATTAACACTGGACGTTTGATTACGTAATGTTTTCAAAGTACAGTTATAATTGTACAACAGGTGTCAGCTGCAAATTTGTAACCATTTTAAAGCCTGTGCCAATGGAACACATTCTTCTTTTTTTACCCCAATTAGTAACGAGGACCGCTGAGCTGCTGATGAATTAAAATAAACTATTGGCTCTTCTCAAACTCTCATAAAGAAAGCTCAATAAAATGTTATTCCCGATTTTGCATTTATGAACAATTAAATGAATTGGGTTGTTAGTTACTTCTGCAAACAAATAGCTGACACGGCTATTTTTGAAACTGTTATGGCCCAAAAAGAATGTTTTAACTGTGGTAACTTATATAGCCATAGGCGTACGGGAACCAAAATGTTTGGGTTATGGGGTCTTTCTGGCCCAAAAAAATCTGGTTTTGCCAAAGAAGTAAGCGTTGAAACTAAAACAGCAAGTTCTGCCACCAACTTCAAATTGCTTGTTGCAACGTGTTTTTCGTCATCTTTTTAAAACTTACAACCATACATTATTGTAGGTAAACGCTTTCAAATCTGACCCATTTGCGTTAGTATGAAGCTAACTTTTCACTCCAACGATAATACTAGCATTATGCTGAACTTGTGATCCAAATATACGAATGAAATCCATCAACTGCATTAATTTTTTAAGTAACTAGTCTCCACAAAGGTGACAAACACGCGAATATTTCGAGCAAATTATTTAATAGGAAATCTATTCCACGTAACACTACGCATCCATAGTCCTGAAATTCTATTCAAACAGAATAATTGAGTTGACGATCATGATCATAGTTTGAAAACCATCATTAAAACCATTAAACTCCCATGTGGGTTGCTAGCCGAGATAAATTTTACAAGTGCATATTGCCCATATCAAATAGCTCCACTACTTTGACACTCCATGTATTCCTCAAGTTACTCGTTGGCATTGCTTTCATAAACACCAAGTCTTGCGTTTGTTTATTTTACAGGAAAAAATATCTTTTTCCCGAAAAAGGAATACGGTCGCTAACAACATATCTTGGGGAATAGTGCAACATTTTTTTCGAAGCGCATGACTTACGAGTAAGCGAGGTCAAGCATGCGGCCCGAGGGCCACATGCGGCCCACGAGGTGTTTCCGTGCGGCCAACGATCTGATTAGCTGGGCAGAGTCAAATTGTTGTGACGTCACCACCGAATTTGTGATGTCGTGTATTCGGCACTTGCAGTCTTGCCATGTCTAAACTTCAGCCCAGCAAACCAAACGCGTTGGACACCCTTGATGGATGTAAAACACTGACAAGCTGTGCGCACCACCAACAGAAGAACGTTTTCTATAAATATATAAGAAATAATTCAACATCGCCGCTTATGAAGGTTCCAACCGGTTGATTTCAAGTTTATTTCGTCACTTAGCAACTCCGTAACTCTCCAGCAGTGGTTCCATTCCAGTGTTTTTGTATTTCATCCAGTGTTCCAGAGGTCTTTCATAGCTATTTAGTGTTTTTCATGAGCGAGCTGAATGTATTTAATTACGCAATTTTGCGTACTCGTAATTACATCTTAAGTTACACAGGAGCATATAATCTGTTTTGAGTTAAACCGCTACGAAGTCACTGTGGTCATCTGTTAAAAGTTTCAGTGACCTGTACAAACAAACACAAGCGTTGCTGTTATCTCCCGTTTTCTTTGTCTCTTGTTTGCAGTGAATTGTGCAAGCAATGTTTTTGTTTGCATTGCAACTCATCTTCTGGCCATTTTCATTGTAACTTTGCCTTTTGCGGTCACAGTTAACTTGCATTGAATTACTTTAGAAGACTAATAAATAGTATTTAGTATTTTTCAGCCTTAATATTGTATAGCCTAGTTATCATAGGTTATAAGCACTGCTTAGCATTGCAATCTCTGGCCTGAGGCAAATACATGAATAAATACAATGTTCATCAAACATCGGTCTGTTCCTAAGTAAAGCACCTAATTTCTTGTAATCTGACAAATCTGTCACGTATTTGTATTTTAGTGTTTTTTCTGCGATTCTGCTGTTTGCTTTTATCATGAAATCTAGTACTTTCCCATAAAAACAGAGTGGCAACACTCGCCAGGCGATTGAGCTAGAGTGCTGTTCAAACCCTCAAAAGATGTGGCGAGTCTTCTAGTTTGCATTTTAAAAAACATTTTGAAAGTTTTTGGCATCTTTTTTGTGGGTGACGTCATAAGTGGGATAGGTGTAGGCCTTTTTGGTCATGGTCATTGCGCCCTGGGCCCCAAACGTAAGAGCCAATACCTTGACGCAAGTTTTTATTGGACACTAGGCTATAATCGGAGTCTTTTGCATGTTTGATCAACATTATATATATATATATAAACGACACGGGCAGCAAATGACCCATGTCAGGTATTAGTGACTGGCAAACACCTACGTAACTTTTTTTCATATAATTCATTTCTGATTGATGTTTTTGGAAGCAATGGATTTNCATAAAACTGGATTTGAATTCCAATCTAATGGACAGTTCCCATTTGAGAATAATTTCAAGCGAACGATAAATCTTCCAGAAACTCGAGCTTATATGAATGAGCCTAGTGCGCAGAGGACTAACTGGCGTTACCATTTCTCTGTGACGTAATTACTTCACAATAGATGAGTTCTCAGGAGAACTTCTCATTCACTGTTACGTAACTACGTCACAGAGCAACCATAGTGCCAGCCAGAATTATGGAAATTTCAGTATCAGTGCAAGTCTCGAACGATTGCATTCAGAGTCAGTATAGGCTAAGTTCAATGATAGGATTTGACCGGTTCGAAAGAATCTGTTCTTGGACTTTCTTTAATCCCGAGAACCGGTTTGTCGGCCTAAGTCAGGGTTCTCAATTTTTCCCCATGAACATCTTTTACTTATTTTGGCAAACCTATAATAGACCTGTTACCAACATTTAATAGTGAAAAACAAAGATTTAAACTGGGGAAAACAAATAAAATCAATATTTGTCCTTGCTAGACTGTACCAGTTGGCAACAGAGTGATCAACCTTTGCTCTTATATCGGGCCAACCAGCATGTTTTACCACTGGAGACTGTGATAATGAGAAAACCTGTTGTTAGTGGTTCCTGGAATAAGTTAACCTGTTTTTAAAAAATTATAATCCCAATACTGACTAAGTTGCTTGATGAGCCCGAATTATGCTGTTGATCCTGCGCAAGTGTAAATGATTAATCTCAAAACGTTTGGTGGGAAAAAAAAACATTTTTATGGCTGTTTATTCACTGCTGTGAATTTTGGAAGTATTTCGTGTGGCTATAATATTCAGTTTAATTAAACTGTCTAACAATGTTGCGCTAGCAGTGCAATAGGTAAGTAGTATTTGGTGCAAATGACAATAAAAAATACAGAAGTAGAGACTTCTGAAGAAAATCCACACTTACATATGTCTGTACCTTATACAGTTCAATTGTGCTGTTGAACTGTATGCTTATGTATTTTTTATGTTTTTGTTTGTTTTTTGTTGTATGAACTACAGCATATATTTTTTCGCAATTGCACTATATGCCGAAAGCCTTCTTCAAGTCTAAAACTCTTGCAGCGGTGGTTTGATAATAAATAATCGCACAATTTTAACTGCGATAAGTCAGTTGAATAATCGCGACGGAAATCCAATTCTTCAGCAGGTCCTTTGTGTTCATGAAGAAAGCTGCTTACATTGCTGCATTAAATGTTTTCCTTACTAATATAAACAGTTCCCTTTACACTATAAGTAAGCAGCTTCGCCCTAGGGAGTTCTCCGCCAAAATGACCCCGTGTTTTCGCTGCCTCCCATTCACCCACATAAATCGGCCTGCTTGGAAGTCATCGCAGCACTATATTAAAACAACGATGGTGGTGCCATCTATGCGTGCGACCTTTACCACTATCACATATATTTCTTTGTGTTTCATCAAAGCAATTGTGTTAGTGCCATCAAGCGCATACTTTTCTATAACCGCCACATATTTATCTTCGTGTTCTTTGATTTATTTGTTAGTTCCTTGTTAGTGCCGTGCATGCATAAGCATACTTCTTTGCGTGTGAGAGTGAAGACATCATACAATACTAATTGCTCGCTGAATCGTCTAAACGTGTGGTTGAAATTGTTGTTTATTCGCTGACTGTCTCATGTTAAGAACGCTGGTTGTAAAAACTACTATATTTTCGAAGCAAATGCATTATCAAAAAAATTTGTTCAAAATATAAGATTTCCAATCACTACTTGTCATTACCCTGGCGAAACGTTACATCTCTTTATAAGCAATAATCTAAAGTCAAACTCAGCTTTGCATGGTTGCGTCTGTAACACAATAAAATTTGACATGGAAATGAACGTTATCTTGTTTTATTTTTGCGTGTGTTTTTGGTTGCAGACTTTAATCCTACTTGGCATGACTTGACTGAGTTTTGTCAAAATGTTTATTTGAATAAATTTGATTTGGTAGTAGCGTACTGTGTCCGCTAAGAAGATTTCAAATGGTAGCAAAGCATTTGTTTGGTAAATAAACGCCCACTGGCTTTTGTTTTCATTCAATTATTATTTGATCCCATTCTACGGCATAGGCCTACGTTTTCTTTAAGAAATAACTTAGTTTGCTAAGGTTGACAACAGTTAAGCGAGAAATAAGATGAATTCATGAAATGTGGCAAGAAAAACGAAATGTCTTGAAAGGGCATCTTTTGCTGAGCTCCGCCAGCGCACACGACAAAGTAAAGGTCGGATGTAGCGATATGTCAACGTCGCAGAAAACGCAAAAGAAATCGAAAAACTAAGTGATTTCTCAGGCTAAGGAAAAACTTTTGTGTTGGTGTAATACTGTGAATGCGGTGATAGGATTTTGTAACATCATCAAATTGTTTTCCACTCATAAAAAAACTTGGCCATATGTCTAATTACGCAACTTACGCTAATTCGCGACGTTTCCGTCAGAAATGAAGAGCGAACATTCCGGAAACGTGCTAGAGGATCTCAAAATTTGAGGCTGCCGCTTTTCTTTTGTTCTCTTTTCACAAGTAAAAACGAAATGCCGATCAAAAGAGATGTTTTCATTTCTATAAGACGATTTGTTAGAAAAAACGAAGAGAACGCTAACCATTCAATGGAAAATATTCAATGGAAGTTTTCACTAGGCGTTTCATTCGAGTATTTTCATGAAAACAAATTCGAAACTTTGATTTGAACGTTGAAGTTTTTCATCACTGGCAACGTTTCTTTTTTTGCAATGAAATGTCTACTTTGGGCTTCACTGTTCTCGGTGCACCTAGATTCATGAAAACGTTAGAATGGTTATAAGGCAAACTGCTGACTACGATAAGTGTTTCGCAACGTTTCTTTTCTTCTGGATGGCTAATGTCATGCGACTTAGTAGGTGAAATATGAGAGTGCGACGCTTTTTTCCCAGAGCTCTAGAAATGCTTAATCTTACTCATACCTTGCTGCGTTCCACACCAACTTGGTATTCTATTGTATTTTGTCAAAACGTGTGCTGATGGCCAATCCATAGTTTTCCATCAGGAGTACAGTATATCATGAAAGCAAGGCATGTATTCTCAGCACTACGCGCAATATGAGAACCTGTCCTGTGCAGTCTAAAACTGACAAGCCTTTGCCTTTTAACAAACAAGCCTTTTAACAACGCATTGCAAACTAGGTTTACGGCCGCAGCCAATAATGAGGATGATAGATAGGCTAAATGTTTGCGCAATGTCGTTAAAGCAAAACATGGATAGGTGTGGATTTGCTGCAAAACACGCTGTTGTTGTTAGAACTTCAACTGCTCCGAAACCCACAGTCAGAGCATCTTACCTCAAACTGTTATCATAACATGCAGATTTCTCAGCCTCTGTTGCAATACCGACGTTCTTTCTTTCAGTTCATTGTTCACCTAAAAAGGAAAAATTTGTTTCAACCTTCCAGTTCATTGTTAACCCACAAAGGAACAGTTTCTTTTCAACCTTTTAGTTCATTGTTACCCACAAAGGAGCAGTTTGTATCAACCTTTTAGTTCGTTGTTAACCCACAAAGGAACAGTTTCTTTCAACCTTCTAGTTCATTGTTAACCCACAAAGGAGCAGTTTGTATCAACCTTTTAGTTCATTGTTAACCCACAAAGGAACAGTTTGTTTCAACCTTTCAGTTCATTGTTAACCCACAAGGAAGCAGTTTGTTTCAACCTGTCCATATACGTAGGCATACCATATTTTCGTGATTGAAAACCGGGACGCTTCAAAACAACGAGCCTTATCAGACAAATGTGGTTCACATCTTACTTGGAGCATGTATCTCTTTTCGCTAAGTATTGCAACAGTATCACCTGGAGCGATTTAAATTATAAAAGTTTCACTTTCACGCCGATATCAGGCACAAGTAGCGAACCAGAACGAACAATTTTACACTTTTTTCCAGGGACGCCAGAACAGCGATTTGGCAGGGGTGCATTGAAAAGTGTTGAAGGCAATGAAAACTTTAAAAAACAAAAAATCATTACTAACAATACTTGTTTCTGTTCAGCAATAATGTTAACCTCTAATATATCAACAGATAAATTATAAAAACTACTCTGAAGTTTCCGGGTGTGCGAATAACTGCATTAACTGTGATTCAAGTCGATCTTGATAAACCATGAAATTACCTATGATACTCTATGAAAAGGCATCTCCACCCCCGTTGTACCCCTTATGAAAGGGCAGGGGCAGTGTCCCCGCTCTCCGGGGTCCCTGCTCTTTTCTGTTCGAACCACCAACAGTAACGGAAACACAGTTCACTTTATCTAATTCTTGGAGTAGTTCAGCAGAAATCATCGGGGCAATGCAATTAACAATGACTGATTTACATTTTGTTGATGCATTGGCAAATTTAGGTTCGAAAATCTTGAAGCAAGCTCAGAGGTTGCAATCAGAACTTTTGAAAGACTTATTTAAATTGTGGCATGATACATAAATATGGATTCTTTCGCTGCTAAGAGTAGGACTCATCAGAATGAGCTGTTTTGAAGAAGTGTATCACACGAGATGACGATATTGCTGCCTCATCAGAATATTTGTGTTTTTTTGGTTTCCAAGTGGTTGCCAATATCTGAGCGTCCGCCATGGCTAATTGAAAAAACAGATAATTCTACTACTGCGCAGTAATTTTTATACAAGATCCAAATTAAAGCCTTAACAAGAAACTTTTAGATGAAGGAAGACTGCATAAACCTACTAGTATTTTTAGAGTGGTGCAATAAAATGAGAAAGTTATAAATACTTTTTGCAGAAGGAAATGAGTAATAGGCAAATCATTTCTTGCCGTATATACGTTCGTTAGGAACTTATTCACTGGCTTGCCGAACGCGTTTGAACACAAGTGAATAAACTATTACATAAATAATGTAAATGATAATCACATGAAATCTCCGAACGAGCATCGCGCACCG
>JGI24158J21664_10013408_pt1 | contig 10815 bp, 7 predicted proteins | sample Ectturendosymbi3_FD_21664 | JGI IMG/M metagenome (IMG submission 21664)
TCTTAAAGGGAGGTCGGGCAAAAATGCTGACGTCAGCAAAAAATAACATAAACATCCTATCATCATATAAGCATTAAAAAAAACAGACATCCTAAACTGAAAAGTTTTTTTTTTGCAAACTACATACCTTCACAAGTCTTTAGAGGGTTTGAACAGCTCTCTAGCTCAATCTGACGGCGAGTTATTGCCTGGGGAGAAATGCCCCTCAGAGTGACTTTTGAGGAAGCAAAATTTTGGTCAATTTTTGGTTTATGAGCCATAATTTTTGCTCCCGATATGCTAGGATGTCAATCAAGGGCTCTATAGATGCGGATTTTGACCTAGTTTTCAACTAAACTTTGAGTCCAAAAAATAGCCCATTGGGACGGCGCCCAGGGCTAAGCAAAGATGGCCAAAGTAATTCAAAAACACCCCTACTTGTGATGTTCCCCCCGGAAAATCTCAAACCCAAAACGAAAAACGTTTTTTTGTCGATGTCAACTAGAAGACTTGCTGAATCCGTAGAGGGTTTGAACAGCTCTCTAGCTCTAGCGGCTGGCAATTTATGGCCAAAAAAGGGCGCACCAATATGTTGGCGTGTGCTGTCATTAAAGGGTTAATTCTTTTCTGGAAGAAATGTACAAAATTGTTGCTGACTGAAAATTTCTTACACAGTGAACTTGCATTGTGCAATGATAATATCCATTAACAACCATAGTTGTACCATAGCAGATCAGTCACATACACAGACAAAAGTGTAATGATTTAAAGTAAAAAATTTAAGATTAAAACAAATTTTTGGTAAAAGCCTGATCTGATTTTTTTATAGATTGATACATTATTTTGCACAACCTGCATTGGAAGTGAACAGTGGAAGTGCAATCATTTCCTGGCTTATTTCAAAAAAAGAAAATTCCTTGATAGTTGACTTTTGGACAATAAGCTTTAAGTTTTCTCTCAAAGTTTTTACAGTAAGCATGCTTTTGTTTTCCTAGGATTTTTTATCAACCCCATGTGAACAATAAATTATTTCCTCGAAAAAATCCAAAAATATCAAATTTGGTTAATCCCAGTTGTGGTGTAGGGACTACAAGGTAGGCACTGGTTCTGTGAAGAGCTTGTTGCATTAAAATTCCTGACAAGATGCTCTACTTGTTGGGTTCAACCTAGTTGTTACAGGAGTACAGGTTAGTCTCTCCATTAAGCAACATGATGTCTTGAGATTGCCAAGCCAAAGAAAGGCAGTATGAACACTATCACCACTATGTTCATTAATTACTTAACCCAGAAGCACTAATGCTTGATTGCTTTTCTTTAATTTGTGCAGTTACAGAACAAACTCTTTAAGCAAACTTGAACGTGAGCTAGAACAACTCACTGTAGCATCAAATGGTTCAGTACAAATACCATTAAACAGCAGCGTTGAGTGATCACAAGAATGACTGAAAACAGCAATCAATCATGGTGATGCAGGTTAGCAGGTAACATATCAACTGTCAGCCTATTTACGAACAAGTATGTTGCATTGAATCATGAAAAGAAATTCCTGAAATCACTCGTTAGGAATGCACAAAACAATATAGCACATAAGCATCTAATATGGTGGATATTTAAAAATCCTGCTGTTTCTTATACGCAAGTTTGAAGTTCTTACTACACTTTATTTTATTGAAATATCCTGTGCTGCATATAAGCATTTTAGACATTGTTTAATGTTTATTTATTTTGCATTATGATAATTTAGAACAAAAAGCTTGCTTTAAGACTTTGTATAATAATAATTTTAGTGTGTGTGGATAATAGCTTTGGTGAAGTCATGGTAAGTACAGCATTTTGCATTGCAAATGTGCTGTCGGATTGAATAATTTTGGGCTAATTAGGAGTGGTCAAAATAGCTGTTCTAGCTCACCTATTTTTTTGAAACTTTGTGGCTGCTGGTGCAAGTTCAGATTATAGTAAATAATTAAAGAGAAGAGCATAGCCGCAAGTCAGCTTCAACTTCCAACCGACTTCATTGCTTTGTATTCAGTGTGCTCATTAAACTAAATCCATTCTCACACAGCCAAGTTGCAGCAAATAAAATTACCTTTTGAATTAAACAGTTGGGAACAGTCAGATACACTATGTTAATTGAAGCCCTAACGTGGATTTTTGCCGAATCTTTTAAGTTTTAAATATCTTTCTTTGAAAGATGTAAAAGATATACAGTTTGTTAGTTCAGCCATTATCTCCATGAATTTACTGGGACTTGGAGTGGTAGTTCTGGCAAATTCGTCGCTGCAAATAGATCAGTTGTCTAAAGAAACAAATGAATAACTTCATGCTTTTTTTACAAAAACAGACGACCCCAATTAGGATTGCGTTCCACACATTTAGAAACAGTGATATAGACTCTGAAGAGGGGTGGTGATGGCACACACCATTGTTGGAGCCCATCACCTCACCAAATATTTGTGCTGTAAATCCGCTGATGCGACACAAACTTTTAAGCACGAATACAATGGCCAGTACCAGGTAGTCATCAACAGCGTACTCCACAGAACTCTACAAAGCTTTTATTGAGGGTCTCGGTCGTAAGCTTTCTGTAGATCAGCAAAACAAGCGTAGACATATTGGCATACTCCTAAGATTTCTAGAAAGTTTTGCTGGCGAGTAAAAATTTGTTTTATGTTGATATGCCCAGGACAAAACGTTCTGGGTATCCTCTAGCTTTGGTCCGATATCTTCATTGGTTCTTTTTCAAGGCATTGACTCAAACTTTTCGAGGAAGGCTAAGGAAGGAAATGCCCAGTAGTTACAGCAGTGCACAAATCCTGTCTCCTCGTGTGTAGCAATGATCACCCCAGTTTGCCAATCAAATTTTTCGATGCCCTCTGGAACGCCAGGGCGGCATAGCTCAGTGGTAAAGTGTCCACCTCTCAACTGGAAGGTTGGGTGTTCGATCCGCAGACACTGAGTGAATTGCCGCAACTCTCCTTGGGCAAGAGCGTTCACCTCAACTGCCCCGGCATGAAGCACAATTCAGGCTTCGGCCTGCCGCCAATTGCCGTACCCAAAATTACAAAAAAACGCCAGGGCACTTAGCACGTGAGTTAACCATAGAATTGTTTCTTTGTTGAAAGCCTCATGTATTTCAGGTTAGATTCTAACCTTCACTGTTTTGACAGCTAGGGAGAATTTGGTCGCAGTGGTGACATTTTCCTCCCCAATTGAACCTGAGAGTATTCGTCCCCCAGTTGGATAGACTGTTGGTTTAACGCCGGAGTGGAAGACTTTTCACTCATTATCCAGCTCCACAGTGTTAAAGACACGACGGTTAGGCGAAGAGATTCCAACAGTATTCAGGGAATATCGTTTGGTTTCTTCGACCACTTCGTACTCTTTCCCTTTGTGTGATGTAATGTTTCAGTTTCCAAACACTAGTTTACGGCAAGATTGTCCTTTATGCGCGGCTTTCAAGTCTCAGAGTAGATCCACTATGCGCTATCCCCGTTCACCTTCCCAGATGCTCAGGTTGAGCAACTTGGGGCTTCCATTTGTGGATGCCTATTTCGGAAGACTGTCTCATTTTTCGAACGGGCGCCTATGCCTAAGGCCCGAAGGCAGTCCTTGAATACGTGCTCGACGACCGGTGAGCAATGGTATCGATTAATCTTGCGCATTTCAAGGTAGTAACTGCCAGTATTATACCGTTTGACAAACAGGTAACGCCATTTATGCGGCAACGTTCGCGGAAAAGGGGGTAACGTGGGAATGCGTTGCTGCGGGTACATTTGCGAAGAAGGGAATGCACACTGAATCTGCTGCATGTGCAGACGTGCCGCAACGACTACACCTGAAAAGAAGAGGCTGTGCATTGTGCTATGGCTTTTCTGAACAGGACAGGGCGGGTGATAGTTTGATCCCTTCTGACTCATTAACCCCTAGATTAATTGATACTTTCAAGTTTTGAGTGTGTTGTAGCTTAATTGCTTGTATTGTAATATTGAAAGTTTAGCGAACAATGGAAATACTAATTTATTACTAATTTCCTGATTTAGACTAGTAAGGCGCTAAAAACACGGGTAATTTTTTGTGGAGTTTTTTTTTGTTTGCTATACACACATCACTACAGGCGTTTTTTTAGGTGTCAACAGTCTTTATGTATAGTTCTGTGATCTCTGTTGAAGACTGATCAAAGTGGATTGTTTGATTCAACAATTGCTTTGTGCGTAGCCAACACCATTTGATACTAAAGATGAATTTCGCTTATATTTTACAGGACATATGGGATTGTAGTGGTCCGCTGGAAGCTTTGAATGAACTAAATGATCATGCCCAGAAAGCTTTAGCAGAGCTTAGAGCGAAAATCAACCAGCTGGAAGACCTTTCAAACGAGGTTGATGATGAAAGAATGAGGATGGACCTCATGCTAATGGCAGAAAGTCAGACAAAGCAGCTTTATAAGTAAGATTTAGTGTAGTTTTTGTGTATGTGCATGTCTTTTTCTCAGCATGCAAGTTAGAGCGCCCATTGCGTGTTTTTTACCTTGCTTCTTTTGCAGTACACAAGCTGCATTACGAAAAGCCAACCTTGCATGTAAAGTTGCTATTGATAACAAAGAAAAAGACGCCTTGCTGAGCATTAGAGGTAAGTGGGATTCGCCTCAGAAACGTTTTGTTAAACCGGGTCTTCTCCATTAACAGTGATGGGAATTACGTAATGGTGTACGGCACGTTGTTTGCACAAATTGTAAGTTATACTTGCCGAAGTTTTTTCTCGGCAAGTCTTGCTTTTTTTCCTTATTAATTTTTTAACTATCATTTTCAATGCCGTTGTTGATATGTTCCGTGCAGAAAAGGGTAGCAAACGCATGGAATTATCAGGAGTTCGTGTAGAATGTAGATCAGTGGGGGGATTTTGTGATTTACCCGATTTGGGGGCGATTTCAGTTTCCAGGGGGGCGATTTCGGCGGGTTGGAATATACTAAAATTCTGAATTTATTCCAAAACTAGGAACTATATTTGCCACTTAGGAACCAAATTATTTGATGCACTTTCGACTGAACGTGGTTCGTAACAAAGGTTATGAAGCACAAGATATAGGACTGGTGATGTAGCAATAAAACTGACATTGTCCTGTGTAACGCTTCAATGCGCTAACCATCCAAGAACATGGAGAGTGTTACTGGTTGGGAGCCAAGCACTGCGGTTCTCACGAATTTCCAGCTATGTTGTTAAGCCTAATTTTTAAAATAAGATAAAATAATGGAGAAACTGTTGCAATAAATAGTTTGCTCGTTGGTTGACCCAGTCGTTGTATGAGCAGCGTCAAACAGGGAACAACAAGCAATAACCTTTCCAAGCCTGTATGCATATCCGCACGCGCCGAATTTTGGACTTTTGGCGTGTACAGTAGTATGCACTAGTTCGTGTTATTATGCTTATCTTGGTTGAAAGTGACCAATCCTGATATAGCTCTCGGAAAATACCCAATCGGCCGAACTCCATTTTTCACTACCACTAAATCATCACAGCAACTTGTAAATTTAATCAAAAGTTGTCACATAGATTAGTCTAACCATTTTTCGCGGTGAACTGTCACAAATCTCTCCAACTGTATGTCTTATCATTAGGAAAATTTCCTTGAAACATGATTTCATATATTCTTCGGTAGAGCACAGCCAAAGCATTGTTTCGTAAGCAAAGCACATCATAGTCCGTTATGTATTTTACAAACTCGGTTCGTAACCAGGGGCGTACCGAGGTTAGATGGTGCCCCTTACAGAAAACAAGTCTGGCGTTCCCATATTCAAGGGGGCAAATGTATTGTATTGAAGAAAGTACTTGCAAAATTGTTGGGAGTTTTGATGCCCTGGTGCCCCCCCTCGTAACGCCCCTGTTCGTAACTCGGGTGAAACAATGGAAGTAAGTGCATTCTACTGAAAAAATACGTGGAAAAAGACTTTTGTGAGACGATTTACGCAGCAATTGTGGCGACATGATTACGCTATATAAGAATGAATTCCTAACAGCAATAGCAGAGTGAACCTGGTTGAGCAGGAAAACTCTTGCTGTAATGCCGACCGAGGGTATGGTCAGTTCGACTCTCTCTTTAATTGGCTCAGGGCGATGAGTAAAATTCATTACAGTTAGCCGTAAGTTGTAAAACGTGCGCTTATCGTGTTTTTCAGTCAGTTCGAGAGTTTCTCTGTGCTTGTGGATATAGCTGCACTGTGCTCATCTTACTAATGACGGAATATAACAGAACAGTGTAGGCTGGATAAGAGGTAATTTAACCCGACGAGTAAGTCCAACCACCCCACCTTGCTAAACTAAGAATTCCAAAAAAATCATTTTCGCCACCAGTGGCTTGAGGCTTGCACAGAGGTCATTCTGTTGTGGAGATCACGCCGAAAGTCGGATTGGGTAGAATGTGACTGGGTGAATGCGTTTTTGCCAGTTAACTAACATAAGCGAATGCGATTCCACGTACAGGAGCGTTTCATCGACTTCCAAAGCGACGATAAAGCCATGCCATAGTTTGTTAACACGGGTTGTCAGACTTTTGTACCAAGTGCAGTGAGCATTTTCCGGAAGTTTGGGGAAAAGTTAAGCTTTTATTACTATTGGAGTTTCTCACGACGTACTGTATATTGCTGAAGAAGGTTTCAGCCAAGTACTACACATGCGCAATAACTAACGAAATTGTCTTGAAATGAACAAGACTTGGGGAAACGCCATACAACTTAAGCTGACCAACTTGCAAACTGCTTTAAAAAATTACAGATGAAAAGCCAGGGGCAAGGTTCACAGTAGTTGGAACCAGGGTTGCGGAGTTGGAGGTAAAATGTCCGACTCCAACTCCTAGCTTTCAAAATTTTCCGACTCCGTCCTTTCAAAAATTTCCGACTACGACTCCTTAACACAACGTGAATGAAGTTTGGCTGTCAAAATTTTTGTAGCAACTGGCAATCATCGAAAATCGTGGTACACAGCAAGAATTATGTGCTACAACATAGGTTTCAAAAGAAATTGTACCATTTCAACTTTCAACAGGCACGAGTTGGGATTCCTAACTTAGAAGTGCGATTTAAAAAATGATTACATTGGACTGTCGGAGTCGGATAAAAAATCCGACTCCGACTTCTAGTGCTCTTAGAAATCCGACTTTAACCAAAAACCTCCAACTCCTTGCGACTCCGCAACTCTGGTTGAAACCTCCTATTTTTGGAAAAGAATAACGTTTTTTTCTACAAAGGCGTATGCAGTTGTTTTGTTTGTTCGTGTTTTTTGTGCTAACTAGATTGCCCGCGTATGTTTCATTAGCATTGAATTAGTTTCCAAGTAGAATATTATTTTAGACAACACTAAAATAACATGTAGGGGGAGATTTTTAAGCAAAGTTCCTGTAGGGGGCGATTTAACAAATAAGTTTGAAGACCACTGATGGTAGATGACAAGATGAAGGTCTGCGTTTGAGTTGCTCGCTTTCTTTCTGACCTTTTTTGGTCATCGTTGGAGTGACACAAGGCTACGTGATTGGCCGCGTCCGCTTCACCTTTGCACCACATAGTGGATTTTAACACTTCGTTGCGCAGTGATGTGTATTGGCCTGTGGCTTATCTAACTCTATCCTCTTCAAAACCACCACTCGATCCAACCCATTACTTACAAGATCCAGTATGCGGGAGCTCACGATGTAATTCACCGTTGATGAAACTGCGGTTGTAAGCAAAGCAGAAACAACGTTATAAAAAGCGGTTTATTTCAAAATCGTTCGCCTGCGACGCTTTTGAACCGCAGGGAAGTTTTTGTTTGGCATGATGTCTGAATTTGCTCACAAGAGGTCAAAGTGCGGCAGCTTGTTGCCTGACCCTGTGTCAATATAACATGTACCGCGTTACGTACTGGATGCCGTCGCTTCATCCCGGGCTTCCCGCTACGGTTTCGCTTCCTCTCCTAACAGTGCGTTGGGAGGTCACACACATGACAACAGCAGCGCCTGTTACTTTCGATTCTTCCTGTTCGCTTCCACTACCACTTCTTTATTGCAGACCTCCCTTGGGGGTCGTTCACAAGTGTTAACGGCGTCTCGAGAGTGGACCGCACGCCTTTTCGAAAACTCATGCCTTCTGAAACGTACGGCATAAATATCTACTGTAAATCTGCGGTTTCTGCACGCACTATGCAATATGCCATTTCTTATGATTTTACGATGGAACGCTTCGGCCGTTGCGGCATAGAAGAAATGTGTTCGTAGTTAGCTGCCTGCAACGTGTTTGGAATGGTCAGTGACGCCCCACCCACGCAAGAACGCAACCACCGACTGTTATTGTTCAAAAAATAGTTTTTGTCGTTTTGACACCAACCGTTTTCCTTCGAAAAAAATGCCTAAAGGCACAGTCGCTGTCGTTCTGTGGAAACGTTAACAATTGTGAACGGTTCCCTAGGTTTTCGATCTGAAAAGCGCTGTTGGTCGGAAGACGAAACGCGATCTTTGTTGTAATTTCGCTTGAGAATTTTCAACAAGTAAACACTGCAATCCGCGTCCGGCCATCCGCAACAAAAATCGATGTTTTAATCGCACGAAATCCTCATCGTTTGTCTTGCGATGACACCGCATTATATGCAGCGCATTGTTCCAGCACTCGCTGGAGCGCGGTGCGCCCACCAGCGGCCGACCGGAGGTCACTTTGCAGTTTGTTCGCGTGTTCAGAAACTCGCCAGGAACAGATCCGTCACCGTCGCAAGACGTTCGCCAACCGGGAGCAGGCCGTCCAGACCGCGAGCGCCATCACTGAGAACCTGCTCAGCATCAGTCGCACGATGCAGGACACTGTCAAGCAGAGCGAGTCGTCGCTACACACCCTCGGTGAGTGTGACACTTTTATTACCTGACCGAAAGCAAAAGTTTTAACCCTGCAAGAAGTTTTTGTTTCATTTACCTTCGTAATGCGTCCACGGCTCGTTGCTGAGCTTCTGCGTTCTTTAGGAATTCGACTATTCCACGCGTTTGCAGCTGCAAGTCCCATGCCTGCCCCCCCTACAAATCCGGATGTGCCCTTACAAATCCGGATCTCCATCACTAATCCGAATCTTCCCCCACTAATTCAATCTGGAGTGGTGTCGCGTTGCGTAACATGCCACTGGAGCAAGTGGCAGCCCGAGGACAGGGACCAAACGCTTTTACTGACTCTAATACAGTTCTGGGTTTTGTTTATGCTTATCGTTCAGTAAATTAAAAAAACAAATGATCATTTGCAACTTTTAAATGAAAAATTATAAAGGCAACTTGTAAAAAAAGCAAAGCCTCATCGAATGTAATTGAGCTAGTACCGTGGAATTATTGAGTCGCTAGCCAAGCATTCGCTTTTCATTTTGCAGTTACATCTTCCGGAACAATAAAAGAAACAAGCGAGGAGCTGAAGAGCCAGGGCGGTCTCATCCAGACCTCCCACCGACTTCTGACCAAGTACAACCGACGGGAATTCACCGATAAAATCCTGATATTTCTCGCCATGGCCTTATTTTTCGCAACCGTGCTCTACATTTTAAAGCGACGGCTGTTTCCTTCCTACTGATATTTTTTAAACGGTCTGCCGCAGACCCAGGCAGGCCCTGGAAAGGTCCTAGGTTTGGGAGCTTCGGTCTCCCTGCGAGCATTTTTGCAGGAACGTTTTGTGGACCAACCTCTTTCTTGCCTTGCGGTAGACAAACTATTTTTTGCCAGAGAGTTTTTTTCGTGGGCAAGCTTGCGAGTGGGGCAGCAACTGCGAGTGGGGCAGCAACTGACAGATCAGTGATCGACGCAACAGATGAAAACACGTGCGTCTAGTGTAACCGTGCGTTGAGTAAGTCGACTGCGTTGTAAGTCGCGGTAGGTTGTGTGGCGGCTCGGCTTCTACCCGACTGGTATGAGCACACAGAAGGGTGTGAAGATGCGAGACGAAACGGATTTGACGCAAATCAGCGTGGCAACCACTGCCAGTCATTTGCCGTCCCGTCTGCTTTTCAAGCTGCTGAATCGTCTACAGGCAATGAGAGTGGTTTTGCAACGACAAACCGGTCACCTTGCGCTCACCGAGCGAGCGACAGCACCCCTTGCCGAACGGTAATTCACCTGTCTTGGACGATATGCTTTAGTAGATACCGCGCAGTTCTGGATCCCAGAAGGCGGTTGGAGTTCCTAAAATGGCAATCGCGGTCTTTGAAAAATGGATAACGCTCTTATTGGAGTCCAAGTGACCGCGACGGCTTAAAGTCTCGGTGCCACTGATCCCTCAAGAAAATCCTACGCTGAGCAACTGTTGGTTTTGTTGCGCACTCAGCGCATGGAATTGCGCAATCATGCAGACACAACGAATGAAGCGTTCCAAGCGTTAAAAGGACTATTCCTATGCGAAACACATATACAGTATAAAATTTGGATTGTTGGAAGTGCGCGGGAACGAGATTTCACTGCGCAAATTGTGTGGTGGCACGCACCTCGGAGGGAACACTGCTCCTTGGACTGTTAACAATATGGTTGATTGGTTAAGAAAATAGAAGTTACCTGGTTTAATATGTAACATGCAACCGTTCTTTTGAGCGGCGACAGATTTTTTTCGGGGAAATCTTGAATAACTGTTGCAAGAAAACAACTACCTCGGCTGTTGTTGTGGTGCTGGCGTACGTGAACGCTCGACTTGTTCTGTCCGTTGTTACCGATTGAAATTTCGAACTTCTCGCATTGCCGGCCATTGTGCAATTATTGATTTGTTGTTACGTTCTTTTGTGCTTGCCGTAGTTTGGTGCATGTCAGTGCGGCTCTGGGGGTCAGTGCGGCTCTGGGGGTCAGTGCGGCTCTGGGGGTCA
>JGI24158J21664_10013409_pt1 | contig 10814 bp, 7 predicted proteins | sample Ectturendosymbi3_FD_21664 | JGI IMG/M metagenome (IMG submission 21664)
ATATAATAATTCCGAAAACACAAGTTCATAATCAAGGTTACAGTATATATTCACTAGCACGTTTTGTGATTACAGATGCCCAGGTGTGGTAGATAGTAGAAAGACTCACTTAGTTTGTGCCCACCTGGGATTTTCTGTTCAAATCTGGGTCTTTGGGTGAGTCTATATGAGATTTTCCAAAAAATGTCATTGGCAGTCCTGGATCTGCCATTTATTCACACTAGCCTTGGGGTAGTGTACTTGNAGGCATCTTTTACAAANGCGGGAAATGATTTGCANATTTGCTTCATGATGACCAACTGCTGTATAGAACAGTCACTTTCTAAGCTTAAGATGGTAGAATGAACAAAGGAGCCCCATTAGACAAAACAAGCTGAACAACATGACTCTAAAGCAGGGGTCTCAAACACGCGGCCTGCGGGCCGAATGTGGCCCCGTGAGGGCGTTTCGTGCAGCCCGCGATGCTTTTCGGGAATTTTCAAATGTTTAACATTTACGTTGCCACGTGCCTCGAAAAAAGATGCCACGAAATATAAATGAACCAATGCTGGATGATACCCAGTGCGGTTTTCATCCTGGCAATAGCACTACAGACCAAAATTTCACTCTCCAGCAAATTTTTGTGAAATCTTGGGAGTATGCCAAAAACTTTCACACATGTTTTGTCGACTTCAAGAAAGCACACGACCGGGTTCCTCGTGAAAAGCTCTGGGGAGTGTTTGCGGCAGCACGGTGTTGACGGCCGCCTGTTACTGGCCGTCAAGTCACTGTATTCCTGCTCAGAAGTAATTGTGTTCGCGTCGGGAGAGAGTTAAATCACGGCCGCTCACCGCTGGTGTTGGACTCCGACAAGGATGCGTGCTGTAATTGCTTTTCTCTTCATAATCTACATCAGCGGTATTCAAACTACAGCCCACGGGCCGCATCCAGCCCGCCGACCAGTTTAATTCGACCCACCAAATACCTTGCAAATTTCTTTTTAAATTTCACGTTTCCGACTGTCGACAGCAGTGCAACAGCATTAACTGCTGCCTGTCACGCAAATCGCACTGTATCCGGCCCTCCAGTGGCCAGGCAGTCACGAATTCGGCCCTCGGATCAAAACGTTTGGCCATCCCTGCCGGGGCGTAACGAGGTTAGATGGCGCCCGGGGCAAGAAGCAAGTCGGGCGCCCCAATGTTCGAACCTGAGGTCTTTCGGAAGCAAATATATTGCGTTGAAGAAAGCACTTGTGACAAAGTTTGGAGTTTTCGGCGCCCCCGCAGTGATTTGGCGCTCACACAGTGATTTGGCGCCCCCGCAGTGATTCGGCGCCCGTACAATTGTGCCCCCCTTCCCCCCTCGTTACGCCGCAGCACCCCTGATCTACATGAATTGGATAGACAGTCGCAGCCGAGTCGAGGCAGAGAGGGATTTTTGCGATGAGTCCGTGGTGTGACACGTCGCGACAAAGTGCGCAGCGGTGAAATTCGCAGAGTCCTGAATGTGGAATCACATCTCCTCGGAATTGAGAGAGCACAGATATCAATGTATCTGTTTCGGCCATGTGTCCAGAATTCCCCTACGAAAGCGAGGCAAGTCCAGCTGGCTAAACCCACGGAAAAGCGGTTCAAAGGTCATCCGAGGCCTAGGTGCTCCGACCTTGCTTGGGCTCGTGTTGGTGTGGAGCCAGCAGAAATATCTGAAATTGCTGTTGATCGTGAGGTATTCCAAGCCCTCCTAGGGTTGCTGCCTCCGGGACCCTCCCTAGAGGAAAAACGGGCCTGAAAATGAATGGAATGAATAACATTTACGTGACTTAGTTTATTCACCGGTGTTTAAAAGTGCTCGCTTAGCGAGTAAACAAGTTCCTTAGACGGCTAGAAANGATTAATACGAACGTCGNGACTGCTGGAAATGTTTTGTCTATAATTCATTGTACCTTTCGCAGGAAATAAAGACGCAAAAGCTCTTTCTANTACGTTCAGGTACCGCCGTTGTTGCGTCATCGTTATAATGCGGCCCGCAGGTTACCTTATAAGTCCTCATGTGACCNACGGAGCAAGTTGAGTTTGAAACCACTGGTCTAAGTATGGCCAAANTTGTGACATTCTGCAATTCTGGGACTGCAACATTTCATGAGTTTTTGTGAGGAGCAGCATCGATTGTTTACCTGAAAATTTTCCAAGCCACGAAAGAGCATACAAAATGCAATATAAGGAAGAAGGCAAAATTTAGGATTTTGTCTCCATGTTAAAAGCTTAGTCTCACACTCTCAATGTGCTGTGGCATGTCACTTCTTCGAAAAAAAACTAGTTGAATAAAATGCCAGTGACATCCGGTACTACTCAGGCCCATATTCAAGTTTTCAGATTTGGGGGAAATACATTTACATTTATAAGGGAGCAAGATTTTTGCTTTTATTATGTTTTGCAAAAAAAATTTCTGGTCATTTCCAGGCCCGTAACCAGGGTGGCGAAGGGGGTCGAAGCCCCCCTAGAAAATATTTCTCCCCCCTGGAAAAATGTTTTGGACATAATTTAAAAATGTTGAACATAGTTCAAAAAATTTGGGCCAATCTCGGAAAATTTTTCGCCCCTCCTGGTGTCCCAGGCTGGTTACGGGCCCGGGCATTTCCCCCCGTTGCTACGGCCCTGGTTATACCTATCTTTATAACCAGCTATTCGTTGGCCACTGTGTGATGATTTGAGAAACAATATCATTCTTTGCAAATTTAGACAAAGCTTCACTGAGGACGTGTGACAAAACTTTTGGCAATATAGCAAAACATTACTGTTCACTACTGCGGACATAAGAATGGCCTAATCCCAAAGCATCTTCTGTACAAGGGCGCAACGAGGGGAGCAAGGGGGACACAATTGCCCGGGCACCGATGCACTACGGCAGCGCCGAATCACTGCGGTGTGCACCGAATGACTGCAGATGGCGTCGAAAATTCCCAACAATGTCACAAGTGCTTCAATACATTTGCTTCCATAATACCTCAGGTTCGAACATGGGGGCGTATAAATTTGCTTTTTGCTTCGGGCGCCATCTAATCTTGTTACGCCCCTGCGCCTGTCTTTTTGAAACTCTGATTCCGAGGAGGTGGGGAAAACTAAATTGACCTGACCTTTGAAAGATCACTTTTGTTTTTTTTAATGCAGGCCCCTTCATCTTGTTCTTATTCGTGGGTAAACACGGCCATTTATTNAAATTGCATGAGCTCTCAAGGCTCATTTTGAAACCACAGTGTGTGCAATGACGACATATAAGAAGTATTAAGCTTACTGTGTTAAAACTTTAAAAATCTGTAGCTTTCCCGCGATTAATGTGTCTGTAATACGTTGTAGATATTTCTCGCATACAGTTTTGAAATCATTAACTATATTATAGAGGCAAGTAACGTCAACAAAACAAACTTCAGCCTGGCCGCAATCTTCTTAGGAATCTGCCTGCATTCTGCTTTTGTACTTCTGCGATGATTGAAACTTGCACGAATCTATTTTTCCACAGTTGTAAGCCTGAACGATGGCAGCAAGTAAATCGATCACAGTTTGTTTCACAGGGAAACTATAGCTTTCGCGTTTTTAAACGCATCTTCAGTCCTTATTCAAATAAATCACGTTGGGGAACTAACGTGTAGCATTGCTAGCACTTTAGATGATGAATATCACAAATCCACATACTTAACGCAGTTGGTCCAACAGATGCAGTCTGAGCTAGTATCTCACTGGCATCTGCTATGCGATTGTCGCAATTTTTGCGATCTCACTAACACTATTGTCTGTGCAAGCAACATTTGTGGCTTAGGGCATAGTGAAAATAAGCCTTCCGACTTTGCTAGTATTTGAGAAATAAACGATCTTGGATATTTTATGGAAGTTAGTGAGAGCAGAAAGTCCAGGCCATTTTCCTCCTGACAAATTTTGAAAATAGTACAACAGCAGGTACAATAACTTTACTTCCCCCCAAAAAATAGTACAACAGCAAGTAACAATCATTTTACCACAACCCCCGAAAATAACAATTAATTGCAACCCTGCATTCTGGTAATATTAGGTCGTTTATTTGGTTGTAACCTGCATTCTGGTAGAGTTTTTCTGCGACCGTCTGGATTTCTTTGATTCGGTTTTATAAAGCGGCTTAAAACTCATAATTAGGTTACTGAAGCCGGCTGTTACTCATTAAAACAACTGATCCAAACCTAAATGATCAGCAAAAGTAGTGTATTTAAAATAGCTGATAAACCAGGCAGATCATCGTGTTTAGCCTTGGTCAGGTTTCTTGCATTTAGGCACCAAATACCAACTGTTTGGGGAACGCGGGAGGCACCTTCTTGCTTATACTTTCGAAAGAGGAACAGCTTTGCCCCGAATGGTACCAACACATGGACAGTTCGTCACTTTTCCTGAACCTTCGGCGAAAATCTCCCAGCTGTTTGAACTGCAGTAAAACAGTTTGGTTTCTTTTTCTAACTTACCCCACCTTTAATTTTGGCGCGACGGGACCTCACACAAACAGTTTGAAACGTGTCAGATATTTAGGATCAATGCACCTTTTGCTATTTGCGTTGCAATCTAAACAAGCAAGTCGATATTCGCACAAAAACGCGAGTATTATTACAAAACACATGAACAAAACATTTTTTGCTTCACCTGTAATGCTTCTACTCAGTATTAGAACTGTCGCTATGGAACAAAATCATTAAATAAATCACATTGATTAAATTCGTAAATATCTAAATTTTACGCTGTTAGATTGGCAAAATTATTTTCGTAAAACTGATCAATATGAAGCACAAGATACGCAACATTGCTGTTGTTGCTGCCGGAGCGGCAAGCGGGCAAAGATGTACACTGCACACTGCAGCAACAAGCAACAACGGCGATCACTGTCACACAGCACTACATTTTCGCAAACCCGGTGCTAGTCTTAGAGCACTTCCCATTTGTGGTGATTGACGCATGTGACACCGCGCCGACCCGGCCTCAACACTGTCAATTTTTAAATCGGGGAAGGAGCTGTCGATCGGGCTGCACTCTGCGGGGCAAATGTTAATGCATCGATAGCAGGGAATAAATATGACCTTTTCGCTAGTGTACTTCAAAGTTACTGGCGTTGTGACTGATAAAAATATGTTGGGCCATTCTCAAACAACTCCGATTAAACCTATACCCTTTACAGTAAAATTCCAGATAATCTGGATATATGCGTAGGAAATAGAATGTCAACTAAACAAGCCAAATGAAAAATATTACCTTCAGCTTCAATACTTACAAAAATATATTCAGTTGTCTGAACAGCAGCAGAGACCGAAACTAACCTTTTGATTTGCTCGAAAATAAGTTTCAGGCAAAACTTTAATAGATCCACTTCGAACCTGAACTTGTCCACAAGTTCCTCGAGAGAGATTTCGGCTCAAAATTTATCCTTCTCCGTGATCAATGAGTTTATAAGGCAATTGTGAGGAAGTTACTTCGTCAACGCGATATCTTGCCTGGCCCTTATGTCCGGGTGCCAACGTCTTTAGTCGTGTCACCAACAACTGCGCTTCGATGGGACGGAAAGCAATGCTATGCTCGGAGCGTTGTCACTCTTATCCGTGGGAAAGATGGTTTCGTCGAGGAAGACGGCTGCGCTCTGAGTGGTGCGAATTCCTGCATAAAAGGCAAAGACCAAAAACTGTCATCCGGCATTCGGAAACAAACAAAAGTTTCTAGCCACTCTATTATTTACCGTGATTCTGGAAAGCAATGGCGCTGTTCTGGCAGTGAACTGACGCACAAGGTCTGAATGGTATCAATTGCTTAATAACTTGCTCGGGATAAGTGTACAGCACAAAATTATGAGAATGGAAGAATAGTTGCGTCTCAAACGCTCAGAAGTAGAATTGAAATATTTGCAAGTCAAAACCTGTTCTAAAAATAGCAACTCATATCAAGGGATCGGGAAAAAAGCAATTGGGCTGATTTTTGTTGGCCTCGGTCACATTGAAAACATTTCGGGTTGTTTCGTGGGTGCACCATCCTGATTTAAAAGGAACGCTTAATATCTTTCATTACGTGGAACTGCCTTTACATAACATGGTGAAATGGTCGCTGTTTAGTTTTCAGTCAACCTGTTTTGATTTTGGTGTGTTTGCAGCTTTTGAATCAACGATGTCCCAGGTTGAATTCAAAGGTACAAGATAAAGTCACGCTCCAAACGTCTGATATAGTTAATTTGTTCCGATAAAATTGTGACATTTTTAATAATAGGCCTATACGACAAAGAGTGAGTAGCATTGAAAAACTTGGTGCATGCATGCGCTGTATGGTTTCAATTGTAGCCAATGTTTAAGCAATCTCACTGAACTACGAAGTACAAATGCAAGGTTCGGAAAGCCACAAAATAAGTTTCAATTTTCCTTGCAAATATGCATGTCATGAAGTACATCTAATGCAATTCGTAATGTCTTTTTTTGTGGAATTTCAAGTATTTTACTTTTTATAACATTGTTGAGTTATTGTGTGATATGTTTCAATTTCAAGAGTAGAGCATTTATGTGAAAAAGATCATTGTTTCGAATGTAAATTTTGTCTTTTTATAATTGATGCAAAGAAGCACTTCAAGACACAAGCCTTAATTAATATTCTTTCAACGAACTTCTACAAGGCGTATGTAAGGCTAGAATTGAAAAGTGGTGAAACCTCAGGTTAAAAGTTTAGTCAAGCACTGGAAACGTCGCAAAGATGATATTTATTTTGATGTTGATTATTATGAATTGACTTGGAATTCAATTAATCATTGGTGGATTTTATTTTTCACACAGATGTCCTAAAGAGCGGAATGAGCGTGGTAATTATGGCATAGGCCTACCTGACGCTTTGCTTTCTGTCTACGGTTTTCTCTTAACTCGCACTTGTGAAAGTAAAGTGGCTTTTTCCCATCGCACATTAGCTGCAAACTTGTGATTGAAAACTGTTTCGGTTTCCGTTTTGCACTTCAAACTTTCAAGTGTAAACTTACAGATGCGGAGATGGAAGAAAGATCAGTATGCTGAAAAAAGGTCATACATCTTACAGCCTGAACTTGCGAAGAAAAACCAGCCTTCTGAAAAAAACAATCTCTTGAAAAAAGACCAGTCAAACTTGCAGCTCCACCTCCCCACCTCTGAAAAAAACAATCGACCAGATCCTTAAATTCTCTTTGTTAACACACAGTTAACTGTGGTAAGCCATCTTCATAGTTTTTGTAGAAAACAGATGTATGTATGTTGGTGTTGTACGGCGATGAACCCTACTTGTAGTCAAGAGGAAGTAGTTGTATCTTTTTGTTTAAACATACTAGGATAATTTTCTTTTACTCGGGTAGGCTACTGCATTTGAATTCTCAAATTTAACGGCAGGTTGGATCCGGGACAGACGGATAGATTATTTGTATAAAAAGCAAAATGCAAAAGTGAAGTGGCTTTGCCAGTATAATTTGAACAGGTTGAAATTTAGCAGAAGGAGCATACCTAGGAGATTTACCACGGGTTACCATTCTCGTTTTTTGGCCATGACTTAAAAACCTCTGACGCTAGATGGCCAATCAAGGGATTTAAAGACGCGGATTTCCGCTCAGATTATTTTAAAGGAAAAAGCCACTTCAACTTTTTTCTCTGGACCTGATGACGTCATCCAAAAAATTGCATGACGTCTCCACTCGTTACCTTACAACAAAAAAGTTCAAACACAAAATTACCCCGATTTATTAAATCGAAGTTAGGAGACTTTCTGCTTCTTTAAAATGTTTAAACAGCTCTCTAGATTTATCGGTCGAAAAATTATGACTGGACAAGGTTCGAGACAAAAACCTGGTACATGGGCTTCTGCGGTCCCTGAAGGGCAGTTAGCATTATGTTGGTTTGTAAGGTAGAGATTCAAAGTTCACTGCTGTTTATACTTTGTAGCTTCACCTCGTCAAAGATAATGCACAAACAAATGAGGACATGCTTTATGCTGACCTGATTGACGTTTGAAGTTCAGATCGAAAGTAAATTACTTACTTTAATATCCGTTGGTCGTCAGAATAAAGGCTTCAGCCCACCCAGCTGTTCTACACTCGCCTGTCTAATCAATAAATGAAAGAATGAATAACGTCAGAAAATCTCTCAGATAGATTGAATGAAAAGGTCGTTGTGTAACCTTATTTTTCATGATAAGGCCTTTTCTATCATAACCAGCCACTTTTAGGGCTAACGTTAGCAAACGATTTTATGTATCTATTGTGGGCTTGAAAAAACTATCGCTCCAGCTCTTCATACAACATGCGCAAATAAAGCAAATATCATTTTTGACCTGGTGGCGATAGTTTTTATTGAAATTTAAAAATCAGTCCAGCACTTTCTAGGTCTACTGCATCGCGTTTATAACAATTGAATTTTAGAATCGCAAGACTTGTTTAAGTTTGCAATCACTTCCATGCCTATCTAAGATTTTCTAATACAAGCACAAAACTTGACCTTTTTCTAGTATTAAAACTGTCAAACTTTCCGCTGACGAAATACAAATCTTAAAATGAATTACTACGAATCTGATGATTATCTGTAAAATTATACATCAGCTTCTGGCGGACCATTACGCAATCTTGCATTTTGAACTCTGTACAGTAAAAAGAGATGACTTCACGTTCAGCAAACGCCGTTGGTTATGAAACTGAATTACGTCAACTCAAAGAAGGCTACAGCTTTTACACTCGAAGAGGGAAGAAGGCTACAGCTTTTACAAAGCTTCACAGCTGGAACCAGAATTGTTTATTGTATACGACAAGACAAACCAAATAGAGGACATAGGTGTCTTGAAGCAGTCGTGTATCAAACTGTTAAGTTTAATTTTTTCTTTAGTTGCGGTACGTTGCAACGTGGACTTGAGTTTTGAACAAAATATCCTTTCTCACATTTTTAAAAGCAGTTTTCTGTTTTGCGTTTAACAAATTGAAATTTTGTCCGCAGTTGATTATTTTGGTTACAGTCGATCAAGTAGCATTACACGATTACGTTAAATTGTTCAAAAAAAAGCTCCGGTGAAATGAGTTTATTACCGTCGGTAGCAGAACCTTAACAGACCCGAAAAAAGAGTAATTAAACTTTTCACAAACAAGAAATACTTTCAAAAATCGAATCTTCTGTAGCATCATAGATATTAATCGAGGATACCACTTTACCGACTTCCAAAAGTTTTGGTAAAACATAGAGCGCTGAAAAAAGATTGGTGTTGAAGATCATCACAAACAGAGCGATGGCATTTGGTCAAAAATACAACCTAGGAAAGGTTGTTGGGTGTAAAATTTCAAAATCTAAAATTAATTTTCTTTGCAAAGTAAATACTATATAAAAATTTAAAACTTATTCCAGATACAATGCAGTTTCGAATTTGAATACAATTCAATATCGTCGTTTGTATGCTTGTAAGGTTACATCGCCAAAATGCAAATTCTTTATAGCAGACTGTATAAATGTGAAAATGTCAATACGCATAAAATTAAATGACTTTTTTCTTATAAATTCCTAAAGTTTGCGTTTTGGCTGAAGGTCTGCAAACCCACTGAAAAATGTGTAAATAGCCATTGAAAAGAACTGCTGATCACGCAACACCCAGTTACTATAGATACAATGTCTGATGAATCGTCTACTGCATTCTTTTAGGTGGCAACATTTTATTGGACTCTGATGGCATTTTTGGTAATTACTGTATAATTTTTCCAGGCAATGATGACTTCTGCCATTTACTTTAAAACTTCGTGAAAGATTCTAAAATAAAATGTCGCTAAGTATTTGAGTAGAAAACCTCTCTCAAGTGTATTGGTTTTGTCAATAAACGTTTAGAAAGGCTAGAGATAAACAGAAAAATCAGCAGGAAGTCTGCCAAGTGCCAAAAAGCTGCTGCGACGTGTCGTTAGTCAAACATCCAGCTACGTCTTGCACTAAGCTGTTGTTCTCTTGCGAAAAACCACACAACTAGAAATTGACAATTCTGCTTTACTGTTGTCGTCTTTGCTCGACTGAAAAGATCTGCGATGCAGATGTAAAACATAGCTGGATACAAGGCAAACAAACAAGCTATAATAAACAACCTGCTTTTGGATTGCATGCCGAGTGGTGTTGGTGTGAATTTCTGTAAGGCCTTGCACAGGCGTAGCCAGAAGAGCCAAAGAGGTTACGCCCCCTCAAATTTCTATAGCATACGTGGTCGTTTTGTGCTTCGAGACGTGGTGATCCCAACCAAATACTCTTGCTCGCTTAAATTCTACATAAGTGGCCCCCTTCAAAATGTTTGGCTGGCTATGTTATTGAGGGCTTGGGCTGCTTGCATGTATAAGCAAAGCTGGATTTCACTGGCAGTAAACACAAATAGCAAGAGACCGCATTCCTGCATACCTTTCTTCAAATTTTGTTGAAATCTTCAACGTTAGAGCAGAGGGCAAATTCCTCTTGGACTGCTCGTTGGTTTCCGCAAGACTCTTTCTAACCTTTTCGTTAACAAAAATTGCCTTACATAGTAACACGACAGTAACTCGCGTCTGATTTCTTCAGTAATGTTGTCAATATCATGGCTGGCCAAGCTTTTATCTCTACAGGCCTTTTTCAAGTGCCACTGGCACACATTAGCTTATGTAAGATAAAATAGCATCATTCCATGCACACCTGTACATTTTCATCACACCTGTACATTTTCTTCACCATGTTCTGCGTTCATTCGTTTTTCTGTATTCTTTTCATTATGCCTATTTGATCTGCAACTGTTGTTTCTCAATCACTTGACAAAAAGTGATAAACGGGGTTGGTTGACCAGATGACCGCCACGGTCTTT
>JGI24158J21664_10013412_pt1 | contig 10813 bp, 11 predicted proteins | sample Ectturendosymbi3_FD_21664 | JGI IMG/M metagenome (IMG submission 21664)
GGGCATACTTTCACGCTTTTCATACAAACGGCCAAATAGGTCACACCTGCTTGGGGCTCCCAAAACTAAGATGGCCTAGGGCCCCGCGCTGCCTAAATCCGTCCCTGCCTGGATTAGGTTCCCGCTGGTTAGTTACGCAGATGTTCTCAGTAGCAATTGTTCACGGATGCCCTGTGTTAGCAGGAAACTAACTTGCAATCGTTGATAAAATCGAATCTTTGCAAATCCTTTCAAAGATAAAACTTCAGACGGTCTATATGAAGCTGAAGCTCTGTGCTGGAGGCGCCGATAGTTCAAAGGTACAGCGCTTTCCTCACAATCGAAAGGTTGTGTAAGATCGACCTACGCCCAGTGAGTGATTCACCATACCGCTTCGTGGACAAGACCGTTAACCTCAAAACGCCCCGACAAGAATCGAATTTCCAGCTTCGGCCGCCAGTAATTTGTCGTTGCCCGAATGATACTCAAAAAATTAAAAACATTTGCCATAACATGGTTTTCAGTAGTTTGTTCTGTGACTGAAATGTTACTGGCAGGTATGGTGCCACCTAGCATGGTTATGCCCCCCGGCATGGTTCCACAGCCCATGATGCCAGTGAACGAGTGGCGAGAACATAAGGCGGCCGACGGGCGGACCTACTACTATAATATGCGGACCATGGAAACGAGGTGGAACAAGCCGAAGGAAATGGAGGATTTTGAAAAACGTACGTATTGCATCTTTGCGAACGTTTTCATAGTTCATGACTCACATGTCCCATGCACGCGAAAATTTACGAACGTGCTGCCGAAGTTGTTCTTTCCTAGAATGCTGTGCAATCTACTCAGCTTTTTGCCGAAATGAGACTTTCCTTGCTGTTGCTTGCTGTTACTTTGTCCTGTTTACTTCAGAATCGATTGAATTTCAGAGGTGGCCGGCAACAATGCCGAGCAACAGAAAGCTGAGGAGAAGGAAGATCCTGGCTTGCAGCAAACCGATGAGGTGATGTTTGCGCGTTTTAAGCGTGCAGTGCGGTTCACTGCAGCTTGCGCATTACGTTTGCTGTAGCGCGACGACAGCCTCAGCTTTTTCAGTACTTTTCAACCGTCAGGAAAATGGCTGCATTCGGGAAAGCACCGGTCTCGGTCTGAACCTGCTGAACCGATTTCACTTTCCCCTTGCAGCTCGGGCGTCGGCGACGTTTTTGCGCCGTCTGCCTCGCGACCCCACTAACTCAGTTTCAGTCCCGGGCCGGTTCCGAGTTCGCTCATGAAAAACTGTCTGATTTGCGAGCAGCGCATTTGCTTGAGGCTGTCGTTTCTGCGCAGGTCTCCACTCATGCGTGTGTGCGCTTTTTAGGCGTATCTTGAATTTTACGCCTGAACGAAAGCCTGTAGCGTTGCAGCACTGAAGTGACTGAACGGAAAATTTCGCTAATCCCGCGCTCATTCCTAATCGCCCGTGGTTCAGAGAATTACTTCATTGTCTGAGATGTTTGGTCGTATTTATTTGTCGAAATCGCCGAAGCTTGAGCGCTTAAGCTTGAGCGCAAAAATATCGGTTAATTTGCGTGAAGAAAGGTTCGAAAGTGTTTATTGCCAGCAAGCGATATAAACAAGCAAACCAAAAATTCTGTTTTTTTGCACTCAGCGAAATCACGCTTGGCGGCGAAGTTCAGCCAACGACTTCTCGTTGGCCAGAATCAAATAAAGCGTCTTAGTTGTTCAAGTTGTTTTTTGAACCAGAATCTGTTTAGCAACACCCAATTCCAAATTGAAAGAGGTGCTGGAGCTCGAGTCATGGAGTGATGTCTTTTGACTCTCCTCTCCGGGAGCGAAATTGATTCGTTCGTGACGACCGGTTTTCAGCGAAACTTCCGTCGCTAACTGACCCTGACTTTCGATACCGCAGCAAAAGAAGGAAGAAATGGAAGAAAACGTGAAGGCTGCCGAAGAAATGACGGCGGAAATTTCCGAAGAAGAAAAAGCGAGACAGCAGCAGCGGCCAATCGCGACCAAAGCCGTTTCAGGCACCCCGTGGTAAGATCGAACGTCACTGTCAACACTGTTTTTGTGGTTTTGTTTGTTTGCTGCACGCATTATGCTTCATGGTGCGTTATCTGCTTCGGAACGTGACGACATCGAAATATTCGCTTGAACTTTCTAGGAATGCGCAAAAAAAAGTTTCTGTTGCTGTATAGGTTTACTTCAATTCAAGAAAACTTAAACGTATGCGTTAAGTCGGTTTTAGAGAAAAAGGCCTCGAAAAGCTTACGTGTCGTTGATCCCTTGTTAAAGTATTTTCAGCCTAAATCTTAACCTCTTCATCGGCAATATCTGTAACAATGTACGCCGTTTGTTTTGGAGACAGACAATATCTCAAGAAACGTGTCATATGAAAAGCCTGTCGAACAGCAATCAGCTTCTTTAGTGTGGCAGATTCTGTTGCGTGTCTTGTTCGTATAAAACGCCAATCGTAAAGAGGGGCAGAAGTAGTGATGATCGTTTAGAACAGGGTCTCCAAACTTTTTTGTCCGAGGGCCACATAAGCTGTTGCACAACATGTCGAGGGCCTGGCATCTTACGTAATGTGATTGTTTTGGGATATGTTGCATTCTACCAAGTCAACAGATTTTTCGTAACTATATTATTTCTGCACTGTTGGCAAAATGTCTTAGGTGGCCGCGGATGAAATGGCTTCGCGGGCCGCAATTTGGAGACCCCTGGTTTGAAACACTCACTTGAGCAAGTCAAGTTGCGTAATATGTCGAAGATTCGATTGGACCTTGGCCGAATTAAAGGTCAACTTAAGAATTCCGTCGCGCTATCAAGCAGTGTTCGCGCTTCTTTGCGCACTGTGCGGTCGGATGATTCGGCCTCCGCGCTAAACGCGTCGCCAGCCTGCGCGTTGCGATTTGACGGCTCGCTCAAGAACGTCCCTCCTTTTTCGCGCGACAGGTGCGTTGTGTGGACTGGCGACGAGAAAGTCTTCTTCTTCAATCCGACCACGCGACTGTCGATGTGGGAACGACCGGAGGAGCTCAAGGATCGCACGGACGTCGATCGGATCCTCGCCGACCCTCCGCATAAAAGGAAACTCGAACCAGGTGCGATCTTTGATCACACTCTCCTGTCGAAGATTTGATCGCGCTTTTCCTGACGAAGGTTGAATTTAATGTCGTTTTTTAATTAGAAACCGCAACTGCTGCCGATGGAGACGACAAAGAAGATGGCGACGATCAGCCCGCCAAAAAGAAAAAGAAAAAGTGAGGATGTTGCAAGGTCGTTTTATTTAATGGAATAGATGAGATAGATGTAAATGACGGTACTGTGTAAATGACGGTACCCCATAAATCAGCTGACATTGACAAAGAGTTGTTCCATAATGAAAGATTGTGACGTCCACAAGACGTGTTGTCACGGAAACACGCTGCGTCACAACGAGCCCAGGCGAATTCTGTGCTATTTCTGAAAATTCCGTCTTTAGTTCTGTTTTTTTTTATCTGCTGGAATAACTCTTGCTGCTTTTATTGATGTTACGACCTCTCTTTGTTATCGCAGAGAAGAGGTTGACGCAAAGAAGCTTCTGGAAGCCGAGAAGCAGGGCGAACGAGAACGCAACCTCCTCCCTCCGGAGACAAGACTAACGAAGTTCAAGGAGATGTTGCTCGAAAGACAGGTACAGCTGAAGCTCTCGATCGAGAACTCACACAGTTAACCCGCAAGTTCTTGGCTAGATACGTTTGTGGCGATGACGTGACAATCNAACTAACCGCACACTATCTTGTACTTCGGTGCGATCAGAGGCGCTAAGTCACCCCCCTCCCTTCCCAGTCAGTGCAACAATAATTNCCAACTGTGGAAGCGCGTTTGCCACCAGTGTATTGCTTAGCCACCCGTTGGTCCTCAGCCCCAAGGAAATGTTGTTGTCGCAAGGATGACGTTGATAACTGCCACATTTTCCAACCTGGCGGCAACCGTATCTCACCTTTCCATCTTTTTACAAAGGTGTCCGCCTTTTCGACGTGGGAGAAGGAACTGCACAAAATCGTCTTCGATTCTCGATATACACTGCTGGCTCCAAAAGAGAGAAAACAGGTTAAAGCAACCAGCAAATGTTCCTGTTGTGTCTGTCATGTTGAGTAGGTAGATGTTTGCATGTGCGCTGGCCTGACTTGCTGCGTGATGACTGCAGATATCACTATAGACAGTTAGTAGCCCAACCCGGAAGTTGCAGGTGCGTCGGTCTTTTTCTCATCCTTGCAGTCTAATGTCTTAATGTTGTCAAACTGAAACACGAGGGTGGCAAAAATGCTCTTGCTGCAGTCAGTCCGTTAACAAGCTTTTCTGAGACACTCTGATTGGTTGGTTATTTCTTTCATTCGCATCAAACGTGCACACACGTTTAACATATATGTGAAACAGAATCGAGTCTAAATCGACCAGTGGGGCAAACGGCAATCGGACGGTCCTTTTTAGCCGAATAGTCGGTTAGCTGTTTCAACGTAGCTTATTGCTTCCAAGTGCTTTTTACAGAAGAGAAGATTTCGAACTGCATCACACTTGTCCCTGCTGCCAAATAAAACGGCAACACGGTCAAAAAACTCAAACACTTGCGTGTTTACTGCACGGTAATTGACCGCCAATTTCAAGCCACCTTGGCTGATTCGCGTTGCAACATATACCACTTGCTCTTAATCTGTAGTTGGGTAACGATTGAATTTATCTTGCGGTTCTGCTAAATTCTTGCTAACGCTGGAAAATTACTAACGTCACCCACTTCCGTTGACCAGGTTTTCGAACAGTTCGTGAAAACGAGAGCGGAGGCCGAGAGGAAAGAGAAAAAGGCGCAGCTGCTCAAAAACAAGGATTCCTTCAAGGAGCTCTTGGCCGAAGTGAACTCAAACAGAAAGTGAGGAGCTGTCAAACTGTCGTTTTACTTCCGTATTCTTGTCAAATACAGAAATTTTTGACTTCGCCAAGCAACTAAGCATTTCGTTTGTAGCAAACACGCCTGGGCGCCAGTGGTTTAAAGTAGGGACGGCGGAAGTTTGAGTTGCGCGAGGTAAACCCACTTGACTTTGACAATAAACACGCGCCTCTGTTGTCAAGGATGGGCTTCAGTGAGTTCGCCATGAAGCACGCGCGCGAACCGCGCTTCAAGGCGATCGAGAAGATGAAAGATCGCGAACAGCTTTTCAACGAGTTCCTCCAGGAATCGAAGAAAAAGCAAGATGAGGAACAAAGAAGCAAGGCTGATAAAGTATGGGGGAGATTTTGTTCCATGTGGCCGCCCCGGGGGCCTCGCATCAGTGGGCTTGAAAGCGACTTGTTCGCCCTCGTGGTTTCCTTGAACCCTCTTGTTGCTTTGCTAAAGATGATGGTTGTATTTCTGGTTGCTAAGCTTGTTTCGTGAACGGCTTTGCATATAAGAATTTTCGGATTAATTAGGAGATTTCACGAAAATGCGTTCACGCATATAAATCTGTTGCAAAATCTTTTTAATAAACGGTTGTCTTGGATGTTAACAAGTCGCTTTCAAGGTTGCCTAGCAGAAATGTGACAAAGTTTTGACAGAAAAACCTGGTTTCTGCTAATTGGCTCCCACATCCCTTCTGTCTGTTTGCCTGCAAAAATTAAATGTATGCTTAAACGCGTATGTGGTTTTTCAAAGTATGTTTTTTTTCATGAAAAAATAATGTAGGTAGCTATAAACTGAACCTTTAGATGCTTGAAGTAGGTGTTTTGTGTGTAACTTGAGTTTTCGGCAGAGTCGTATTGGGCTAGTGGCGCTAAACAGATGTTACTGCTAAATACCTTGTTAATCCTGTACTTTAAAAACTCTCTTTGACATTAATATTGTAATTTCAGTAAACGTTTAGGTTTAAAGAGTGTGTGGTTTTAAATCTCGCGCGACGATTGGAAGTTTGAAGATGACGATGATGCCTTTCAGAAAAGAAAATCAAACCCTGCCAGTATGACTGACAATCGACGTGCTTTGCATAATTCGTCTTTTCTTGTCTGAAGTTTTTAGCGGCCACCAGCGGAGCCTCTCGTGTTAGAAACAAGGCCTGTCGCGTGGACGCCGCAAAGTCGCTTGTGCTGCACTTTATGGCCCGAATTATGTCGAGGTAGAAGCACTTCATGGACTATTTTTCTCTATTGTCTTGTCTGGTGGGAGATTTGTGAGCGTCGCGACGCAGGTCGCCCCGTTCGGAGCGCGCGGCACACCAGCACGCACGCCTCTGACAAAAGCACTCGCCACGTCGCGGCGACGCCGCCTGCGACGGCGCGAGGAAGCAAACGAGTTTTTCGCTCGCAGGGGCTTGTTGCTGGTGTGCGTTGCGAATAAAGCTTGAGTGTGTTGCTCGTATCAGCGTTGCAGTCGTTTTGCCTGCGAAGTTATCTACGAAGAAAAGCCCTTTTTGCCCGAAAGTCATCTGTAAGTTGCTGAACTTTGAAATGACATGACTCCATCACAACAAATTGGTCACATTTAATCGACCGGCCACGGTTGAATTTAGGAACTGTTATCGTTCTAACCTCGCATCTTTACCGTAAAGCAGACTTTTTGACCATGTCCGCACCAACTTGCTTGCACAAAGCATTGTGCGGACAACAGCATTGCCTTATCGCAAAGTGCTCGGTAATGTACACGTGTTGACACCAAGCCTGTTTTCATCATGAAAATAAGGTTTTTCAATGTTGAAAAAGTTTAGAACAGTCACGAGTAGGACATACGAGAAGCGTGGATTTTTATCGATTTTATAACACTGTGGTGTTCCGACGATCTTTGTCAACAGACACGTGACGAAACCCAGCGTTTTTGTGTCGACTTTTTCGCACACGGCTTCATTCAGGGCTATTTTTTGATGAGTTCAAAAGATATTTACGAAAACGTGAATTTAGTATTTTTTGGTAAGTTCAAACGCACTGGTTGCCTTGGCTTGAGTTCAGTGCTAATCGGACTCATGGGCCTGAGCACCTGTTGGGTCATCATCGTCACCAAAACACATCATGCCGCAAACTAGTCGGCCAAGAGCTCGCTTCCAGGCGCTTGTGGCCGACGCGCAGTGAATTCAAGCCTGGCTCGTTTGAACCCGAAGCGCACGGTTCGATTCGACAACGCGAAAGCTGCAAAATCCTGGTCTTGGCGTCGTCGAATCCGATCGTGCGCTCTTACTGCCCAGCACTGGACCCCCCTAACTTGTCCTCTAACTGACTTCGACAGGTGCGCAACGACTATTTCAAACTGATGGAGGAAAAGAGGGTGCACAAGTATTCGCGCTGGCAACGCGCTCGCGAAAAGCTTGAGGGGGACTCCCGTTACGCAGCAGTCAGCTCGTCTACTCAGCGCGAGCAGTGGTGGGAGGAGTACATCGCTTCCAGGCAAAAGGTAAAGCGCGTTGTGCGTGTTGAGTGAGAATGTAGTTTCAGTTTCTTGGCCTGGAAGGTTTTTGCTAGTGTTGCCATTGGAGACCAGGCGCCCACGGAATAACGAAGCGTTTGGATTTTTCAGCGAACTGTTCAAGGCGATCTTTGCCGTTTTTTTTTCAAAAAAGGATGACGAGAGTGACGAAAGCGCGCGGAAACGTCGCGCCGAGGAGAGCATCAAGGCGCGCGCTGAGCAGGTGGAGAGGGAGAAGGCGGAGATGAGCCGCGAGATCGATTCCGAGCGACAGAAGCATCGGCTCGAAGAAGCCGTACAGCACTTCAAAGCTTTGCTCGCCGACATGGTACTGCGTGCTTTTCTCGTTTAGGTCATAACGAATTTTTCGAACTGTATGGGATAAAACGCATTTTAAAATAATTTCAGAGCAGCCATCCAGGAAAAGCTCGTTGCTTCGCTGCGTTGTCACTTACGTCAGTTCTTCGCATTAACATTTGCTGATGATGTGTCGGAGCTACTGTGTTTTATCGCTTTAGTTTAAAGCAAAACCGTGTCTTTCACCAACTCATTGCGGTCGGTGCGAGGAGTGCTTTGCTCAAACTGAGCAAACAATTGATTGAAGTTCATGCCTTACAGGTGCGGACCACCGATCAGTCCTGGTCGGATGTGCGACGTCAGTTGAAAAAAGACGGCAGGTGGGATCTGGCCTCGCTCCTGTCCCGTGAAGAAAAGGAAAGGTCCGTGAATCTCTGTCGTTAGTTCTTTTACTGAACGTTCAGCGTTTTCTTTTCAGCAGATTGCTTCGCTTCCTCAGGTATTTCTTGAGTCATGTCGAAAGCTTAAACAAAAAGAAGCGCAGCGGTTTCAAGCATTTGCTCGAAGAGACGAAGGAAATAACCTTGACGTCGAAATGGAAGGAAGTCAAGAAGCTGATCAGAGACGACCCGAGATATTCGAAGTTCTCTTCCAGCGACCGGGTAAGATGGCGCCAACCCTTTGTCAAGTTGTTGGCAAGACGATGAGTTTTGCAAATGCTGATCGATTTGCTGGTGCGTTTACCGCGCAAATAGAACTGAGACAAAACTGTGTTCGGTTGCTTTATTCCAGTGGTTCCCAAATCGGGGTGCACGTGCCCCTTGTGGGGTACCCATAGGTGCTCCAAGAGTTGCACGAATTTTTAAGAGTCTTCATNATGAAATTTTAACGTAAAAGCGCAATGATTATCGACACATGTCCGATTATTGTGCTGATAATTGCAGTCAAGCGGTACGCGATACAGACAAAATGTTGCCCGAAGAGTACATCACTAAAAAAGATTTGAGAACCACTGCTTTGCCGTGAACTCCAACCGTGAGTTGCAATCGCTTGCCTTTGCAGAAACGCGAACGCGAATTCGATGACTTCCTCAAGGACAAAATGGTGGAGGCGAAGAGTGATTTCCGCGACTTGCTGCGAGAATGCAAAGTTATCACGCACAAGTGAGTTTGGGAAATACGCGCAGTTCTTCTTCAGTCAATATTCGCCGTTGTCTTGCAACACCCAACTGTGCTATGATTGATAGTTGTCTGTTTTGAAGTCGCGCGAACAAATGTGCGTTGACCTGTTCGGGTTTTGAGACGCTGTTGCTTGGCAACTGTTGCCAAGCGCGCGCCGTTATGTAGGGTAGCATAAAGAAGTGGGCGGAACCGACAATGTAGTGGACAGCAATTCTTGCTTCGAGTACAGATGGCTGCGAAAAGCAAACGTTCATGAGGAAACTAGTAAAACTTACCAACTTAACAAATGTAGGTTTTGTCAATTGTATGCTCGTAGCTTCAAAACTATTTAAATCTAGTTATCGGTTTTAAGTTCGGTTGCCCTTTTCTAAATATTTCGCAAAAGAAAACTGCGAGAATGTTACAATCTGACAATAATCAACCGTGTTAGAAAAAGCTAATTTTCCCGCGTATTCCCTTCAAAACAGGACCAAAGAAGCTTTAAGGGAGCACTCTGGCCACATGAAAGAAATCACTGCGGTGCTAGGCAACGACAAGCGCTACCTGATCCTCAACTGCGCCAAGGCAGAACGCGAGAGCCTGTTGAAAACCTTCATCGACGAAATGCATCGCAAGGGTCCGCCGCCGCCTCCCACAGCGTCGGAACCTTCGAGGAGGGGCTTGAAATAAAGAGACCTTGCCATGTGTTGTCGCTTCCCGCGCTCTGCGCTCTTTCGGCGGAGAGACAGGACTGGAGGTTCTTGAACGTTTCTTTGGCTGTGCGTCGGTGCGACGCATTGGACATTGTTCGCCTGCGTGTGGTCGTCCGCCTACCCCGTTGCCTGATTGGTCGGGGCGATTGTTTGTAAGGCTGTATAGCGAGCTGTGTAAAGTGAACCCAACGCGAAAGCTGGTCAATAAAGTGAAGGTTGTCGTTATGACGTTGCATGTGAGAATCTGTGGCGGTCGATTGCGTAATCGCGTTTAAAAGTAAAACTTTTCGCGTATGGCATCGAATACGAATCGCGACGAACAAGTCTTTATAGTATCTGCTTCCACACCACCACGACTAAAAATACAACACCGCTCTACCCTTCAAAGTTGTTTTTGTTTCTATTTTGCTGAAACGTCTGAGCATTGATTTATGTGCATTGAGATGAAACGTTTTTTCAATACCAGTCGTGAGCTTCCTGCTCGGTTTCCCTTGTGCGGCTGTAAATCTGGCCAACGTAGGTTCCAAGCAACTTTAATGGCTGTTTATCCAGGGGTGTAGTGAGGTGGGAACGCGTTCCCACACCTTTTTGCACTGGAAACGTTACTTGAATATTTAGATTTTTCATTTCAATTTCTACACGTAGCGCCTGGAGCAGCATAAATGAATAAATGACAAGTTATCTCGTGTATAGCACCACAGCAGTAGCATGATGATGCAATTGCTGTTTGTGACATCAACAATGGTATTTGGGTACTCGACGATTCGTCTGATTGTTTGCATTTATCATTACTCTGCTGCAGGGTCGGATTTAGCTGATGTGAGGTCCTCAGACTAGGCTAATCCCCTTGTAAGGCCCCTCTCCCACTGTTACGAGAAAAAAATGGAACAGCGTTAATCAGTTTGCGCAAAGTCGAAGGTAATGATGCTGACGCTCTAAAAGTACAATCAATAAAAAGTTCAAAATCATTGCCAGAGTGCCCCAAAAGCCTTCAGTGACACGGAATTGTTGAAATCGTAACTTGGATGGCGGGAACAGGATTATTAATTTTTGCAGGCAAATCAACCGAAAACGTCTTGGTTAAATACAGTAGTTGACAAAACACATGGCCTACGTTTTTAATAAGTTTCACATCTGTTTTGTCTTATCTGTGCTTAAAAAAACAAACACATTCCACATTTGTTTGGCAGCGTAAGGTCGTTAAAGCACAACGTGAGGACCACGTCGCGATTCAGTGGCGATTCTAGAATTCAAAA
>JGI24158J21664_10013413_pt1 | contig 10813 bp, 5 predicted proteins | sample Ectturendosymbi3_FD_21664 | JGI IMG/M metagenome (IMG submission 21664)
TATGATGCGGTTTATATTCAAGGGCGGATCACACTCAAAGACGGCTGACAATCGAATAAATACGTTTTTTCAGCAAGGCGTGCTGCCTGTGCCATGCAGACCCCAAACACACCGCGCATTGTTTTTCAGACAGCGTATCGCGTCATAAAATTACATCAAGTAGTGGTTAGCATACCTCTGAAATTCATTTCTTAGCTGGTTGTCTTGTCTGAAAGCAGGGCTGTGGAGCCGGTACTCAATTTCAGGCTCCGGCAAATAACATCTTGAGATTTTTGGCTCCGGCTCCAGAACAATTTGGTCCAAAACACAGAAGAAGCATTGTATTATTTGTATAGCTCGCTTGAACCGGAACCCAAATTACAGGCTCTGGCTCCGGTTCCACCATCTAAAAATTTTTTGGCTCCGGATCCAGCCATCCAAAATTGCCTGGGCTCCGGCTCTACAGCCCCGGCTGAAATGCATGCTTGTCTGGGTGAGCAGCAAGCGATAGCAATCCATGAGGTTTCTAAAGTATTGAAATACCGATATAGGCATTACGTCTCACAAAAACTTTATCAACTTATATATAAATATTACATACAACAGGGTTGTCAACGAAATCATAAAGAACGAATTATACACAGTTTGTGTGTGACAGGCACGTGCAAACTGTATCTTAAATTACTTTGAGTGTGCAAATGAATCGTTTCGAGCAAAAAGCGACTTACTTTCGATCAACTTTTGTATGAAAGGTATTCAGACGATTTCTGTAATGTTTTGATTGGCTACATAGGATACTCACCTGTGTAGTATTGAACTAAGAAAACTCTGCCCGAGTGACAGTAACCATGATTCCCGTTTTTGTTCAGAGGCCGTTACAGTAACGTTGCCGGGATTGTCCTGTTCAGATGAGCTTAGCTGTTTTGTGAAAAATTATTTTTAAGGGACAAAGGTTGAGGGAAACTTCAAGGAAGTTTTGGTAGGAACTGTGGCGATTATCACAACTCGCTTTGTTAATTGTAGAAAGCTCACAAATCAAGATACTATTTTGAAGAATGGTTCTGGGGCATGGCTGTGATTATAGAGGTAGACTTCAAAACCGCACGATGTCTCACGTTAAAATTCAAAAAATGTCGTTAACGGTTGCTTAAAAACTCTTCGCCTCTACATAGGCATAGCCAGGGGGCCATGCCCCCCTCAAATTTTTAGCATATCTAGTCATTTTGTGCTTTGAGAGACAGTATCCCAAGCAAAACACTTGCTTGCCTGAAATAAAAAATGTTGGCCCCCCTAAAATTTGGGCTGGCTACGCCACTGCATCTCTCCACTTTTTTTTTCTAAAAGACTAACTTGCGTTACAAAGAAGACAACGCTTAGTAGAAAAATGTATCTTTCATATTTGCCTCGCAAAATCTCCGGGTATTTGTAACTTCACAAAGCGTGTTCAGGCCAGGGGCTGTATTCTGTGTACAAAAATGGTCCACGTTCTTACGTCGACAGGTATGAATATGCTGTTTCTGTGGCACGTTTGTGGCAAATCAAAAAAGCAGCGTACGCAATTTTTTAACCACTTTGTGTTTCTGTGGAAGTTCATACAGTTTTCTCACGTAGGTTCAAAAGGTGAAGTATTAGAAAAAATAGATAGATCCATCCGGTGATTTTGCAAGAATATTTACAGAAATATGTCACATTTAAAACTCATTTTGTTGATATGCGAGGCTGCTATTTGTATCCGACCCTTTACTAAAACTAAAAAAGCACACTGCGCGTATTATAACTGTAAGTAGAAGTACAACTCATTCCTTGATGTTTTATAAATTGAACTTGCTGACATTGCACGACGTTTTCAAATTGGAAATTAAATAAGCTAATGAACAGCATATAAAACAATGAGAACTTTTTAGACTACATTTCCAAACTTGTTGTGTCGATAAAACCAGCTTGCAATTGCAACAGTAGATGTGCCAACAAAAGTCGCTTCTTACTACCGCTAGTCCATAGAAAGATTGGAAACAAATCTATAACATAACAGGAACGAGCAATATGGCAAAACGTACCTAACGCAGTCGGAAAAGACAGTGCCAGAATTCGGATACATTGAAGGGAAGAGAAAAAGCATGATCAGAAGCAGCTTTTTCGAAAAGGGCGTTGTCTCAGGTGGCTGTTTTGGGAAAAAATTGCACCGAATCGACCCCTCGGATCAGCCACTGATATATAACAACCGTGGCTGGTATTCCAAGTTGTTAAATGCAGTACAATTCCAATTTTTCAAACCATCTCAAAATTTTCAAAACAAGCGATTGCTGCAAAAAAGTATAACGACCACAGCTTTTCCCTGCTCCGCCAATTTTGTGCGTCGCTTGTTTGCGAGCTTTTATGTGACAAGGATTACACGAGCTACTAGTTTTGCAGGACGGCATATCGAGCCTGTACGGCGATTTAGTATGTGTGAATGTGTGCCGCCTCAACTACAAACTGTTTCTCAGTTGAAAGATGTCCTCCCTGAACTGCCCTCCCAGGATACGAATGTGCAATGGATCCTGGACTGGTCAAGCAAACCTTTGAACCAGCCGCCTGAGTGAGTGGTTTTCACCCAAGTAGCTAGAGGTCACGTTGCGGTACCTCGTCAGACACGCAACCAGGGTGGGCAGATGATAAAATGGATGCCGATTTTGCGCATTTCACCTAAGGTAACCTCGCGCTATGAAAACGCTGGAAACACTGCTCGTTTCTGCGACAAGGTAGGGTCGGAGGGAAGTTTGTGCTGCACTCGACTGATTCCGTTATAAACCTAAAGTTTTAAACCTAAGCCAAACCGCTGAACCTAAAGCCCAAACGTAAAGCAAAACGGAAAATATGAAGAGAACAGTGTGGATACTTGTGCAACAACTACCACCAAAACGAAACTCCCAAAGCTGAGGGCCGAACCGAAAAGCATTGACATACGAGCCCTTTAAACATACCTGTTAGTCTACGAGGTCGCTTCCGTCTGACTGATAAACTCAGCGTTTTATCCGAGCTGCGTCATGCCAGGCATATCCGTAGTGACTACCTTGAGGCAGGAACGAGCAGTGTTTCCAGGGTTTTCATCGCGCGAGGTTACCTGAGGTCAAATTGACGCAAAATCGACATCCATTTTATCATCTACCAAGCAGGGAAGGGCAACCGAGCAATTTCCCTCCCCGAAGCTTTGAAAAAGATGTTCAGTTGCTGGCTACAACAACAACTAGCAATCATTTTTCCCTCTCCGCCGACAACACATTACATTAACTTATCCCCCTCGGAAAATATCAGCTGGTTGCGGCCCTGTTAGCTCGTTGTTTGATGTTGAAAGAACTGACTGTATGAGTCATTTGCTCGTGCCGCTGTTTTGTAGAAATATCACGAGATTAACGTTTTGGTTTTGGTGCGTTCAGCTAAACCGCCATTTGTCCGTGAATGCTATGTAGTAATACGTACGGTCGCCGCTACGATGAAAGATGTCAATGAGTTATTTGGCTGATGCACAGCAAAATGTTACTAATGCGTAGTTTTTTGACGTTACTGCAAATGTTTTGCGACTCCTTTATATATATTTTTACCTGTGGGTGACGTTTTATTTTTGTTTTTGAACGCAGAGAATCCCAGTTTCGCCATCCAAGGCCAAAGAAAACGCGCTTGAGTTTGAGAAATACCGACGCAATGAAACACAAGTTTTTTTCACGCGAGTTTCTTGAGATTTTTATTCCCTCGCTTATTGTGAGCAACTTACTTGCGTTTGGTATCGGGTGAGTCAAAACCAATATTTAGTTCGTTAAGGGCAATCTTGACTCTCCAACGTCAGTTGAGAGTTGTGGAATGTGTGTTTTGAAGCTTAGTGGCTTGTATCTTCAGTTTTTGTAGTTGCTACAGCGTTCGTATTTATCTAATAAGTTATATCTATCGTTGACTTCCTTCAGCAAAGGAAGAAAGCAAGATTAGAAATATATTTTAAGCTTTCAAGAAACTAAAACACTTGCTTAATGTCTTCGCAGGCATTTTTGTGTCCAGTGGGCACTTTGTAGAGTCACCGTAACTCTTAGTGCAGTTCCATTTAACGCACAAGGTGTTTTTTAGCACAGAAAGGCCATTACTTTTGAATTCGCGGGCCCTTTTCAGGCCCATCATCGTGGGAAGTCGCTTTTGGCACTTGGGCCACAATTTTGCTAATCACTGGTTGGAACTGGAAACGGATTACAAGAAGATGAAAAATTTATGTTACGCCATTTATTTGATAATGCCTAGCAGAAGCATGATGATCCGTGCTTTCGTAGAGGATTTCTGAAATATGTTCTTTTGTAGCATTTGGCGCAAATTGAAATTTTCAGTGGTAAACTCATTTCCACGTTTGTTAGTCAGTGTCGGTAAGTTACAGGTTACCCCGTTTTCGCGTAGCCTTTTCCACTGTCTTTGAACGATCGACCAATGAACTCTTAGTGCAATCTAGTTTCGTAGAATTCAACATTGCATTAATTACTTTCTCAGCCAGCTAAAAGCTCGGGATAAAGGCGCTAGCTCACCGCCAAGCCCACTGCGTTTAATGGCTATGGTTGATCCGATTTCCACTTGAGAGTTTACTACTAACAGAAATTTGGTAGCTCAGGCTGCGATAGTTTGTTTTCAACGTGTAGCAATCTTTGCTTGTGTGATTGTTATGTGTTAAAATGTTGCTGTCACTGCTGTCAGCAGCGCATGTAATGAACGGCCCAGCTAAATTTTCCCGCCATCTTAGCACTTTCGGAACGTAAGTCCTGTAGTCTGAGTGGTGTTGGAGAAATAAACAACAGCTAGCCATATAACAACAACGCCGTTTTGTGGCTTTGCACCGTGCGACCAGACGGGAAGTCGTTAGTAGGAGCGAGAATTATCTCGAGAGACTGTAGCCGCCCGACTCAAGTATGTATCAACGGCTTGATTCGTGCTTAGCAACCAGGCGCGTTGTCATGTCGATTTGCGCTCTGCCACAAGGCATGCCGAGCTTGGCCTTCCCATTCATGGTTGTTGAACACAAGCGATACGGATTTACTTGACGCTAAGCGGCACTGAAAGCTCATTGGACGAGTGCTGGGAGACAGTCATGTCATACCCGACGAAATAAAGCATTTAGTAAGCCTTCCTTTAGCGTTGTACCGAAACAGTGATCAACAAACTTTCGTTATGATGGCTCAAACCAGAACCGTCGCCAGAAAGTTTTCAATAGGGGGATTTACGTCTGTGCAGGGGGCTTGACGTTCTGAAAATTGACAAAAATTCCACTGATTCATAATGTTTCATATTTCAACTTGGGGGGGTTGGAGCTTTGTTTGGGGGGCAAAGCCCCCTCGTGGCGACGGGACTGGCTTAAACCACCCTNTCAGTCGTAATGAAAGGCCCGTGCTTATTTTTGAANGCCTGAGTTCAAACTTATTCCGTATTCAGTTACCTGCTACATACTGTAATAATGCTNTGTTAATGTCATAAATCGTACAGTGACAAAATAATGCTTTATTTACGTCAAACAATCNATGTTCCGGTTGTTACAGTAGCCTATGTTTGAGCCCGCGCAACCGGCGCTGAACTGTAGCTCTTACATGCCATGCGGTCCACAACAAAGTGTTGCGCGGCCCAATAAACGGTGGTGAACGGCCNACAATTGGGCCGAATCCCAGTTNGTCGGCCACNATACTAAAACTAAACCGGTATAAAGGCGCCTGTTGCCAAGTCGTGTCTAATGCTGCGGAGATCCGGGGCGTATTCGTTAGAAACTGACTCCTGTGGAAATACACAACTGGCATTCGTACCAGGACTGATGGTCCGCTGATGGAGTGCGCTACCTCTGCTACAGCTCGGCGGAAAATCAATACTATGACGTAAAGCTTCCTGTGCGACGATGCGGCATCTCTTTCCGAGAGCACATCTTATCAGCAGTGTTTACTCGTTACAGTAAACAACCGAGGAAAGCGCATGTAGTGCGGTCGACAAACAAGCAGTGAAATGAGTTCTTTTGAAGTCGAAGGGGCGTTTCCTAAAGTACACAACCAACGCTGCGCTTTCACATGGAATGAACGACCAGCGGGAATAGTTGAATCGTTAAAGTCACTGACATCTTTTTCTGTCTCGTTCGTACTCTCTGTAATTGTGGAATAGCCAAATAAAACGGCTGCGTGAAGGTTTTTTAAGTTAGGCCAGAATTAATCGTTGGCATATTTGCAAAAGCAGGGAATCTCTCATCAAAGCTGAACCAAGTTGTCCAAGAAACGTCGTTGCAGGGAAAAAGATGTAACTACGAAAGATTGTACGCATTTCCCACACAAAACCCGACAATTGTAAAATCAGTGGCTCTCAACCTTTGTTTGGCCCATGGCCCATGTTTTCAAAAAAATATCCGATGGACCACTTTGCTGTGCTGACACCTCATCAACAACTAGTCGAAACTGTATTGCACATTGGTCAGTGTAATCAAGAGCATGTTCAATCAAGGATTTATGGAACTGTCTGTGGACCACTAGAAATGCCAGGTGGAACANCACGTTGANAATCAATGCAAATGTAACGGCATTGTCTGCATTTTCGTTGTCTTGTTACCAAAGTTCGAGGTGTTTACGAAGACTTAATAGATTCAATATTTCTGATACAAATCGTTGTACTTTGCAGCTTGTGCATCGGCAAAAGGCTGGCATCCGTTGCTACCAGCGATCCATAGCTTCGTCGTGAAGACAGCTCCCCCATTTTCAGTTTCCGATCAAACGAAAATGACGATGTGCTCGTTCGTGTCATTTTTGATGCTCTTCGATGCGAGCTTTTAATCCTTTCCTCCTCCGCCCACAGTCACGTCATTCACTTTCGGTGAACCATCTGCCGCTTGCGGAATATTCTGGAATAACGCATCTCGTACAATTTTCGCCACACGGATTTTTCGAGTATGGCTGTTTTTTTCGTGGTTTTCGGGCTTACTTTCCCTTCGATAGCAATGAGCACTATACAACTGTTTGCTTGCTTCTTGTTTTTTTTTTGTTTTTTACCTCCCGCTTGCCTTTCAGCGTTATGCGCCACGATCGCTTGCTAAGAAAAAAAAACATCTAAGCGACAATCTAAATGCTGCTGACGTACTCCATAGCGCTTCTCCGTTCCTGCCCGACCGGGCACGTCAAAGACTCGCCGCCTTTTGTTTCGTACGTAGCGTTTTGAACTCGACAACTTCACCCGAGTATTTGACTGTTTCTTCTGTTGCGAGTCAGCACGTTTTCGTAAGTGGAAGCAGATGTGGTGGAGATATTTGTCACCTACTGCGTTTGTTACGCCGTTTCGCTTGTGACGAAATCAGAAGTGCCGTTTCTTGTATCCGTATTGTAGCCGTATAAAACTCATCTGTCAGATCTATGTCGTCGGTAAAGCATGTACACCGTTGTAAAATATCGTAGTNGGTTTTTGTCGTAGACATGTAATTTATGNGTTGACTTTGTTCTCCTGTGTATCTGCTGCAAAGCTGAATGTTGTCATGTGACCTTTTGACCTGACGTGTGATGACGTCCAGCTGCATCCCGATAGTACTTGCAATTTTCATTGTGATTTGCTGCAGTGATAAAGTTGACGTTTCGTAAAGCCAGCAATATTTGCTTGGCACAGTTCGCATCCTGAGTTGGCGCTGCGATCAACTAATTCAAATTCTGTCGATCACTCTGCATTCTGCCTCCAACTCTTTGGGGTTGTTTCCGTCTTTCGCGTGCCTTTGGCTGGCGCGTTGCCAAGGCAACCCGCCGAGCAGTGAAATTTACAGACCACATCGCAAATATTACCAGTGGCGTAGCCAGCCCAAAATATTTGGGGGGCCAAATTTCTTTGACTTTAAACGAACAACAGTATTTTTTTGGCACACCACATCACAAAAAACAAAACGACAATATATGATACTATAGCGTTGTACTGAGTTCCATCAGAATCTGCCTGACCAGCAGAAAGGCTCGATCGTACCTGCTGTGGCGATAATTGTTCCATATCAAAATATTACACGTGAAGGCTCACATAAGTCTTCCGCAAAAATCTGGCCACAGTTTATTAAAACAGGAATATTNATTTTGCGCAAATGAGCGTCGTCAGTTCCACAAAATAAATGGTATAAAACGTAAAATCTTATTNAAATAGATTCTAGAACAAAGCGACAAGATATGCCAGAAATTTGGGGCGGATGGCCCCCCTGGCTACGCTTATGAATATTACCGCTTTGGCGAATGCATTTCCGACGACATGGCTTGCTTTTGCTTGNTGGCATCTTTCATTGTTCCACTACCTTCGTTCACATTTTCGGAGTGATATTTTAAACGATGAGACCCGTTTTCTCCAAAGGCAAGCTGACTTTGTCGCTGTTACGGGTGCAGTGATTGCGCAGTTGCGGAAAGACGACTCAATGATGTTTAGAATCCACCTCTCTGCTCGAGGGCCACACAACCTGTTACAGATCGTGGATGTTTTAAGGCAGTGGTTCCCAAACTTGTTCGAGCCGTTACCCAAATCAAGGTAGCGATTATGTCTTATTACCCTCAATACAAATTTTTCGCATTTCAGGTTGAAACTTTCTTTCGCAGTGATCGCTCATTGTTCAGAACAACAACGTGGTTTTGCGTTACCCCTCGAATAATCGCTTATTACCCACAGTTTGGGAACCGCTGTTTTAACGTATCGACGCATCACGCGGGGATGTTTTGAATGACTGGATTAGTTCCAGCTCTTGTCAAACCCCGGTTCGCCACCGAAGGTGCAATTAAAATACGATATCTTGAATTGTATTTCGATGTGTTTGTGAGGATAGCGAAACTGTAAATCTGTTTTTAGCCGATACAATTAAATACCATGAGTAGATTTCGCAGAAATGCTGCGTTATTCTCGTAGACTAAATATTACGGTACTTTCCCTGGTGACCATTAGTTCTTTATGACCCCGGTGACCGCTATTGCTGAAGATATAGGCACGTCATTGGTCAAAGTGGTGGTCGTCGTTTGCATTTTTGAGGGTTAAAAAAAGACTCTTTGGAATTCCTTCAGGGGACCTCCAAATTTTTCAATGAGGTCCCTGGCGACTCTGTTAAGAACCACTGCTGCAAACCGACGGTTGAAGCTTTTCATAAATGATGAGAGTCTTGTTTACAAACATGAAAATGTGTCAAGTCTGTAAAGAAGTTCACGATGACTCGGTCAAGCTCTTTGTAACGAGCCACGTCTATTCTGAATATCTGTGAACATTTTTTAAACGAATCAGACCTATTTGGAGACTGGCGGTGATTAAGGTGCACGTCATGCGATCATTCACACCGGCTTAACAACTCTAATCCATGAGTCTCCAAACTTTTTTATCCGTGGGCCACATTTACTATTACACAAACGTCCGAGGGCCGAACATCATACGTAATGTGATTGTTTCGGGATATGTTACATTCGACCAAATAAGCAAGTTTTTCGTAAATATTATTTTTTCATTATTGGCAAAATGACTTCGCGGGCCGTGGTTTGGAGACCCTGGTCTAATCTGAAAGTCCGCAGTTTCTGTTAAATCTACTGATTGGACGCGAATTTAAATTCGGCTGCTCGACGCAGAACACAGGTGAAAATAACGAGAGTGTAACAGGGTGCGTCATGTCACTTTATATTTTAGTGATTACTCCGCACGAAAACAGCATGTTGATTTTATGTTATAGACCCTGCCCATCCACCGAGTTCAAGCTTGCAAATACCTGTTGGAACGAAAAGTAGGCCGTGTACAAGATAATCCTTACATTTCGGTCTTCAAAATTTATGGCAAAGAAGATGCCTCGCTCGTAAGACGCAGTTTATCTGCCGGTAAAACAGATTTGTTTGCAGCAAATCTTCGCAACACTGCTATAAAGTTTCATAATTCCGACTCGGAATTTCCGAGCCACAGCTTGTTGGTCTGAACTTGAAGATTTGTGATCGCGAATTGTCTGGTCTTCGCTTGAAAGAAATTCGGAAGAACTTGGATGACATCTGGTGGGATAGCGCATTAAAAAAAATTGCGTGGTAAACGCACAACTTAATCGCGAGACCCCCTTGGAAATCAGATCATTGCGATTTGAAAGGCTGATGCTTGCAAATCTAAAGTGCACTTCGCCAACTTCCTGCCTAAGGGAGCGTTTACGTATTACGTAAGCAATTTTTTCACCTTTTTTTAACCCCCATACCCATCTGTAAAAGAAAGCAATCCTTCCGTAAATAAGTACGCATTCGTTGACCCCTCAAAAAAACAGCACAAGTGGTTTCAGTACAGAATCGAGGTTTTATTTTAAGCAGCACTGTATATGCCATCTATGATAAACCACTGTGCTGTTGCTCGGTTACAAAACCAGCCCGGCCAAAATATTACGAAAAATTGAGTATAATAATCTCAGCAACACCCCGTTTGTATTACGTAAGATTTGAACGCTCCCTAAGTTTGGATTTCCCGACCTGTCTATAATATTTTAAGTGTTTTCCGTGCATATTATGCACAATATTGAATTACAAAAAAGGTGGAGAAAAAACAATGTGCGACCGTAATTATTACAAATGGTATTCATCTGCAGATGTCTATACAACACAGAGGTGATCACGGTGCCGGAGTGGACTCCGGAAGGAGTCTACGATTTTTGACGGCGCAGGACCCGGAGTCGGATTTTTTAATGTAAACCGGAGCTGGAGCAGGAGTGAGAATTTCAGTTTTTACAGGAGTCGGATAATTGATTTTATTAAATTTAAATTTTCTCTGAACGGCTAATTGTTAGATTAATATATTCGCTCTATTCTCTTGGATAAATTAGTCGGTCATTAGTTCAGGCTGTTGAGGGTGAGGG
>JGI24158J21664_10013414_pt1 | contig 10812 bp, 7 predicted proteins | sample Ectturendosymbi3_FD_21664 | JGI IMG/M metagenome (IMG submission 21664)
TCCATCCCTCATAGTAAGATAAGGTGGAATTTTAGGATACAAAGTTGTTATTTGCATCCTACCGGCAATAATCCAAAATTTATGTGGCCTGTGATAGTAATAAAACAAAAGGTTGAGTAAAAGCAAAAACATATAATACATAACAAAACATATCAGAAATACAAATGTTAGCTCATATACACAACGATCATTCACATAACACAGATGATGGTGGGCAAGCAATGGGTGAAGAGTTGAGGCATGTACAGATGAGCAGGTAAAGCATGTATATCATGGGCAAGAGCATTTTGGTTCCTTGTGCAAGATAGGCCTTCCCAATGAATATTTCATCAAACAACCTGGCATACAGCATATCACGAAAGGTTAATGACAAACGTTAAGGCCAATTAAACGAGACGCTTAGGTATAAGCCTATTCCTTGGATAATGTAAAATCTAAAAAGCTTTTGAGTGCCAAAAAACGTTCAATTTATGGACCTAAATATGTTAGGACATAAGATAATGCACCATCAACTGCAAATCAATAGCATCCTTTTTGCCTACCCTGTTCTATAGCAGTGGATTCATGCATGCACAACTTCATCTATTCCATTATGCATGTTAATCAACTGTTATGATTAGCCTATATAATATTTCATTGCTCTGCCTAGAGCTATATCAGCCGCACTCCTTGCCCCTAATTGGGAAGGTGGCCACGCTGTCTTAGGGTCCTAAAACTCAGTCCCATCACCACTTAGCCACCCTAAAGAAAGCTTCAACCCCCAAATTGAAATATGAAGCACTAGAAATCAGTGAAGTTGGGGAGCCCTTTGAAAGAAAAGTGCTTATTTATTACATTTATTTTGTACCCCTTTGAAAACAAAGTATTTACACATTACAACTGCTGATGGGGCCCCTTTGAAGGCAGTAGCCTACTTATACATCACAGTTAATGTTGGGCCCCTTTGAAAGCAAGGTACGTTGCACAATGCAGTTGGTATTGGGGACCCCTGTGAAAGCAAGGTACGTTATACATTACAGTTGCTACTGGGGGCCCCTTTGAAAGCTTAGGACGTACACATTGCAGTTTCTATTGTGGTCCCTTTGAAGGCAGAGTACTTACACAATGCAGTTGCTGCTGGGCGTCCTTGTAAAGCAGAGTAACTGCACACTGCAGTTGTTGTTGGGGATCCCTTTGAAGGTAGAGTAGCCTAACTTACACATTGCAGTTGCTCTTGGGACACCTTGGAAAACAGAGTACTACTCTAATGATTGTGGTTTGGAAAATATTATATATATGAGCGGATAATAAAATTTTGACCAAAAATGTGTAATATTTATGCACGAAATACCTTGATGAGGACCTAAAAAGGTGAGGGCGAGGCAAGTGCCTCTCTTGTCTACCCTTATAAACAACACTATATATGTAACCCTGACAATGATTTTATGTGCGAATATGAAACCGATTGAACACGTTCTGCTTCATCCAATGTCATAGGTGGTGGAACCAGGGTCCGCATGGGCCTAGGCCCCCCACTTTTTTCTGGGGGGCCTGGCCCCCCACTTAAATTTTGATATTTTCCGAAATAACCTTAGTAATACAGTTAGCATTGGGTCCATTGTTAAAGTGAATCATTTAATGAAAAAAATTTGCACAATTTTGCCAGCATTGCAATTTCGGCATTAATATTTCTAATATATTATTTGTAATTTGGCAGTGAATTTCGCAGGATTTCGTAAATATTTGGCAGAACACACCGCGCACGATATGGTCGCCCTTTTCGGGATTGCTCACCACAGTGTTTTTCAACCAGTGTTCCGCAGGAAACTTTTGATTTCATGACAAAATACAGACGCGACATTTCTACCCGACTGGTTTATTGCAGAAAAAGTAGGATAGACACTTCAATTATTGCATGGGGTTCCATGGGGCCGGCCTTAAGCCTATGCAACTGCATTGGGCCTCGCCATGGTGTTTGGGAAGGTCGTTCATTTTATCCAGATACTCCTTGAACTCGCGAATTCGGTAGAAACGTCTTATAAGTCTCATTGTTAGCAAGCAATAATCTCGTTTGAACGAACGGTTAATTTCCTCTACCGAACATTCATGTTCCATTCGCATACTATGTAAAGCATTATATCCGCGCCGCGCTCCACCATATCCCACTCTTAATGTATGGAGCTTGATTGTTACCAGGGCTGCAAAAAGTGTGGAAACCGGGAAGGACTTCCCGGGAAATCGTACATGCTCGCGGGAAATTAACCAGCTGCAAGGCAAGTAAAATCAAATCATACGCAAAGAAGTTCAAGCAAACCACAAAACGGACCTTACGAATTTCCTCGCTCAGCCACGGTGGTCCAATACCTGGCCTAGTGACGCAACAGCTCCGCCTGCCTCACAATGGTGGTCTCACGCAGTCGCTGGTTGCGTCTCGCGTGCATGGTTGCCAATTTGGAATTTTTGAAGCCAAATTTTGAAATTCAGGCTTTTTTGAAGACACTTGGCTTTTTTTGAAAATCAAAAGAAGTCAGTCAAAAGCTGGCTGTTTTTTTTTATTTTTTTCGTTCTGAAAGGCTTGACTCTAGCAAAATATTGTCTGAGCCGCATATTCATTACAAATCTCTTCTGACTCGATTTATTTAATAAGAAACAAATTTACGACAGTGTAATTACGGGGAATGAAATTGCTTATAAAATTTGAATTGCATTTTATCGATGTTTCTGACGAGTTTTCACATCTATTTTTGTTTGGTTATGCATGTTTTTCTGTATGTGTAGCCTATATGTCTTAGGACTGCTATCTGGTTTATTTAGGCTTTTTTTGAGACTAGGTCTGCCTTTTTTGGTGAACCTGGTCACGTGCCGAAGACTCGTAATGGCGGCGGAAAGCTGTTAGTTTTGATATTGCTGCTATGATGACACATGTAGTCAGAGGATATTGAAGCCAATACGTCCTTAACACTTTAAGTCCCGCGCCCGCCAAAATTGTGGCGCAGGTTTGCAACGCTGTAACTCGCCACCCGATTGAGCTAGAGAGCTATCCAAACCATCCTCGGATTCAGCAAGTCTTCTGCTTGAAATCGAAAAAAAAACGATTTTTGTTTTCGGTTTGGGGTTCGCTGGGGGGACCCCTGCAAGTGGGAGTGTTTTTGTTTTTTTTTGGCACTTTTACCTGGCCCTGGACCACAACTCATTGGGCCATTATTTTGGCTCAAGATTTTTTTGGAAACTAGGCCAAAATCCGCGTCTTTAGAGCACTTGGATGACTTTCTAGCATATTGGGAGCGAAAATTATGCCTCATATACCAAAAATTGACCAAAATCTTGCTCCCTCAAAAACCACTCTGGGGGCATTTCGCCTCAGCCAATAACTCGCCGTCAGATTGAGCTAGAGAGCTGTTCAAACCCTCTAAAGACTCGTGAAGGTATGTAGTTTGCAATAAAAAAAAAACGTTTCAGTTTGGGATGTCTGTTTCTTTTAATGCTTATATAATGATAGGATGTTCATGTTATGTTTTGCTAACGTCAGCATTTTGCCCGACTTCCCTTTAAGACCCGCAGGCGCCATTTAAATGACATAATTTTTTTATGAGTTTAGCTGTTTTTTGGTTACATTTCGGAACTTTGAAGGGTCCGAATGGGTTTTTAGCGTTCCTGGTTCCAAAATTAATGCCAAAAAAACTTAAAATTATTTGGGGAAATCCCCCAAAGTATTGAGAAAAGCCCCTTACCAATTAGCTGTTTTTTGGCCTAACGTTTGAACCAGAAACGCTAGAAACTCAATCAAGTGCTCTAAAAACGGGTATTATGGCCTAGAATCCAAAAATACTGCGAGCCAAAATATTGGCGAGTGGGATCGGATGATGGCGTCATATAATTAATCAAAAAACATGCCCCTGTCATGATCCCATTGGCCAAAATCCCCCACCAAATTAAAAAAAAAATTTATTTATTCTAAACTACACGATGCCACTAGTCATTACAGGGTTTGAGCAGCTCTCTATCTCAATCTGCTGCCGAGGTATGGCTGGCCAAAGTTTGCCCTGCAAGGGCAAATTATGTCTTTTCTGAAAAGTTTTGAATTAGGCCAAAAACCTTAGTTTTTGACCCATAATTTTGGCTAAAGATATTCTCGCAAGTCTATCAAGGGCTCTATAGACGCGGATGTTGACCTAGTTTTCAACAAAACTTTGAGCCTAAAGAATGGGTCAATGGGTTGGTGACCAGGGCCGGCCAAAGTTGGCAAAAATTTCCAAAACATGCCTTATTTGTGACGTCACCTCCAGAAATCAACGCACCGAAAACGAAAAACGTTTCTTTCCGATGTCAACTAGAAGACTTGCTGAATCCGTGGATGGTTTGCATAGCTCTCTAGATCAATTGCCTAGCGAGTTACAGGATTGCAAAGTTCTGCAAAAATGGGGTAAACCCGGGACCCAAAGGGTTAAACGTTTAAATTTTGTGATTTCTTTGCCATTCAGTTTAGGCTACATGTTTTTTGCGACTTGAATACTGCAATCCAGGCCGATGGCAGTTGCAAATCTTAAGTCAACTTCGCTTTTTCAACGTTTACTCAGTCCAGAATACGGAAAGTGCTTTAGAGCGTGATTTGCTGTGACTGCTTTCCTGGGAGAACTCGTTTGTGTTTAACTTAGGAATGAAGACGCGAACGCCATTTCCTTCAGTAAAATATTCACGCTGTTGCGGTGACTGCCATTTGTTTAAAGTGATCTACTAAGCTTCACCTTACACATGCACTGAAATCATGTTCAATTTGATTGGTTTCTGATTATATTTATTTTCGATGTATTTGAAAACACTTAACATCTTTTCTCATTGAAAAATTACATGTACTTAGCACCTTTTATTATCACTCATTAAGATTTTTCAATCTACTCAAAGTATTCCTGATCTAATATGAGTAACAACACCACCTGAGATGACTTCGGACCTTATTATAGCAAGTGCGGAGCAGGAAGAGGGCTTGATGCTTTGTTCCTTACCTTCATTTCCGTCATTGGAACATTCGGAAACTTACTCGTGATCTGTTCCATTCTCTACGGAAGAAGAAACCATACGTGCGGAAACGTTTTTCTCATCAACCTCGCCGTTGCTGACTTATTCGTAAGCTGCGAAGACTGTCTAATTTTCAATTAATCCAATCAATTGATAAGCCAGGTTTTGCCAAATGTGTTCCCAACTGATATATGAAAATAAACATTGGAATTTCGTTTCTGTCCACAACAAATGCCACGTTGCCAAGCAAACTAGCTAATGGTACATGTTTTGACTGAAGTTAATTGATTGTTGCACAAAATATAAGCTAATTTTGCCCAACCGAAAATGCTTGCAATTCCGTTTGTTACATACAGTAATTACAGTAGTTCCAAAATGTTTGTGGCCACATGAAAATTCTTTGAAACTGCTTACAATGCCACTAAAATTTTTCTTCATTTTCTGGACTCATTTTTGGCGAACTTAAAATTATTACAGAAGGAACATTTTGGACAAACACCAAATTTTTTCATTTTTGCACCCTTTTTTACGAAACAAAACTTTTTGATTTAAGTGAAATCCAATGTCCTAACATTCAATAGTAAATGATAAGACCGTTGATCAAGATGGTTGTCCAAGCAGAACGTGAAGTTTGACTCCGTTTTGAGCTGTATCATGAGAAAAGCATAGTGCTTTGGAATGGAGCAACGTTTATAAAATTTTCAATATTGAAGGAAGAGATTCATTATCCATGCGTCATTTTGAGGTTTTCTAGCGATGTTCGTCTAGAAGAGTATGATATTCATCATTGGTTAAAATTGTTTTCATTATGCATTGCAAATCGCGGTGCATATGACCTTCAACAATTTAGAAACTATTTCGGCAACTATTTTTAAACAAATTTGTCAGTCCAATTAAAAAGCGAAATGTTGTCATATCGGCCACAGCTTTCGTATGAATTTTACGATTAGGTTTATTTAGGAACGGGAAATTGGAGCAAGGAGCAAACTTGCCAAGTCGTAAAGAAACCAGGGCTGCGGAGTCGTCGTAAAAATGAAACTGCCCCTTCTCCAACTCCGGAGTCCTTTCCATGAACATGGCTCCAATTCCAGCCCCAGAGCTCTTGGTTTTCATGGGTGTAATTCCGGGTCCGGAGCTCTCTATTTCATAACATGGCTCCTGCTCAGTGGCGTGCAGAGATCCGGTGATGCCCGGGGTGACAGTTTGAGTGTATACCCCCCTACTAAATTCTAGTATTAAGCAGCGGCCTACGGTGGTCATTGTTACTGGATGTAGGCTACGTTTCCTTGTGACGTCACAATATGACGTAATATTCATGTTTGCAAAACAACGTTTTGGCTATGTTTGTTAACAAAACATGCATATTTTTATACGTGCACGTTTCTTACTCATTGTTGTATAATGTGTCACTGTAATGAACATAAATTTGTCAGCGCTCCAAGTTAGGAGAGCAGAGCAAAACACAGCACTCAACGCTAGGAGAGAGCAGTTAATAACTGCAAAAATATCCGGCGACGCGTTAAAACAAGAAAGTAGAACACATTCAGTGCTACGTCAGCGCAGTTTGCAACTGCAAAAATATAAGGCTGCGAACGAATGTCTCGCCGAATAGCTATCGAGCACAGAAGGTATGTGGCTGAGATGGCGGACACCCAGGGTTTACATATTGAAACTTGCTAAACTACACAAGAATTGAGAATGCGCATGAAGTATGCAAGAAAAACGTTGATTTTTATTACGTGGCTATTCTATGTAACTACTGGGGGGGACGAACAGAGACGGGTTTGTGTGAACCGTTATGATCAACCCGTCTGAACTGTCAATTAATGACGACGTTCGACATGATGCGCATATTGCAAGCACAGGGTGTGCGGCTGCATTAGTGCACACCCAGAGTTGCCACATCGAAAAATGTATCGGGGAACTAGTGACGCATCTAACAGTCAGCTAAATCAAGCAAGTTGAAATAGGAGAGTTTTGAAATTTGACTCAGAAAATCAATCAAACGTCCATACTTACCTTTCAATCATTTTTTCTGATTTTCTTTGATCACACGATCTGGAAAAAGCCATGCCACTATTAGCTCGATCGGGTGTGCTCCGTACACCTAGAGTATAGATCTCTGGTGCTGAAGAATGTGAGAAATCTGAAAAATCTGAAAACTGGCATCTGAATACGTGAAAACTGGTGTTGAGAAAAAAGGCAAGTTTCAAAAAATTAAATCCAAGCAGCATGTGTTAGTAGCCTTACAATAGCAAACATCATCTAATTACAGCATTTTAATTTTATAATTTCACTCTTTGGATGCCTCCCTGGCTTGGATGACCGGGGACATCGCTCTGTTCGCCCCCCTCTCTGCACGTCACTGTTCCGGGTCTAGTTCCTGCTTCTGTTCGTTTTTACACATTAATATTTTCAATTGTCTTGGCGTTTTTCAAGTTTACATTTTCAAGTGACATGTATCAAGTACACCAATGAATATGTCCAACTTAGTTTAGTGGGTTAGTCTGGCAGTTTTTCAAAATTCAGCGCTCTGACCATGAGAAAATCGAAAAAAACTGGCTGCGGGGCCGTCTTAAAAACGACACAGCTCCGGCTCCAGCCCCAGCCCCGGAATTCTTGGTTATCATGAGGGTGGCTCCGGCTCAAGCTCCGGCTTCTGTTCGTTTTCACACATTTCAAATTGTCTTGGTATTGCGATTCCAGCTAACAGCGCTCCCCAGGCAAACCACCCAAAGAGCGGAAAACGCATAATCGATTACCTTTCTCATGTTTTCTTTCTAACGTGCACAAAGTTGCATTAACACAGCTGCCATGATGTGTTTGAAAGCCCTTTTTTCAAAGAAACAGTATGGCTTCTAGAAAGAAATTCACCTTTGACTTTTGTGAAATAGCGTCAAACCTCCGATTTCTTACCTTTTGCACTCAAAATGAGCAGTGATGAATCACAAAGTAAAGCGCAATTTAACCCCTGAAGCTTAGGATAAAATAAGACTGGTTACCGTGCTGAAAACATAAAATTTGTTTCCACAGTTGAACACTTCACGAAAAGTCCACATCTGTTTACAATGATTTGTTATACTCTCGTGATAATGTACTGCGATGCAAATCAATGCTACATTCGCCACCAATTAGTTATACTCTTCATGTGATGCAGCTGCTACCAAACGTAATGCTTCCTAGTGGACTTTGCAAGTAATCTAGTGAACTTTTCTTTTAAGAGCCGCACAAAGGATGCTTGGGAGTTGCACGCGACTCTTAGAACAGTGTTTGAGAACCATTGTTCTACAAGTAACACCACACCTGACAGCTACGGTTTCACAGCCTTAGCGATGATTGAAACATGGAAACATCAAAGGCTTGTAGATCTATTGTTGCCGTCTGGTGTCGTAGCTCTTAACAATCGTCTTTAGTGTGCTGTAAAGAGCACTGTTTTAGGTAAAGTAAGTCCATTTGGCAAAACCGTTAGTGTCTAGGAAAGGACGTGGAGCCTGAGCTACCTCTCAAATGGCCATAGCTCCAGCACCGGTCTTATATTTTAAACTGAGTTCCAGCTCATCTCCAGTGGCGTAACGACGGGGGGCAAAGGGGGACATCTGTCCCCGGGCGCAGCACTTTGGGGGCGCCAAATTGAGGTCAGAATATTACGTAATAATTACGAAATATCAAATGTCAGCCAATGCTAATAATTACAATTTACAAACTGTCGAATGTCATTGCCAAATCTCATCAAGAACACCAGGGTTCGCAAAACGAACAATTATGAACCTTTGATGACATTTCAAGGCGGAGTTTCTGTCTCCAGCAATAAGCGCCTGCTTGTGGTTTGACTCACGGGTGCGTCACAGTGCTTTCAGAAAGCCAGGGTTGCGAACTTTCCGACTTTCCTATCATTTTATAGTTGCGTCACAATGGGACGGGAATCCAGCGTTAACAGTGCATGCTGAGTGCTATATTGCGCATGCTTTTAGAGCAGCGATAAAACTTACACAATGTTGTTACCAGGGATGTGCAGAGGGGGGATGAAAGAGGCGACGCCCCCGGACATCCAAGGCAGTGGGTCATCTAAAGAGTGAAATTTTAAAAAGTGCATTTATCAAAATCTTGTAACTAGACTAGGGGTGCAAAATTTTCTGTGAATGTTAGTAGCGCGCAGCAATTTTTAGTAGCGCACACATATAAGCTTTGCCATACCAGCATTCATATGCAGGAAGTATAAAAGGTAAAAAAACGCTCGCGCACTCTACGTTTTGGAGACTCTGTCTCCTTAACATGCTGTAAGTGCTATCTTCTTTTGGTGGGCCTATCTGATACATACTCGAATGAATAAATGCAATATCTAATTCCTCAATGCATAGCTTTCTGATCCATGAATAAATTTGCTTATAAACAGATGCCTCAAGCCTGCAGAATAAAAGAAATTATTAAAACCCAACACATTAAAAACAAAAAATACTCTTTAAATTCTTTCTAATTCAATTTTTCAAAACTTGTTGATTTGTCAAGACTAGTTTTTACTTTTTTCAAAAGGCTCTATTTTTCACATTCCTCAATACTAAAATTTGGTGGGGGTATACAATCAAGCAGTTACCCCGGGAATCACCAGACCTATCTGCATTCCCCCGGTTGTTACGGCAACAGATCGGGTTTTTAGGAAAATTTTTGAGCTTATATGGTTTGAAAAACTTCATGCTGAAATTGATTTGGTGTGGTTCTGAGGCAGTTGTGATGATTTTTGTTTGCGGGTCATGGGGTATATAAATGCCGAATACTTTTACAAAATTCTAATTACAGCTGTGTAATAACGTTGAGTATATTGGTTATTGTGAACTTTTCAATTAGCCTACTGCTACATGTGCTTTATATCACTTTGGCCTAGAAACCAGAACATATCCACGGACATGATTGTCGAAATTCAGGTCACACAAATGCTAACCTGGAGCTTCGCACGGGGCGTCACTGACCTTAGATATTGCTTAGATTAGTGGATGCCGTGACACATTTCATTTATGACAGTTTTGTGAAGGAACAACCGACAAATTTACAGTAAAAGCAAAAAAACGTTTTCTTTGAAGTTATATAATTACAGTTAAAGCAAGGCTGCCCAACCCGCGGCCTGCCTGCGACCCACGAGGTGGTTTTATGTGGCCCGCGATGTAATAAGTTCGTAAGCAGGCTTTTTAAATTTTTAGTATTTTTTTATAGGCTCAAGTATATTTGCCATCAAACCACACCAAAATTACACCTGTTGTTTGTGTTATGGGCCTACCACCCAAAAACTTGTATGACAAACGCTTCGAAAATATGTCAGTTTTTTAAATTTGGTTTACATCCACACAAGTTGACAACACTGCGTGCAACTATAGGACTCATTATCACCTCGTGTTATCGTATAAAACTTATCAAAATCAAGGGACTTGTTACGTCACAATAGCTCATTGTTACGTCACAAAAACGTTTGTGACCTGTCGTAAATTTCCTCATGTGAAAGTGGCCCGTGACACTAAAAAGGTTGGGCAGGCATGAATTAAAGCATTAAATCGTAGTATTTCTTTCATTTTCTGTCAACTTTTCAGGGTGTTATATCCAGGAAAATGCTTTGAATTCAGCAATTTGATATTTGTCCAGCAGTTTTGCATAAAATCATTTGCCTTCAGTTTTTCATAAGCATTCTTCTGTCCAAAGGCGCAGCCAGGGGGGGGGCTGAAGGGGCTCAAACCGCCCCCTTAGCAATCAGAATATTGATGTTTATTTTCTTAGTTATTCACCAACATTGTAAGTCGAGATCGGGTGTATTGCAGAATGTTCTTCGGCAGT
>JGI24158J21664_10013415_pt1 | contig 10812 bp, 4 predicted proteins | sample Ectturendosymbi3_FD_21664 | JGI IMG/M metagenome (IMG submission 21664)
AAATATTCTAACCACACCAGAATCCTTCACTTAAATTCGATCCACTCATCTGTGTACATAGGCATGCGGTTTCACCTGTACATTTTCTTCACCATGTTCTATGTTTATTCGTTTTTTGTTTTTCTTTTCAATATGCTTATTTGATGTCCAACTGTTGTTTCTCAACACTTGTCAAAAAGAGATAAACAGGGTTGGTTGACTAGATGACCGCCACAGTCTTTCGCCAATCCTATATGACATAGTGCCCGTCCTTGTTTACACTGATCAGCTATTGTGCCATTGTGTTTTCATTTGCTCTAATGTTCACTAATGGTAGGTTTACTGCATGCGATGGCTTTTATGATGCTTCTGCTTGTTGGCTGAGTCATATGAAACAATAAACCATAACCATTACCATTACCAATTGTTAGGGTTTCTATGTTTCAGTGTTGGAGTTTTAAGTTTAGGGTTGGTCAGGGATAAGGTTTTACTGGCTTAGAGTTTTTACTATCAAATTCAAATGTTTTCATTTGCTGTGCTATGTAAAGTATTACACAGGTTAGTGTAGCTCCCAATTTTTGCATTTTTGTTCAGTTGAGTTGGATGTATTGCTTTTTAAAAGAAAACATTTTTCTTTTTCAAACATTTCTACATTCATCAAGTTTCAGGGTACCGAAACCTTGAAATCCCTAATCCTAACTACATATACCTGTAACACTAAACTATGTACTGAATCACACGATCATGGTCGGCAACATAACAGCTTGGCCTGTGTAGCTGTAGTCAGCTGCCAAATGCCTACAGCAGCCATTGACCTTGGGTAACCATAGTCAGCAGCTACCTCTCCACTACTGTTTTTTACCTGTCATTTTTGCTTCTTAAAGGCACAGATTGATTAACTCAATCAACAGGCAAGAATCAAGAAGGAAGTTTCCTAATATTTTTTCTATTTATAAAAGATGGTGACATGTGACAGCACAATAAAAATTGAGGTGAATGAACAAAATATCCTTAGAAGATTCAAGCGAAGTGGAACATCTCATGATGCTGTAGTATAATCATAGGTTATGTGGTGGCCAAGATAATTCATTAATGAGCAAAGTAACAGAGCACAAGAGGACAACAAAACTTACAGAAAGCACTAACATTCAGAAAGCAATAGCGATGCATTAAAGCAGTGGTTCCCAACCTGGGAGTAATTCCTCCCTGGGGAGGAATTTTCACTTTCTAGTGAAGTTACTCATTCATTGTAAGTGTTGTACTTTTTTAAAATTGACATTGGCTCTTTCAATGAGTTATATCACTTTATATTTGTAAGTTATTTAGTGGACTAGCACACGTATATGTTGATAAACTTTAGTGCCATTATTTGACAACAAATAGTTTTCGTCCCACTTTTATTAATCAGGTTTTTGTCGTCAATAAAAACCATTATTCCAATTGTAGTTATTACTAGCATACGAACCTGAACATAAGCTACACCGTGACAGGTAAGAGGCAGGTGAGAAAGAATATATTAGTAGATCAAATATTCTTGCAGACTCTTTCCTGCTTTCAGTAGTTAAGCTACCGGTTGATAACAAGTAGCAGTAGCATAACATGAAAGTTATGACTAATTGGTAGCGAACTAGCATTGCTTTGCATAGCAGTACATTATCAGGAGGGCATAAAAAACAATGTAAACAAATGTGTGAAGATTTCATCTGTGGAAAAGATTCTATGTTTTTAGCACAGTAACAGTAACCAGTCTTATATTCTCCAAAGCTTTGCAGGTCAAAATGTGCTTTACTTTGTGATTCATCACTGCTTATTATTAGAGCAAAAGATAAGAAATCAGAAGTTTTCGTCTGTTTTAAACGTCAAAGGTGAATTTAGTGCTAGTAGTCATACTATTTCTATGAACAAAGGGCTTTTAAACACATTTTCGCATTCGTGTTAATGCAAATGCGTGCATGTTAGAAAGAACACACGAGAGAGGTAATCAACTATGTGTTTTATGCTCTTTGCATGGTTTTCCTAGGCAGCACTGTCAGCTGGAATCGCTAAGACTACAACAGGCAAAGCATGCAACGAGTGAAAAACACATGGTCACTTGAAACTGGTCTGTTTTTAAATGCTCGAACACAAATGTGATTTTCCAAACAGGCATTTTCTTGATTCTGTTCGTTAAAGAAATGACAAAAGATCCTCAGGCATTGACGGCAAAACCAGCAAGTGTCTTTCCAGAAATTGTTTATATTACCGTTATCTTTGAGTTACATTTCTGCTAGCAACTGTTCTCTGAATCGTCAAAACCTGTGATTGTTGTTTTTTCGCTGATTTCTTCATGGTAAGAGCGTTGCTTGTAAAAAAATACCACATTAAATTACTCAAACGTTTGGTACATTCTCTTAGTTTTGTGTAGCCTACTTCATATATTTCATTTTCCATTCAACTTGAGGCACACCAAGACAATTGAAAATATTAATGTGAGAAAACGAACAGATGCCGGCGCCATGAAAAAAGAGCTTCCGAGCTGGCGCTACAGCCATGAAAACTCACAGCTCCGGAGCTAGAGCTGGAGCCACTTTCATGAACAGAGGAGCTCCAGAGCAGAGCTGTGTCATTTTTACGACAGCTCCGCAGTCCTGTTCTTGTCAAAGCATATTCCTGAAGTAAGTTCAGTAGATTGTGCACCGTAGTGTGTGCAAGAATCCTTAGGTCTTGGTTAGGGTTTGGTTGTTAGACAGAGTTTCTTGAGCAGATGCCTGCAATGAAATTAAATTTTAGTCTATCACATTATTGTCTTGTGCAGATTTCAGCCTAACTTTTAAGCAACTATAATAGCATTTAGTAACATAAGTTCCAGAATACAAAAATATGATGATCAGTGATGTAGTCACGACAGTAACCTTCGAGATCGAGACCTGGTTCAAACTTCGAGACTAAGACTTCATAAAAAATCCCGAGACTCGAGACTTCAATATTTGTGCATTTTGCCAAAATCTTTTTTAAATGTCGTCATCACTTCTAAGTCGATTTCTTTGCAATAATCAGAGTTTCTAGACCTGCAGCCTTTGAGACCGAGACGAGACCTGAAACCTTCAAGACCAAGACTCGCAAAAATGGGTCTCGAGACTGAAACCAAGTCTCAAGACTCTATCACTGATGATTATTATTCATATATGCAGTTTGGTTTTACAGCAATCATACCCTGTATCAAACTACTTTCCAAAGAAAAAAAAGAACAAATTTCGCATTGATCGAGTTGAAAGTCGAACTAAATTGATATTTGAAACTTTTTTATTTCTGGCGTATTTCAATGTGTTTTGATTGTACTTGTGTTATCACTTTTATCTTTCTGTCACGAAATTAACTATCTGTTTGTTATATCATTAATGATACCTCCTTAGTTAGATGTTTAAGCGCATTCGTTTTCTGAGTGATTCTTTGACTTTTTCCCTAGTTAAACTTGCTGCTTGTTTGAAGCCACCAAGCAGAGCTAATTATCGTACAATAATGACTTATTGAAAGGACGTAACAACGCCACAACCCACAACGTGCAATCTGAGTCATCGCAAAAATGACGTTTGAACCTTTTCAGCCACCCTGCTGAAATTGTGTAATAAGGGAGAAATGAAAAGTTCCAAAATGAGCCAAGGGACGAATGCCTCAAAATGGTTAGGAAACACTGCATTAAAGTAAAGGCAAGTGGGGGGGGGGCAGTAATACTGGTCAGTATGTTGGGGACAACCAAAATCAGATCGAACCTACACACAGACACAGGCCAATATGCTGGCAGCAATCTTTCTGACCACAGGCAGGGGCTGGAGGAAACACTGTCGCTCCTTGGGGTCACCAGACATATAAACAAGTTTATTTGCGAGGCTGCTCAAAAACGGAGCGGTGGACTTAACATATACACTACACCAGTAGTTTGGACCATGATTGGTTGAAAGTGGTAATTGTTAAAGAGGTCATTACATTTTCATTATTTTTCAGCTTCAGCCTCTGTTGCTGCAGTGCCTGCATGTCTGGTGCTGTCTCTGTAGCAGCCCTAAGCAAAAGTGTCCACAACTGTTGTATCACATACCAGACTTAGTACCAGGTTTGCAAAGTCAATCCATCAGGCCCCCTCCCGTCCCCTGTCAAGACAATCCGATGGGCTCCAAGGTAACCTTAGAAGCAGGTTTCCCACAAATATTTATTAGAAATTCCTTAAAGTTGAGCTTAAAATTTCCCAAATTTCTTAACATTCCCTATTTATTGTACAAATCAGTGTATTACTTTCATCTGCCTTTAACTTAAAGAATTTTAAATGGCCTTTTAACAGCATAGTGTCTTATTCTGATTTCTGAGCTTTTGTTATGACTTATTTTAGTCCTGAGTTTGTTTGTTTTCTCTGCTCAAACTTTAGCCTTTCAACTTTTCACTCGTAAGCCTTGGTTGCAATTTTCAGGACTAAGGGAATGCGCAATTTTACGTGAAATCAATTTCTTATTAAAAATTTACTGATCGATTCCTTGCTTACCCCCATTGTGGAAAGTAAATACTTGAATTACATAATGAACTACATAACAATAGGAACTCTTGAAAAATAAAATAAAACAATCATAGCCAAATCACACCTCAAAAACCATATTGACTGTAGATTATGAGATAGGTTTGCTACTGAATTTTTCTAAAGCAATGATCATACTAAACTAACTACATTTTGATTATGTGAAACAAATATAATATACCAATAGGCTAACTACATTTCATACCACAATATATAACATAAATTTCCCATTACTGACATACCATTAAGCCCCTCTTTTCACTGAAGTATGGTTAGGGTTTTCATTTTAAGAAGTAGCTACGAATACGCATCATATGATGCGGTTAAAATAAAATGCTGAGTGTGTCACTCAAGCGGCACCAACTTGGTAGCATAGCAGATGAATTTAGGTCTGCTGTGCCAAATGTTTTTGGTTCGGCTCTCACCTTGGTGACCTTCGTTTCAGTAGTAGTAGTGGTTGCATGTTTCAATTCATGGGACTACTTTTTCTTTACTTTATTCAAAAATTTCCAAAGTTAAGGTTTAGGGGTCAAGCTGTATAGTGTATGCACATGGCATGCTTCTAGTGCGGTGCGTCTGTGTGTTCAATGTGCCTTTGTATGCAAACGTCTGCGCACGAAGCAGTGTGTTCCTTGCGCATAGCCTGGGCTGAACGGATGATTGAGACCTGAAAGTCAGCGATGCCGTTGGTGTCCTGCAGTGCAAGACTGTCTTTTACTTAAGTTCTAACATCACATGTGCCATATTGTTAAGGTGTTACTAATTTTGTGCACCATAGATAAGCCTACTGTTGATCAAAGCTACAGAAGACCTGCTGCGGCACACTGCACAAAACCTTGAAATGACTATCTACATGCAGTTACTACAAATGTAAACTGTTAAATTTAACTTTGTGCAATGCTTCACAAATCGTTAAATATTAGTGCTGTCAATATTTCAAAAGAACAAAGTGTTGCATTACACAAAATGTGCATGATTTGTTGCTACAATGGATTGAATGAGATTTGTGTAGGCCTGTCTCCATTATCATGAAGGCATTGCTTTAAACCATTTGTTTTATTTTTTTTGTTTCTACCAAGCATAAATGCACTCTCCTCATGCATCACTGTCACGTTACAACACTACTAATGGCATATCAATAAGTTTTCAAATACTAGCAAATACAATACATATAAATGTAAAGAACATGTGTCTGTTAGCACGGATATCATTAACATGTGCTATGTTGCAAACAGAGTGGTAAAATACCTTGTTAAACAATAAGGCAGTGTCTATTTTGCTGCCAAAATGCCCACGGCAATGGTTTGGCTGGAGCTATTGTGTCGCCAATCTGAAGCTTGGCAGAAACGAAGTAAAAACAAAAGATAAACCCTAACGCTAACCCATAACCATAAACCCTAACACTACTCCCTAACCCTAACGTAACCCCCTAACCGTAAGAATAACCGGTAACCCTAACGCCTAACCCTAAACCATAATGCTAACCCCTAACGCTAATTCCAGCACTAATGCTAACCCCTGACCTTAATGCTAACCCTAACGCTAACCTCTAACACTAACCCTAACCCTCACGCAAACCCCTAACCCTAACACTAACCCTAATGCTAACCCCTAACTGTAACACTAACCCCTAACACAAACTCAAACCCTAATGCTAATCCCTAACCCAAATACTAACCCCTGATGCTAAATCAAAGCCCTAACCATAATATGATGCTCACCCTAACAGAACCCTAAAGGTAACACCTAATGGAAAAGTTTTTTAAAAAGCAAAAACAAGAAGTCACTAAGGTGAGATTCAAACTGAAAACCAATGGCATGCTAGACATGAAGCATAACCACTATACTATGAGCAGTACACTCACACTGATTGCACGACAAACTGACCTTTTCATTCAAATTGTGTCAGATTGGTGGCACAATAGCTCCAGCGGATCTGTTGCCACTATAAAATTGGCAGTAAAATAGACACTACCAAACAATAAATAAAGATACAATCAAAAAAATAATTTTTTGCTACAATTTAATGTAAGCTTCCCCCAAGCATGCAATGCTAAAAAGTTCGATGCTTTCATTTTTTTATTTTCACAACTGTTGAAACTTAAATTTGGGTCCCACTGGAACTTGTTTCCAAGAATGAAATGATCTTGGTGTGAGAGCGATGGTGGTTGAAATTAGGACTAGGCTAGCAACAAATATCATTTTTACTACCGTTGTGATGTCATTGCTCACTGTAAAATATCAGTTTTCGCAACTCCAGTTACATCATTTTATATCCGCAACCAAGATCTGTTAATGATGGATATCCGTCTTTTATAGGGAACCTTCATGTACCAGGATCCACAGGCGTACCTGTAGCCACTGCCCTACTTTCTACACATTCTTTAATGATGGCAATTCCCGGTCGGTAGGCCTATAATGCTTCTCTAATAAATAAAATATATTAATTAACTTTAATGAAATTGTACACTACTTCTTTTTCTTGGAACTGACAGTAAATCACAACCTGGTCCTGATTTTCATATTAGATGGAAATGCGTGACCACAACTTTTCCGTTTTATCCCAAAAATAGAATTTCCCTAAAAAATCCCTAGATCAGGTATGTCTAACCCAAATGGCTTACTCAAAAATTATGCCACAATCTTAACCAGGGCCGCATATTGAATGACATAATATGGGTTGCACAGTGAATGGCTTATATTTATCTTAGCAAAGGAAATGTAGCTTACATTAACTAAGCTAATAATGTACTTAAAACGTTAAATCCTAATATTGCAATGGTAACAGACGTGATGAGCGGGCACTGAAGACCACCTACATAGAAAATGTCACACTCAAGATTGTCAAAGTAAGGACAGGTTGTCAGTACATAGAGTACTTTAAGTATAGCAAAAACCTAAACTGGGCCACACAAAACTTTGACTGGGGCACATGCGGCCCGTGGGTCGCGGGTTGGACAAAGCTGCCCTAGACACTTCAAATCCCCAGATTTTCCCCAAAGGCAGTGTTGCCACTCTGTTGTTATGGAATAGTACTAGATTTCATAATAAAAAACATAGATTCACAAAAACAAACTAACACACAGTAAAAATGCCCAGAAAATAAATGCGTTGCAATGCCAACCATACACATTTGTGCAAACTCATTGGAAACCAGACACAAAAACAGGAGATAGCAACAACGCTGGTGTTTGTTTGTACAGGTCACTGAAACTTTTAACAGATGACCAAGTGACTTCGCAGCGGTTGAACTTAAAACATATTATAGTGTCTTGTGTAATTTAAGATTTATTAGGAAGAATTTTTAGCAAATTACAATTGCTTTAAATCAAAAGGTCTCAATTACAGTTGCAATTACACGAAACTGTGCAATTAATTACATTCAGCTCACTCTTAAAAAAAACACTAGATAAGATAGCCATAAAAAGCCACTAGAACACTAAATGAAATGAAAAAACACTAGATGTAGATCCAGTGGAAAAACACTAGGAGTGGCACCACTGCCCAAAGGTTGTTGAAATTCCCAGTCTAGGGACAAATTCCCTAGAAGTGGGAATGCCGCTTAAAAGGGAGATTAAACGGGTTACGATCTTTTGAGAACGGAATTGACGACTTTATCTTCGGGAAGCGGCCTGCATTTTTAGTGCAGGAAAGTCCGTGCAATGGTAGCGGAAATGGTTTGTTTCATATGACTCCGCTGCAGTAATAAAAAGAAGCAATACAAAAATCCATCGCACAACGGCATTTTTTGCTTGAATGATGGCTCTAGCATTACCAGTGGAAGAAATACTTGTTGTAGCATGTGGATTCGCTGCTTGAACTGGACTGACTTTTCCACTAGATGCGAGGTTCGTAATATAAACTACAGTAAAAACAAAAATCTTGCCACCCAAAAAATATTTTCCCCTAAATCTTAACATCTGGCTACGGGCCTGGTTCCCAGTCGGGGTTCCATGAATCCGTATGGGTCCACAGAAAAGATTTTGGGGTCCATAACCTTTGTGTTGATAAAATGAAAGCATCCAATGCTACTTCAAAAAACATAGCGGAAATTAACATTGACATTGACCAGTGATGACATGACTCGACGCTAGTTACAATGATGAGTGAAGAAAAAGGAACGGGATCAGTGAAAATCCCACAAAATCAGTAACTTTGATGATATGACACATGAGAGAGCAGACTTTTTCCACTGGTCAGAGTCAAGGCTCAACATTTTTGGGGCATGTGAATTTCAAAGAGGTATATTTCTGGCAACAGAGTTAGACTTACGAAATTGACTGAGAAGAAAGGAAAGAAGTAAAATGAAAGCTAAAAAAACGAATCCACCAATACCTAGATCTAAGTAACCAGGTAACAAAACTGCTGAAACAAAATTGGGCACCATTTCTAGCTTGTTGGTGCCATTTTGTAGTTGGTTGGGCACCATTTTGTAGCAAAAAAGACAAACACTGGGAAAATGTTAAATATCACTTGACTCCACATTGACTTGAGCTTCAAAACCAATGAGTCGAGGTGACTTGACAGCTCTTGTTAATTCACTCTCACTCAACCCGACCAGGTCGTGACTCAACTCTGACTCGACTTGAAAAAATTTTCGATGACTCTGACTCAAATGGCTTGTAACTCGACTCGACTCGTTACTCGACAAATATTACCCAACCACAACACTGATATGAACTATATAATGGAAAACACCGAAAAATGAGAAGTTCTAAATGTTGCCACAAAATGTTCCACACATTCATACATGAAAAGACGTATTAAGTTGTGGGGACAATCAGCTAGATTCTAGCTGGAACTAATCAAGATGATTAACTCGACTGATCAGCGTCGCCTACTCAGCAATGAACAAGAGTGAGACTACATCTAGTATGGCTGCCAGGTGTAACGTGCAGTATATAATGGAAAAGGGCCCAACTGGCAAACGTTCTCAAAGAAATGAGACTATCTTTAATTTTCGGAGACGCCATGATTTCAGTAAACAGTACATTAGTCAGGCTCTACTGGAGTTGAAACGTCAAACAGATTGAAATACTTGCCAACATTTTGATAGTCAGATATAATTATCTTCGTCATGGCGAACACGAAATGGTGAGAGCATTTGAGCAAGAATGTCATAAAACGTGAGCACTCCAGATGGCAACGTGCTGATAGAACTTAGGAGGCGGTGAATGTTGATTATAAGATAAGATGGTAAAAACAACAATAAATTCCGGATGGTGGACAGCAGAAGGGGGAAATCATTACCTACGTATTGTTGCGATCGGAAGTCCCGAGCGGCATATGCGCAGAGCTTCGCACTGTGGCAGCAAGCAGCAATAGAGTTCACATGCCATGATCACTCTATTATTGCTTGTTCGTGCCACATATATAACGGTGTTATTCTTCACGCACATCCCGTTCGTGGTGAATCACACAATCAACGCAACGCCACCAGAGAGGCTGCAACAGTATCAGCAGTGGCGTACGTATCAGCAGTGAATTTGACGTCACACTGTGACGACGCTTTTTGACACAATGCATATCATTATACACACACCCTCTTTATTCATTGTTGCATAACTTAATATTTCATTGTATTGACTTCAAACTGTCCACGCTCCAACTTAAAATGCAAAATACACTCAACGCTACGACCAAGCAATAATAACGGCAAAAAATATCAGATTGCACGTTGAAACCCAGGAGTAAAACACACTCAACCCTACAACAGCGCAGTTTACAACTGCAAAAGCAGTCTGAACAAATGTCGTTTTGAACACGAGCAGTCGAGCCTAGGTGTGCGCCTCGAATAGCGCAAACCCAAGGATGATCGAAGCAACAAGGGAGTAAAATACACGAAGCCTTGGAAAAGCGCAGGCTACAACTGCAAAAGTAAGCTGCGGTTCTGCGTCAATGTCTTTGTCGATACAAAAGATGATCAATTTGGTGACTGAAAAACAGCAGATAGAAAGAAAAGTTTAAGGTGGTGTTATGAAACTGGCAACTCACCTGATGCTAATATCAAGACAGTGGAATTTTTTGTCTCGAGATTAAAACCAGATACCAGAATTGTCCATTTAAAAATGGTTTTGTGGCAAGCTTCACAATGCAAGAAGTGTATGGTTTCAAACATGGAGAACCAGGTATCATATGCATCTTTTAAAATTGCCGCAAAATTTCTAGATGAACGTGAGATACACTTTTTGAAAGACTCAGAATGCCAAAAACAATGTGAAGATTTGAACAATTTTTTCTCAGAAGTTGGAAAATCCCTTTCTACAAAAATAAAACCATCCCCAACCACTTAC
>JGI24158J21664_10013416_pt1 | contig 10812 bp, 9 predicted proteins | sample Ectturendosymbi3_FD_21664 | JGI IMG/M metagenome (IMG submission 21664)
AAATATAAACCGCTTGCATGTAACTCGAAAGCAATCAGCGAAAAACTAATCAGTGCAGTGTGAGCACAAGACGCATGATTTCAAACAGTAATTTTCATTACCATTCTTAAATGATATTTGCAAAACGTTGACCTTGACCATGACACAAGGGAAATACCTTCTCTCCCACGAGTGTTTATACAATGTCTAAATCCAATTACAGTACAATAAAGTTCAGAGAGATTACTACAGTTGGAAGTGGTTTATTGCGGCAGTTTGAAGCCGTTTGAGGTGACATTTGGACATGAAGCCATCAAACGAGATGTAAATCCATCAGGTCCATCGTGCGCCACTTGTCTTGTAGAATTTACGTCAGGTTTGCAACATCATAACTTGCTGGTCGATAAAGTTAGAGAGCTGTTCAAACTTCCTAAAAATTTGGGAAGTCTTTTGGTCATAACTTTCCAACCACAAACGCAAGAAAGACAATCACGGGCTTTAAAGACGCGCATTTTTGCCTAGTTATTTTCTGAATCACCAAACAATTGCCCCTGCGGTTGGGGGGCCAGGGCACGCTGACGTCGTCTAAAAACCTTAAACTCACCCCAATTATGGCGTCAGCCACAAAATCTCAAAATCAAACTTCTTAATCTTTAGTCGAAAGTAAAAGACTTCCCGCATCTTTAAGGGGTTTGAACAGCGCTTAATTGGCTGGGACGTTACGGCCTACAGCCAAACTGGCCAAGTTTAACTTTTGCGGGATTTTATTTTTTACCACAATTTTGTTTTTTCAACCATAATTGTTTAAGCAGAAACACTAGATATCCGATCAAGTTCTCTAATGACTCGGATTATAGCATCGACTGAAATAAGACTTGAGCCAAAAAGTTGGCTCGTTGGGTTGGCGACCATGGCTTGGAGACCTCGGCCAAAAATGCGAAAACCTACCCCAATTATGAAGTCATCGAAAAAAAACAAATTCCAAAACTTTCCAATTGTTTTTTACTGTGAACTGGAAGACTTTTCTCACCTTCAGAGGGTATGATAAGTAGCTCTCTAGCTCAATTGGCTGGCACGTTTTCTTGTTGCAAAGTTCGAAACGAAGCGTGCCGCATGCGGGTCTTAAAGGGTCAGAACGGAATGCCTGGGATTTGTCAAAGATCAACGAAACCTGGCATCGCAGAGACCAGAGAGAGAACCAGGAGTTTTAAAGAGTAGCTTAATATTTTCGAAAAGCGTGCGTGAAAGTTGCTCATGTAGCAATCCTTTAAAACAACCTATGATAAGAATTGTTAAGCTGATTGAGAACCTCTCGTTGATTTGCCGAAATAACTTGCAATGCACTTAATAATTTGTTGCATTATTTTGCAATCGAAATCATCAAAATTTGAGCTATCACTGAAATGACGAATTTAAGATTCCTATGATTCTCAAATAGTATGCACAAAGCTTGGTTATGAATTCTGTGCAGTAGATATCATTCTATGGTTTTTCGTTTTTATTTGCTTTTTGGAACAATTGCTAATTTTGTCAACCTTTTAGTTCAGCCGTTTCTTTAATGTTGCCAATGGAATTGAAAACATTGCCTGACAAATGTTAAAGTTACGCGATACAAATGATTAAATGTTTGCATTCGTATACCAAAAACGAATTAGTTCATGCTATGGGATGAAACTGTGCTGGTGCGTTCGAACAGCAACGCATAAAGTCCCTGATTCTTACATGTATCCATTATTATGAAACATCCTAGAAGTTTATTTTCTTTCAATCATTTTCATTTGCCTTTGTACATACAATGCGAAATCCGAACGAGTAAACGCAGACAACCACGTGAAACACGCCCAGAAAATTTCTCGGTTTTTGAGTTCGAGCGGTCTACCAATATACAGAGAGAGAAAACCTTACAAAATTGCCTATCATCGTAAGGTAATCTGTAGAAGGGTGGACGGATGCTTGCCTGTGATCTGGGTCTGACTTCACGAAAATTTCGGCAGCATCCCCATGTGAGTACAAACCATGTTTTACAGTTGGACATTTTCTGAGTGCAAAACTATAGAAAATTCTGGTAGACACCACGCAAGCGCAAATATACAGTAAAGGGGTGCGGAACCAGCCCTAGTTGCGAGCTGTTGAAGGCTAGCACAAACAAAGTTTTTCAATGCGTGAATGACAAACTTTCGCCTAATATGGCACCTCACAAATTCCGCGTATCAACAGAACTGCAGCCCTGTGTTTCCTACAGAAATTTCTTACAAAACAAAAGATAAAACTCACAACTCCTTCCGAGAGAGCCCCGCCCTCTATCATGTTTCGTTTAAACATCCAACAGAACTTCGCCCTCTTTTGAACGTCTTCGTCACACCCGGCCTGCCAGGCATTTCTGCTAGCAGATATCAACTATTATCATTATTGTAGGTGGTTATGTTGGGAGCTATCGGATGAGCCGCATTATACGGGTTCGTGGCCCCTGGTGGTTCGCTGCCATGCTTTTTTGGCTGCCTTCCAGGTATTTTCCATGGATTCCGTTTAGGTTTGTTTGACAGTCTCAAGATTTTGAGCAGAAACGCATTCCCTACTTAGGTTCATTCGGCAAACGAAAGTATCCATGACAATTCCTGTGAGAGATGTCAGATCACATATCTTGTAAACCTGGATTACTGTTCAATAATCCTGTTGGCATGTTCGTAACACTTCTATGTTTCCAGTCATAAGTACAACATCTGTTGCGTACAAACAAGCAACTCGCGTATAAAGTGATCACATAAATTTGTTTTGGTTCTACACGCGCCAAGAGTTTGACAATTTGCAACTATTTGCTAACACGCCGTCGCGCCTAGATGTAGTCTTTATTACTTTCAAATCAGATGCGAACGTAAAAAGCAGGCAGCATGAACACAACGGCAGCGATCAAGAAACGGTGCGCATCTATCGGCAAGTAAGGAGAAATTATTATTATTATTATTATGGGAGTTTTGTGGCGCTTTACGACAGCGTGGTCTTGTAGCGCCAGGCCCCTTTGTAATTGGTTTGAAATTGGTCTGCCCGATGTTCGTATAAACTCCTCAACATGCTTCGCTGCGTGGTCATCGGATAGGACTGACAGTAGTGTAAAGTCAATGTTCAATGATTTCATGGTCCGTTTAAGTTTGATGCGTTCAGAGTGGTAGGTTGTACAAGGAGATGGAAAGTGGGCAACTGTTTCTGGAACTGCTGTTTCTGGAATTGCCGGTTGGATGGAGGCCGAGACGGTGGAGGTGACTGTTAAGCCTGTTATGTCCGGTGCGTAACCTGAAAAGTTGATGGGAGTCGGACTCACTGGATGTGGATGATGGGGAATAGGCTTTTGCAGTCTGTACCAGTTAAGCATTGACGGTAGTAATCATTCCAGAGTTTTACGCAAATGTCGGAGAGGTGCTGGCACATGTCCGGATAAGGTAACGTGTTGGTAGTGTTCTTTACCCTAGCGTCGGCCTGGAGAATTTGGGGAACATCGGTTGTGGAAAGTTCTGCCAATCTGTCGGCTATTTCATTTCCAACAATTCCCTTGTGGCCAGGGACCCAAAGCATAATAATCGTGAAACCAGCAGAGGTGAAGTTAGAGTATAAAAGACATGCTGTATTTATAAGTGGATTTTTCTTCCAACTAACGTTTTGGATGGCTTGTAGTGCGCTTAGACTGTCCGTGATTATAACAGAGGTTCTCGTTTTGGTGGAGAAGATCCAGTAAAGAGCAGTAACGATACCACAGAGTTCTGCTGTAAAAACAGAGGAGTACTTGTTTAGCCCAATAGACGTTTTGTTCCCGGATTGTGGGATGTACATTCCACAACCTGCCCTAGAAGTAGTTGTTGAACCATCGATGTAGATGTGGGTATGGTGTGCGTAATGTCCGTGTAAATGGGATAGGTAGGCCTGGAGAATGACGGTTTGGTTGGAAGCGTGTCTGTACGCTTGCATGCGCAAGTCTATGGTAGGACGAGGGATTAACCAGATGGGTTTGTTGGGGATAAGGGGAGTGCTTGCGTTGAAATGGTCGTTTGGCCAAAGCTGCTTTGCCATTTGGTTGAAGGAGCAAAAACCCGCTACATCCGGAAAAGCTTCATGCCAGCTGTCAGTAACCACTGACAAAGCGGGATGGGCAGAAAACATACATAGATGAGCTCTAAATCTTAAGGATAGGTATTTATGCCGGAGGTATAAAGGCATTTCCTGGCATGGATGTTGAAGACATAAATTCCTCCATACCATATTCGATGACCGGCCGGATGAGTGTTTGGTATAAGGACCAAAGAGGTCGTTTACTAGCACCCCAGGAGGTACCTTTAAGCATCCTGAGGAGGTTAAGTCGTTTCAGACATTTGCCATGGACATGTCTACGTGAGATGTGTAAGCCCCTTTTCGTTGAAGGATAACTCCAAGATACTTGTACTCTTTTTTCAAAGGGATATCGCTGCTGCAGAGTGTCAACTTATGGGCAACGGTTTTCCTTTTCTTAGTAAATAGAACTGCTGCAGATTTGGAAGGAGATGACCTAAAACCCCATTTCGCGCACCGTGTTTCTATTGTATTCAAAGAAGTTTGGCAAAGATGATACAGTTAATCAATGTTTGAACCGCTTTCCCAGAAACAGCAATCGTCAGCATAGAGTGCTGAGGGGGATGAGATAGATTTAGGAAGATGGTTAACTGCAATCGTAAAAAGGATAGGGCTTAAAACAGTGCCCTGTGGAATTCCGTTTTCCAACGTTTTGGTGGTGGACAAGGAGGAAGCTAGTCGCATTTGGAAAGTGCGACTGGAAAGAAATGAGTTGATGAAATTAAACATTCTACCATTAATGCCCATTTGTACTAATTTAAATAGAAGCACTTGGTGTGACACCACGTCGTAAGCCTTTTCAAGATCGATGAAAATTGCCCGAACATGATGTCGGTTTGCCAGAAATTTCTGTACAGTGTCATGTAAGCGAAGAATGTGGTCTGTTGTTCTTCTTTTTTTGAAACAGGATTGTGACATATCTAGAAGCTTATAATATTCTAAAAACCATTTCAATCTTGAGACAATCATTTTCTCCATGAGTTTACAGACGACACTGGTAAGAGAGATGGGTCAGTATGATGATGGCAAGTGAGCTGGCTTAGTGGGTTTATGTACGGGGACAACAATGGAATGATGCCATGACGGCGGGAGGCGCCAGTTTCCCAAACCCTATTTATTAAGCAGACAAGGACTCGGAGTGAATCATCGGGTAGTTTTTAAGCAATTTATAGCAGATCTGATCAGCACCTGGCGCAGAGTTTTTGGTACTCCGTAAGGCGCAGTGGAACTCGCCTATTGAGAAACGTTGATTTAATCGAGGGTCTTTCGGAGTTATTTCCGAGAGGTTTTATGTGTCTCCACTTCGAGACCCGACATCGTGAGACAAAAAGCTATTTCATAGTTTGAGGTGGAGCTCACAGACTGGAAACGAGTTGCCAGTATATTTGCCTTATGTTGATTGTTGCAAGCCGTGATACTGCCCTGCAGAAGAGATGGGATGAGCTGTCGAGGATGGTGACTGGAGAAATTTTTAATCATATTCCGGACTGTAGAGAGCTTTGAATTAGACGTCAATATATTGCAAAAATTCTCCCAGGATGATTGTTTTGCTTCGAAGATAACTCTCCTGGCCTTGGCACGACAACGTTTGAAGATTATGACGTCTAGTGGCGCCCTTGTTCGCTTCATGCGGTTTAGAGCATGTTTTTTCTTTTTGATGGGCAGGTCGCAAGTCGCATTCCACCAAGGGACTGATATCTTACCAGTGTATTTACTTTGTGGCATGGCTGCCCGAGCAGCCTCTAGTATGTGGCATTTTTTTTTACTTTGTGGCATGGCTGCCCGAGCAGCCTCGTTTCGAATAGCTGATACGAGTGTTCTAGATCTAGACTGATGCAATTCAAGGAGCTGCTGCAAAGTTTATGAAAATTAATCCAGTTTGCTCGTGAAAAATTCCATTTCGGAAGAGGCTCCGTGTTGCCCGGTAACCACGCCATGCACCGCAACATGGATAATGGCGTGGTCGCTGCCAAGAAACTCGTTATTGATTGAAACGGAACAGTGGCTTGCTATGGAACTGGACACCACAGTCAAATCTAAAATATTCCACACGTTTGGGCCAACCAGAGTAAAATGGGTTGGAACTGAGTTATTAAGCACTACGTAATCGTTCGATTCGATTAGAGACACCAAGGACCTGCCACTAGGTTGATGGAACGTCCCCCCCACATTGTATGGTGGGAGTTGAAGTCACCGAGAAGAATGATCCTACGAAATCTGGACAGGAACCCAGGTCTAGGATAATCAGGATCATCCTCGGGGGGTTGTAGACATTTATAATAGCGTAATCGCTGATGGTAATTCCCATTACTTCTAAACAACCGTTTATGTCGGGAATGCGTATTTCCGAGAAAGACAGTGCATTCCTCACACAGATGCAGATTCCGCCACCCTTTCCCAGGGCACGAGGTCTGTCTTTACGTATCATGACGTAATTGGGAATGTTCGGGTAATATCTTGATGTGAGATGCGTTTCTTGCAGGCATAATATGTCCGGAAGTACGGGTAGATGTGAGAGGTAATGTTTAAACTCTGGCAATTTTTTATAGATTGACCTGCAATTCCAGTGGAGGATGTGAAGAGCCATCATGTGGCCAGTGTTTTAAGCTGTTCGGCATCCACTGGCAAACCCATGCGTCCGCCAGCAGCATCTGTGATTATTTTGAAAATATCTACAGGTTGATTTCTGTCTTTAGTTGAAATTGTTTCAGTAATTACCTGCGCCAAAAACGCTAAGAATAACAGTGGGTTGCCGAACGGGAAGTTTGTAGTAAAATCTCCGCACTCCATGGAATCTGTTTGCTCATGAACTGTACTGGATTTTGAAGTTGGAAACGGTCTATACCCTCTAGGGCTTCCCTCTGGTACAACAGGCAGTGGTGGAAATTCTCTTGAGCGATGAGTAAATGTGGTTTGTGGATGGACAGCAGTCGCCGATTGTCAGTGTAATCTGCAAGCCGCAGCATAGGAACCTTGGATGTAGTTTCAATTTTGAGAACTTCTGATTCTCTTCGATATTTGGGGCATTGCAGATCACCAGTCGTGTGCCCGCCATTGCAGTTTGGACATTGTGTAGTAGCGGATGTACAATGTTGCGAACTATGTTCTCCGCTGCACTTTGAACACTTGTCCTTGCTTCTGCATTTTTGCCACATGGCCAAAGCTGTTGCATTTATAGCAACGGATGGGCTTCAGAATAAACTCACGAACTCTAAAGTTTAAGTAGCCAATCGTAACTGCCTCGGCAATTGAGAAGAGGTAAAATGGAGTAAGACGGTTTGGAAATCGAAATATTCATTGGTAGTATCTCGTCTGAGTTTAAATCTTTTTACGACCTTAACAAGGGACTGCATACACTCCTGTATCTCCTGACTGTTATTTCTAACGGCACGTTGTATATGACACCTTTCGCGCCAATTGGTTGTAGTAGTGAAGACAGTATTGGGAGGGAGACCGTGCCATCGCTGGGAGTAGATGTATTAGCAATGTTTTCATCTGTTGAGGACTCTTGCACTTCACAAGGTGGTTTCCGTTTTGCCGAGGAAGGCATGCATCGTAATCTCCTACACATTTAAGACATCTGTCGATGTCGATGGGGTTGAACGACTTTAAGGTTCTATCTAGGGAAGATTGCAAGACGACAGGGTGAATCTCGACACCGGCAACATTCTCACCGGCAGAGGGTGTCACGTTGTTACCCAAGGACGCTTTCCGTTTCAGCCTTTGAGCTTTGCCTGGTGGCTCGCGATAGTAGTGGGATGAATCTAACGAGTCATCCATTTATTCAAAGTCTATGTCAACTGCAGCTCGATTGACGACGGAGAAGAATGAAAGCAAAACACTACCTCCCAAACAAAACTGGAGACTCTACAAACAAGTACAATCAAAACTCGCAATGCAGAACAGAACTCGGGAAACGGCGTTCACTCTGAACACCTCTGACCACCGAATCTGTCCGACCCTCAAACTCAGTAAGTAGAAATGACTACGTTCAGAACAACCGGCCACAGTTGCGGTAGCAATCAGGCGAGATTTCTCAAGGGCCCAATCGCAATTTACGAGCAAGCAAGGTAACATATCACCACAGAGCTATTGGTTGATCTGCATTATACGAGTTGGTGGCCCCTGGTGGTTCGCTGCCATGCTTTTTTGGCTGCCTTCCAGGTATTTTCCATGGATTCCGTTTAGGTTTGTTTGACAGTCTCAAGATTTTGGGCAGAAACGCATTCCCTACTTAGGTTCATGCGGCAAACGAAAGTATCCATGACAATTCCTGTGAGAGATGTCAGATCACGTATCCTGTAAACCTGGTTTTCTGTTCAATAATCCTGTGGGCATGTTCGTAACACTTCTATGTTTCCAGTCAAAAGTAATCCTTACGATGTCTGCAAGTAGATTCTACGACTTGATGTGCCTGGAGGCTATGCTGTGAAATAACACGATTCGATTCCCGTTATCTAAAGTACAAACACTTACCGAAGTATTTTTATTCCGCTGCTTCAAATTAAAATCACTTGCTTTCCAGAAATGTGAAGTGCATATCATTATTTCCTGGGTTTTCATGGATTCTTGCTCTTGATAAATACTTTCTTGTTGTGTTTATTTGGTATAAACAAAGCCATGTGTTTACATATAACTTGGGTGGTCATACCTGCTCTGCAGTATATATGAGCCGCATATCGTAAAACCCAAGTTATAAAACGCCGCAACATAAAAATATGAAAAACGAATTTATTTGCAATATACGTTTCTGTGACATCATTGTTCCTTTTGGAACTACTTGCAAATGCTATACGGTGCGCTAGCTACCACAATACAATTTCACAGTATTTCTGCACTTTGTAATAGAAATAAAAAATAAAAAAAAATATCTAAATTTTTGGAAAGCTCAAAGAGCCGCATGAGAATCACATTTCTTCAAACTAAAATTTTCTCGCTCCACATTATATTGTTGACGTGTCTTGCTCTAAAAATACATATGTCACTGAATCTCATTGACTCTTATCTGTGAGAATGTGGATGTGTCAATCAGGCTTGCAGCAGGTTGAATACGGAGCAGGCTGTGGATTTGAGAGGTTACTGTGGATAATGTATTGTTTTCTACTTGCGTTACGTCCATCAGAATATAACGAAAACTTCATGGACCATTGACACCCAATGGCGAGACGAGGCTACTTTTCACGACGGTAAAAATATTTTATCATCTCGTAGCAGGAAACAGTCGAAAGCAATGCTAAATATGAACTCATCCACTGACTCAACGAAGGACTAAATGCGAGATCCTGGCACACCCGTGCTAAGTCGCAAATAAACGCACAAAACATGAGAAAGGAAAACGCATTCTACGCAAAGATGTAGTAAGTCACGTGGTACATGCGAAAGTTGTGGGACCTGGAAATGGCACGGACACAAAATTTGTGTCCTTTGTCCGCACTCGACTGCATTTGTTGCACACTTCCCTTTCTGCGTCGGCAACACCCGAACCTTCTTGACGTTTCAACCCCGACAGTGATCGCATTTTATGACTCCTGAAATGAAGCACTGTGTTCACGCTAAAATCTCTTTAGTTACAACTCTCGGCATAAAGTTGTATATTATTTTGCAAAGGATTTTTAATCTCTTCACATGTCCACAACATATACGCCTTTAATCTGCGCACAAAATCATGGTAAGTTTACTTTCACAAATTAATCAAAATTTGACAATGTTGTAGTTACACCAATTGACACACAGGGAGAATTCCTAACCATTGCTTTCACCAAGAACAATCCCCTGCTTTCTTTGTGTCAAAGGTTCATGAACTTTTTGTTTTAAAAAGAAGTCTGTTCCATGCCTGCTGCAATTGAACATTGGTCATGTGATGCAAAATATATTTTACCGTAGCTGCTAACATAAGTCTGGTCAGCACTGCCAAGTGTGTAAATTTAAACTCATTCACGTTGATTTACGATTTATATAGTATACTGATAACATGTTCATATAATACAGAACAATGGGTGGTTAACCAAACTTCACCTTTCCCTGCAGGCATTCTGCTACTTCGATGCCTAGCATTTAGCTGGTGTAGCCACTTTATTTCCGAATTTGCATGCCAGTGCAGTGTCAGCAGCACGCCACCTGCAGGAAGAAAGGTCGACAATATTCAATTTGTATATATGCCACCACTATTATTATGAGGGGGGAATGGCACTGCATGACTGCGAGGTCGTGTAGTGCCAGGGCAGGAGTAAAAAGAATCTATATGCGTATGCCTGACTCTCACACAAAAGCTTCCACATGCTTCGCAGCAGCTGTGCTACGTAAGATTTCAGGGGTGAAAAAATTTATACCAGGATCTTCGACTGCGTGTTTCAGACGTCGTCGCGCCTCTGCGAATTTGGTACAAACTTCAATAACGTGTTCTACAGTTTCTGGTATTTCACACTGGTCGCAGAGCCCATCAGGATGAAGACCAATGCGTGACATATGATGATATAGTTGACAGTGACCCATGCACAAATGAAAGATTATAGTAGAGAAGGAGTGGGTCGACAGAGAGGACCGCAGCAGGGCAGGAAAGATAACTTTGAATGCATTTCCTCTTGTATCGGTCTGGTATTGAATTTCCCACGCGTGGAAAGAGTGCTGGTACAGATACGGCAGCATATCAGTAAAATTCAATCGGGTATTTACCCGTTTGTAGTGAACACATTTGGGTGGATTGGATGATGGTTTGGCAGTGGAGAGTTTTGCCAATTG
>JGI24158J21664_10013419_pt1 | contig 10810 bp, 6 predicted proteins | sample Ectturendosymbi3_FD_21664 | JGI IMG/M metagenome (IMG submission 21664)
TTGTTTCCTCGTAAATGTACGTATGCGAAAGTGATTGATTTACGCAATATGGTCCTGTGAAGCATTGGGTTCATTGCAAATCGATATCGCATCGCCCCCATCAAATTAGCCTGTGTCCGCTACTGACCAAGCCCTGAATAGCGCATGCCGTGCTGTCACTGGCTGCCTAAAACCTACCAATTCATTCTGAGAATCTCTGCTTGCTGTGTGGCATAGCTACTCCGTACATCAAAAGAACCATGGCATCCCAACAAGAGAAACTGAAGCAGGAAAGCGATCTGCTACATCCACTCTTCAACCATGTACAGTAATACCAAGTAAAAGATTGAAATCTAGGCACAGCTTTCTCAAGTGCGTTAACGCATTCAACAACCAAGCTCACAGCCAGCGTCTATCCATGTGACAAGAACATCTCGCAGAAAAACCAAACAAGCTGGCCATCATCCCACAGGAATCTCCTCCCTGGCTCCAACGAAATATGGCCTTTCTGGGCCTGCTGCCCGAGAACTGCGATGGGCCTCTGCAAAGCCAATCTGGTTAAGTGGGATTGCAAAACGGACGTTGATACCAGCTGCTTCTGTGTGGCGGCACAAACAATCACCCATCTTATTTCCTGTCCCCTGCTATCAACATCGTGCAAATGTGAACCTTGCTGTTCTGGCCCCCAGTGCAAGATTGTGCGTGGAACATTGGAGCGGACGTATGAGCTTGGCGTGACTCGAGACGAAGATGGTGAAAGGTGTTTAAGCTCAATGGTATTAGCTGCTACCGATACTAGACGCTCTTGAAGTATTTAAACCGTTTTCATTTTTTGTTTTGAAGTTTTCCAGTACTTCTGTATTCTCCTTGTTGGTTTTCAGCTTTTTTGTTTCTACTTAAACTGTTTCAGATTTCCATAAGTGGCAGCGGTGATAATATCAGTTGTATGTAGTGGCGGGAATGTTGTGTTATCTGTTGCCGGTGCTAATTTTAACTTGTGAGAACCTTTAAGTCAAATAGTGTTCATGTGCCTTAAAGATTCTACTGTGCCTCTTTTGTCTCTTTCGCATTTTTCCAGAGGGTGACCTGCCATATTCCGCTTTTTATGTAGTCTCTCTTGTGTTGCATAAATTTTATCCTCATCGTAGTATTCTAGAATCGCCTGATCAATGTTGTCCTTGAGTTAACATTCTTGTGCAGATCTATATTAAGCAACCTTAAGAGAAGGTCAGCAACAGTGTCTGTATAAGTCTCTATACCCTTTTCATCCTTGCTTGACATAGCCTTCATTGACCTTTATTCACTTCATTCAATCATCAGCAGTTCATAATCTGGTTTAACAGTCAGTGATATTGCAGACAACCCTGCAAACAGTAGCGGACACAAACTAGTTTGTTGGGGGTACACCGTCAATTTTTGATAAACATAGCCGTAGGGAACAAAAAACGTTTAAGAATGCGAATTTTGCCCGATTTTTCGGAGTTTACCTGAGACAAAAGTTCAATCCGGCCGGCATCACAAATCAAATGTTTTAAACTGAGCAATACAAGTTGGGAAATACTGCTGCATGCACTTTCACGAACCGTATGCAGTAACGGCAATTTCAAGTTTTTACATTTTTTCAAAAAATTAAAAAAAATAGTTATGTTAATCTGTCAGATTTATAAGAGAACTTCTTTTTGTTTCAAGAACTTTGAACGATTTTTACTAAATTTTGCCCGATTTTTCGCAAACCTGTAAAGTGAGGGTGCGACGGCACTCCTTGAACCCCTATCTCCTATGAATATGGCGATGAACTTAAAAGGTTCACAAGACCATCCAACTCTAACGTAAATCACTCTTTTGCGCACGTAGATTTACGAGAAAACAAGACCACGAAAAAGATTCGTTTTGAAGCTGCCGGAGTAATAAATCCTGGCAAACTTTAACTAGTTGATTTCAGGAAATACTGCACCGAACCGATAACCAATGTGGCACACAACAACGATCCGACCAAACGCAGGTGGTAGTCAAGTACATCGAGGACTCGAGATAGAGCAGTTTACGTGATGACATAATGCTTATTCTCATTGTAGGCTACATCTGTTACAGCCAAGGTTGCCAGATGACCTAAAATTCGGAAAAAAATACGATAAATTTTCTTGATTCCACCAGTTGTGTCCGACAAGTGGCAAATCAATCGGACACTGTTTTTTTTCCTAATTTTAGTGGACCCTCAGAAATGTTTTACTTTAGAAACAAAAAAGCAAGCCGACTCTTGCAATCAGGCTCGCCAGCATGGCAGCGCTCTACCTCCGCGGAATTTCTTGTGTTCATCGACTTATAAAAACGCGTAAGAGGTACATAGCCAGTTTGTCACAAATTGAGCCATGAATTGCTTGTGCTTGAAAATTGCTAATTTGGGTCTGTTAGTGTTAAGACATAGAGTATTACACAGCACGTTTTTGCCACACAAACATGAATGATAAAAACACATTTGCTTCCATAACAGGACAAATCAAAAAAGTGTATTTGACAACAATGTTCCATATCGTATACAAAAGAAAACAATGCTTGACAGAAAATAATTGAAAGACAACAAGACAATACAAGCATTAGGTGAGAAACAATCAGACAGTAACGTCTAACTAGGAACACCCGAAGGAAGGTCAAATCGTTAAATGCAACACTTTATTAAAATTGAAGAATGCATTGCTTGATAACTTTTTGGGAAGATTAGCCTCCGTCTTAATCAAAGCAATATTAGGACAACAAATGGGTCGGTAAAAATGATACGCCAGACCATATGCTTGCGTTATAACAAAAAATATACACGAACTTTGTCGAAACAAGATATACCCTTAAATTCGAATCAAGTTTCATAAAAATGTTCATCCATAATAAAAACTTACCTAGGACATGTTACTGCCATGCAACAACGCTATCAGTTGAATTCTTAACATTAAATTTTAAAACTCTGCCACAATCTTAGCAACGTCTGACTGCAATGACTGCAGTAAATACAGGTATTTCGTTAGTTCAAACGAAGGCACAATTTCGTGTATTTTTCTGAGAGACGTTTCGGCGAATCATAGGGTTTTTACAGAAACCATCCACAAATCAGTTTAGGCATCAGCGTTTTGCCGCATTGTTAAAATGACCTGGCAAGAAAAAACATTTAATTGGCTTTAGCATAACCATTAAGCTTCATGTAAATGTACCACGTAACTGTTATGTTGTGCACCCCTAGACAATGCTAGAAAGCATAAGGATTTGGGTAAATACAGGCGGCCAGGAGAAAATACAAGTATTTTCTGCAATACCAAAACAAATCAGATCTATTTACAGTTAACTACAGCTAAAGAAAACACACACACACGGAGCATTGGATTCACTTTTACCTGCAGTCAAACATATATGCTCCACCTGCAGCTCTACGTTTTGCAGGTCTTTCGAAACAGAAAGCAAACGGTGGGCTTTCTATTGGGGCTATGAATCATTTTACTATTGGGGCTATGAATCATTTTACTGTGGTTATTGACTCCACGTAGTCTAAACAATGTCCCAGTTGTCAAAACGAAAAACAAACCAGGCTTGTTGCCACTAGCTAAGGTCTTCAAATTCTTTTTTGAGCTAAGCGAAGTGATTAAGAATCTCCAGTCAGAGTTTAGGCAAGATTATTCAATTAACTTTTAACACTTTAGCGTAAAACTTTTTTGAATTTTCATCAGAGGATCTTAGCCTCTAATCCCTTCGTAACGACAAGTCATTACAAAATCCTTCAAAAAACTAATATGCGGCGCTGCCATCCAATATTTGTACAGCCTACACACGCAAAAAACAAGACTTATAACTACAGGGCCGTATGGCCCAAGACGCCTGAGTGCAAACCGAGCCCACCTTCATTCTCGTTCATTGTTCTATTGCACTTTTATCACCCCGTTGCTGGTAGCTGGCTACGTTTTTCTCAATGAAGCAATATGTTGGAGCAGTGACACCACCATAATCGATTTTGACAAACTTTTTCGATTTTCAACGTGAATTTATTTTGTTGTTCTGGTCCCATGGGGCAAGGAAACGCAACACATGCGGCCTGGCTGATCGCAGACCTTCCAAGTAAATACATCAGGAAGAAAAACCCAACCCATAACATTAAAAAAATCGTTAAAATGCATGACGCAATTGACGTTGCACTACGTGCTAAAGCATTTTACATCTTTCTCCATTCGCATAGATCACATTTCAAACTCAAACCATGATTCTCAGATGCAAACACCATGTCTCACATTGACCAGCAACGCCGTTTCACGTATTCAATTCATATGAAATTCTGTAACTCAAACTTCATTCTTTTTGCATGCACGGTGTGTGGAAGTGAAGATTTGAAAATTGCACATTGCAGTTCACTGAGCACCTGATGTCATTTCGCTTTCAAAGTTCTCAGCAAAAATCCACATACATGATAATCAGATCGGTGTTGTGTGCAACAGATATTTAACAGAGATAAACAAAATAACCAAGTTCATGGCTGTTAGAAAAAGTACGATTTTACCAATACACAATTTGACGAATAACTACCATTCGCCGTTGCCTAACACTCACAGAAAACAACAGTTTTTTCACCGAAGTTGAAATGCCTTACAAAATTAACTATAAAAAATACAGATGAATGTATATAGTGGCAGCTTGGTGGTGATGCTGCTCCAGGCTGTGATAAAGAGCCGACCGCTTGAATTACGCAGGAAGCGACGCAATTCTTTTCAATTTTTCAACGGATCGAAAGCATCAAGTGAGATATCTGCTTCCTTCATCGTCAGACTTTTACTGATTCCCTCCTGAAGTAGATAATTCAAAATAATCTTACGTCACAAATACGACGTTGACGCTGGGATGAGTAAATTTCATGCTGATTTTCGATCAAAGTGGTCTATTTAGAAAATCCACCCGACAGGCATAATCAGGCTGCTGTAACTCATTTGAAACCTTGCCTTTTATGAACTAAATGTGGCAACATAAAATAGCTGCCAGCTAAAAGTCACGAAAAAGCATAACAAAGCTTTCAAAACAACTTGGATAAAGAGTTAGGAAGTGAAAATGTGGAATTGCAGCTTTAGCGCCACCACTCGTGAAAAAGCTGACGTCGTCTTTCACAAAATGTTTGCATAATCTGATGCTCCTGAGCTGACCTCCTGAAAAAAGTGATTTTTCATGTGCAGGCAGTTACAGCCTGTAGCAACCACCGCGACTATTGAAATTGTCACTTGCGTAGTTCTTTTGCGGCCTTGCACAATGTACCAACGGCATCAGCATTTAGAGCACCTCGATCAGGGTTTTCAAATGCCAAGCAGTGTCAGTGCACACAATATTTGTTTTTTTTTGTAAATGAAGAAATTCTCCAATGAATATAAAAGCACCATGATTTCAAGATGATGATGTAAATGCTCATCCCTACAAAGTAGCTATTTTCTTTAAGTGTTAATATTCGCGTTTTGAAGAAAAGAGGCCAAAAGCTATGTTAAGATTCAAAACTTCCGTCTGAAAAATTACTGTTCCAAATGTAATAATAAAGAAAACACTTGAAATGACAAGTTTGAGCGGATCAACAGTAAGGCAGCAAGAAAAAGAACAAGATTGCTCAAACACGGCGACTTGGTTAAAACGCACTTGTGTGCATTTAATAGACCCCACTTGGGGTATTTTCAGGTATATGAGAAAAAAGCATGGAGTAAACCAAAAAAATGGAGATGTTGCAGCTTATCAAAAACGACAAATGATTTTTGGTAAAACTTTCTTATACATTTCCATGATTTTTGGTACACACTGATTTTTCAAATAAGTTTTTTTCGTTGCACCGTAATAGATCTTTGAAAAAAATATTTACAATCAATTTTTGCTTTGTTTTAGAATCGAAAGCTTGATGCTTTCGATTCTATCTCTCAGGCGTACACAGATTGATCCTCTTGTTGATCCTCTCAGCAGGGTTCCCACACATTTTTAAAAATCATTTTCCATACTTTTTCAATACCTTTTCAATACTAAATTTAAAAAATTCAATACCATCACTTCCCTTAATATTTCAAAATTCTTGATTATGAAACTCAATTTTTCACATCACATAACACTGCGTAAGTGCTTTGCCGTCAGTAAAATTCTGCTAAGATATTCAAGATTTCTTTTCGATTTAGAATTTCCATACTTTTTCAATACCTAGCGTACATTTTGGCCAAACTCAATACTTTTTCAAGGTCTTGAAAACCAATTTTGAAATTCAATACTTTTTCAATACTTTCAATACCGCGTGGGAACCCTGTCTCAGGCGTACACAGATTACCTGAGCCCATTACCCTTCTCACAAATGCCATTGCGAGAAATTTTTTGTAAACTGAATCAGCAACAGCATGAGCACATTTAATTGATTAACTTTTATCCTTCCAACTTACAAAAGACAATGAAACTTAACAAATAAAAGACAGTACTTCGGCTTCAAACAACCTGGTTGTTTCGAACCTCTCAAGATTTTCTGACTTAGTGCAAATGAACAGTTAGCATGAGGATGACCAGCCCAACTTCACTGTTGTGCCGGTAATTGCTGCGCATTGACTTATCTGTGACTGCAAACAAGGGAAATTTCATGTCAAGTAAATTGTGTCATCAAAGTTAGTGAGTAACTTTGCTTCGTGGACCATCAAGACTCAACGAAAGGAGTGAAATAATATCGATAGGCTATCGGCTGGGAAAGGAAAAATTTCACAATATGTATGTACAGTATAACTAGGAAACGAGTGGTTGATGGGGATTTAACTGAAATATTAATTTAACTCTTCATCCACGCACCGAAACTTAAATGACGAAAATCGGATATCCAGGCCTCGATAATGGCACTACATTCAGAATCCGCGAATGTTCGGAGAGGTTTTCGTGCAGCTTCCCGAAAATCTACTCTATTTTTACCAACGTTTTCTTTTGTGAACATGTTTGTACATGAGTGAAACAAAGCAAATAGTAAAAACTGAAAACTCCCTAAGGTCTTGAATGGGACATGGAACAACACTAAAGAAGTTGTTCCTAAGTAGTTAGTTTGCAACTACAATTATCAAAAGATACATACTGTGGAGAAGCTGATCTTCTAATTCTCGTAACTTGAAAAACAAACGAAATTAACTCGATCACTTAAGTTACATAACTTTCGCCTTCCTTAACACAAACGTTAGTTGACGACCTAAGCCTAGGGAATATCTAAAATGTTGCTCTATTTGGGTCACCTTAGAGCACCAGGCAGCTTATTCGGAAAACGTTAAAAAAAGCATTTCATGAAGTTTGCATTTGAAATAACGTTGAATTCTAACAGGCATCACCTTTTGTTTGTTGAAAAATGTTGATAGGCAGTTTAAGTCAACAACCGTTATGATCTGGGCCTGCTAGGTCCACGTTATCTAGTAAGTAATTGCCCAGAGAAACTTTGATAAACTATACGTAGATACACTAATGTATGTACTGTAACAACAACTCAAGCAAACAACAAACTCCATGTAAACTCTATCCATACCGAGAAAACACTTGTTAATTTCTCAAATGCGCTATTTATAAAGGAGTAATATAATACAACGTTTGCACGTTGAGAAAAACAGAAAAAATAAGATGTCCTTTATATAATGTAGATTGTGTTAATTAAAAAAAAGTGAAACAACCAACCTCTACTTTGCACAAATACGGATCGAAAGTCGAAGGTTGAGAGACTTGAGCTTCAAACAGAGCTTGCGTAAAGTCTGCAAGAACGTGTGTATGGCAAAAGCACTTATGAAGAACTAATAGCGATATCAAAAGTTACAGAGTTTTGAAAATTATTTCGATATAACTTGAGCACTAGTTTGAAATAATCCCGAAAGTTGAATGGTTTTCCAATTATTTTTTTAAAATAGCATTTGAGGGAAATGGCCTTAAATTTTTACGCTAAGTAAAAGTAACAAACATTTCGTGCTTGAAATTGGTGATTATCTAACAACAAGTTTTGAATTTGGTGCGCCTACAAAAAAGACATGAATGAAGAGGAAATATGAAACAAACGCAAGCAATTCCTGAAAAATAAAAAATGCTTTTCATCACACCTTTCTGCTTTGTAGCACCTCTTTTTCGCGACACGTTGTTTGGATGGACCTCACTGGGTGAAGGCAATCTCACTACTGGGGCAAGTGAAGCGGGGGACGGTTCCACAAAGGGTTGCATATCGAATACGTCTTTCCTTTGAGGAATACTGGCATCGCCCTGGACAATTCCGAAGAAATAAGCAATTATCGTCATGCCGCGCGAAGCACAATAGATCGAACAAAAACTGGTCCCAAACGACCAAGTGTCTTAGAACATGCCCACTAGAAACGCGCGAGGCTTGAAGTGATGAAAAGCGTGCTTGTTTGTCGACAGAAAATATTCTGCCAATGTGGGAGAAATATTTGGCATAAAATAATCTGAGATTCCAATATATTGCTAAGCATAGGCTTTTCACAGAAATGCACACAAGTGAAGACGTATAGCAAAAGCTTATTTCATTTATTTTCAAATCCGCATTTCCTCTTGAAAAGGTTGCGGGAATAGCAGCTCTAAGAGACCTCGAAATGCCCATAGTTTTGAGAAACCTTTCTGACGATTCTGCCACTTCACATGAAAGCGCGTCCGAACCAGGTTGGAGATGTAACTACGCCAGCACCTGGACCTCAGAAAGCCTCCTGGGCGCATTTCTGTGGGTATAACCAACAGCATTCGCCTTGCCAAATATTTTAGTGTATTCTGGCCTCGTGGCCAAATCATCACAGCTGCACCTTGCTGGTCGGAGGAAAAGTGGCGATATTCAGGCCTTTACAAATTTCACAGATGCGCACTTTCTCGTGAGGTTTCCTATACCAGGAACTCTCCGAAAATATCTGCTGATTGCATTTGTGATAACATTATTACGGTCCATAGGCGTAGCCAGGGGGGGCTACGGCCGCTTCCAATTTTTGTATTTATAGTCACTTTGTGCTTTGGGAAGCGGCGCCCCAAACAAAATAGCCTTATTCGCCTAAAAGCAAACATTTTAGCCCCCTCAATTTTTCTCCCCAAAAACCTTTGGGGTGGCTACGTCACTGTTTCGGTCATTTCCCAATATTCATGCGCGTAGATGGGGATCGGAACAAATACCTAGGGATGGTGGAACAAACTTTATAGAGGGGTCTGATGTGGGCCGTTGTGATTGATTGATTGTAAGACATCATCGGCGGCCATTAAAACTTGAAACTTTAGCACTTTCTGAAAAATTTCTATAAAGATTGAATTGCGAAAACATACTTATACTCGCTCTCAACTTTCGCAAATAACACTGACATCAATTTTCAAAAATAGCTTATTTTACTTCGTCAATTACCTTAAGTGTTAAGAACTTTTAATTCATTTTTGCTCTACCCTGAAAATGCAATTCAAGACATGTATTGCGCACAGCAAAAACCGCTGTTAGCGCAATGAAAGATTTTTGCCCCGCTGTTAAACATAATGGCGTGACTGCAAAGTTCCAATTACAAACGATTTTGTCGTACTATATCTAAATAAAGTATGTTGATGTAATGTAAAAAGTTAAACATTATGTGAGTACAAGCACTTAGTATGTTGCATCATAACCCAATAAACTCATGGGAACAAAACGGTATTATGGCCTGAGAGGGAGCAACTTCATGTCATCTACAGCCAATTTCAGTAATTTTGAATAGCGCGATGAGATGTTTGAATAAATCTCAAATTGCGACTCTTAAGTTACCAGCATTTATAAAACACAGAACATCCTTCAATTAAAAGATAATTACAGTCTTGAAGTGGATAAAATCATGTATAAATACAATAAATGTAAGCTGCTGGCTACACAACGATTATTTCAAACTCATCACAGATGTTCATCCGTATAATACGAGACAAACTAAAACTCGGCATTTGCATTATCAAAACCACGTTCAAACTCAGGTCAGAATATGCTGGAGTGCAGTGCAATAGAAATCTGACACAAACACCTTTACAAATAAAAAATAAACCGTGTTTGACACTTTTTATAGTGCGCGCGGAGTACAAAAAATGCCACTCGAGTACTGGAAGCATTGTGGGTATTCCTCTTTTTTTGTTGGTGTGTATTAACCAAGCGCATTGATTCAATAATGCTGTAACTACGAAAGTAGTTCACGAAGTATTGCTGTCATCTTACGGTACTGTACTTAGTTTTCCTTTGGTTGCGTTCACTAAAACTGGTGGATTTTGACTCAAGCATAATGTATGGGACGCCTTCAGTTTCCAATCGCATTTGCAAATTATGCATCTAACGAGCATTAAACGAATATCCGTTTCCACACATGAATCATCACATTGGCTGAAACTGCATTTCCCAAACGCATGATTGGACGCCTCGCTCTCAGCCTTCTTAAATTTTGGTGACACCATTGCAATGCTGCACCAGTCCATAACTGTCGTGACACAATTCCATCTTTTGCTAGCACGAATGTTTACAATATAGGTGGAAACTCCAAAAATTTTATGTGGAAAAGTTAAAACAAATTCTTCTAGCGGTTTAAAGTTGCCTGCATTGCATTTTGCCTCCATCAATCATGTAAATGCATTGCGCCTAGAAAACCTTATATTCAGAGCAATAGACTTTAACTATTTCTATTAACCAACTGTTCCTTTACACCGGACCCGTAACCAGGGGGTGCGCAGGGGGACGAACCCCCCTAAAATTTTTTCGACCCCCATAGAAAAAGTGTTGGACATAGTTTAAAACTATTGGACATATTTTAAAAAAATTAGGCCCCTTTTAGAAAACTCTTCGCCCCACCTGGTGTCCCAA
>JGI24158J21664_10013420_pt1 | contig 10810 bp, 5 predicted proteins | sample Ectturendosymbi3_FD_21664 | JGI IMG/M metagenome (IMG submission 21664)
TTGAGTTTCGACTTTCACATCAGGCACATTCATCTGATGCAGTTCCCTCTGACTTAGCCGAATTCCATGTAGTGGCACTTGTGTGACCACTACACATTTGAAAAAGTGGAAACTTGGTGGTCTTAGCCCCCACCACAAGAAAGCCCTGGATTTGCCCCTGCCGTAACGTAAGCGATGTTTTATTTTCCCGAATTCCACTTATCTCGCCTGAGTTTACCAAAAATTGCAGTTCTTGATTTAATTTCCATTTGATACAATGCTTCGGAATTATGCTATTTGTTGTAGATGTTTTATTTTATTTCTGTGGTGCTTCATGACTGGCTGAAGGATGACAATATCAGTCAAAGATGGTAAGCGAAACGACTTTAATGTACAGCGACTGAGCGAACAGGCTCAAAGGCACCTTTGCTCAGAGCTAAATTATAGTAGACTAAAAACTATTTTATTCATGCCTGTTGCATGCCAATTGTGGAATAAGTACACAAAGTCTGGCATTAAACCACTGCACATAACCTGCAACGCCTATCAAATTTGCACTACATTCTCAATAATCTCAATGTTTGTCAACATCAAGTTACTTATGTCGTCAAGACATTCGGTGCCGTGATTAAAAAGAGTTTGCGTGCGTATGCGTTTGTTTAGAAGTGAATATCTTCATCTAACCTTTTCCTCTTGCCCTTCAAAAGTCCGATGCTTTTCACAAGTCCTATTTTTTTCCGTTTCTGCATGACAGTGACAGGTAATAGTAACCACTGGTGCGTTGTTTCAGTGATAGTTCCTTATCAGGCTCTAGCCATGAGGGGCATTCGGGGTAAATGTCACCCCAAATTTTGTGCCCAGAAAAAATTTTATACGGTTTATTTCAAACTCCAAATTGAATGCTATAAGCTATTCGAAAAATGTTTTAAAAATGACTCCGGTTCTGTATTTTTGTGAAAAATTAACTCCGACTCTATTCCTATTTTGGAAATTCAATAAGACTCCGGCAGGAGTCCATTCCTACCCTCCAGCTCCTGTATACCACTGCAGGATGTTTGAAAGAGAAACTTTTTCGTTTTCTTACGAAGCAATTTCATTTCATCAATGAAGTCTGTGTTGAAATTTTGTCTAACAAACTCAATCAAGGTGCTGCGAATAAAAACAAAACGTTTCAAAAAGCAAAACTTTACATAGCGATCACGTTTTTACCGAGCTTTACTCGGTAGCGACGCAATCTTGGTAGTTTTTAATGCAATATATTCCAGAAACACAGTGGCATCTAAGCTTCTTCATAATTTGCTGCATACGCTCTAAAGTTATCTTTTCACGAACGTTTTGCAAAAATTCCTGATCAGTTGAATAGAAAAGGCGGAAAATCTGCTTTTTAAATGAAACACAGCATTAGAATAACTTTTTGACTTCATCTCAGCTCATTCTCAGGCGCCTCTCCATGATTGCGGTAGGTGGAGAGGTTGCGGCTGACCGAAAACGGGGCATAAATACAACGTATGTAGGTCATCACTCATTTCAATTAGGAGAACCCACTGCAAATGGAGGACCGATGCCAGGGTTACCCCCACTCTTGACTGCCTGGGTCATCATCTTCTTCAATCAGTACAAGAGTCATCAACGTCCAAAGCCATTGTATAACATTGTGGAAGAACCAAAATACAATAATATTTTGTGTTTTTCCGAGTGTGGAATCGAATTACATGTACGAGCTAAACCTACCATTGAGGACACCAAAAAAGGGGTTAAGCGAGAGGGCGGTTCCGCTCTGATTTTTTACAGAGGAGAAGCTGGCGTGAAAGTCTGTTTTCTAACAAAACAAGTGAACATTTTGCCAATTTGAAATTTGTCGTTACTTGGTTTTACATCTCAAGCTTTAATTTTAACGAACTTAACAAAAGACGAAACGGTCATAAAAATGTGCCGCTAACAAACCACATAGCCTATTTCTGTTAAAAATCAGATTTTAGTACGTTATGTATTGTTGTCATAATATAGACAGCAGATGTATCCAAACAAAATGAACCTACTCGTTTTATGACCGTTTCGTAAACAACATGATCAGTTTTATACCTGCATAAAAAGACCCCCTTTTGCATCAGGCACGGAGCCAGGCCTTCCTCTTTAATTTCTATGCTTGCAAATCTATTTTAGTCAAAAAGAAAAGACTAAGCAAACACAATTTCAAACATTTGTAGTCAATTAGAGAGGCAATAAAGACTTTTTTCGTCGGTGCAAGCACAGGTAAACAAATGCAGTTAGCTGCCCCTGTAGATGAAAATTTGAAGGAGCCATTAATGCATCCCTTTGGGGTACTGTACCGGGCAGTAAGGGGGTGCTACTGCTACACAGAGAGACGAGCAAATTGTGCTTATTTGCGTCTGACGGTTGGAAAGTGCTCTCACTTTTAGGGATTTTGTCCCTAGATTGGAATTTTTGACACTTTTTAGGGATTTTTAGGGATTTTCGGAAAAGTTTGAAAACGTGTAAAATGAACCAGTTTATTTTGCAAATCATGTTTGGTTCTATTTTTAAAACTTATCATGGCGCTCCGATTTTATGTTGCATTACCACAGGTTTAGGGATCTTTCATGTAAAATGGGGATTTTTTGGTACTGTTCTTCGGATTTTTGGAGTTGCATTTGTGAGAGCCCTGCAGTTGGACTACTCAGAGATCAAAAGCGCGTTTTGAGGTTATTTTCGGGAGGCAATATTTTTTCGGATAGATCAAAATATGCGCACTGGACAAGAAAGGTTATTAATGTATTTTTCAGGGTTTGAGATTACACACACTACGGTTGAGATGTCACAAAGTATTGCTTCATTTTTTAAATAGGATTGGCAAAAGTTGAAAATGGAGAGACCCAGCGCAACTGGAGCTTCTCTGAGGAAGGATGTGGAATCACATTAAAACGTTGTTTACAAGATTTGGAATGATATATTGAAAGTGGGCTGCACCAATGTTTGGACGCTTAAAAGTATTTGGAAAACACTGTGCTTAGTGTTTTTGATCTACAGTTGATGTATCTTCTGAAAGCACAAAAGAAAATCTTCTGATACACGACATCGGGTAAGCCTTAGTAGTGCTGACAAAGATTAATTGTGTTGTGTGTTTGCTACTTGATTTAATTACCAACAATGGTCAACTGAAAGCGAACTAACGCACCTTGTGTGGAACTAATACAAGTTAATATTTTATCACTTAGGGCTCATTTTCTACGAGGAGATTGCGTGTAGCTGCAACCATGGTGCCAGCATCGGTAATATTTACCCAGTGCAAGGCTCAACCTGATGCTCACTCAGCTCTAGCCTTGCTAACGACGCGTACGGGTCAGAAAGATCTGATTCGAACCGAGAAGTCTCAACCCAGCATAGGTTGACGGTTTGTAAGTTGACACCAGTTGAGTTGAATGGGCGGGAAACTTTTGTTGTGCTGGTGATTGCTTTCAGTGGATACTTAGTTATTTTCTCATAAAAAATTGAGCGATAGCTTTTGTTACATTCGATGCACTGATTGTAGCGCCGCGATAACCAAACAATAAACCAGCGAGTTAAAGGATCTCAGCGAGTGTAGAATGCGTGTGGCTGAATCTTCGCCTCGGAAACAACGTGTGCATCAAACAGACTGGAGAGGCGGCTGTTGAGTTTGCTCGGAGCAGCGCTGCCGCACGCAGTAAATGTTTTCCATGCTGCTCTAAAAGGTCTGTTTCGTTGGTGAGGTTATCTTGTTATCTTTCTCGTGGACAATTCGTTGCAAGACAAATTCGTGGAGCTGTTTGGTGATACGTTTTTGAAAGACAGTTTGTTATTTCCAAATTTCCAAGTAAGTAGAGTACAAAACGCTAGTATCTTTTCAAACGGTTGGGAAAACTTCCACAAGTTCTAGCATGTAATAAGTGTGGTGTCAAATTAACGCATAAAAGCAATTTCTGTAAATAGTCAAGCAAGCACCTCTTTGTATTTAACTAAAAGGGGGTTTTAATTTGACCTTGGGCGTTTCGAAAGTAAGAAATCTACGCATCAAGGTGTTGATACTAGGTGAAGCGTTATTGCAGGTTATATTAGACTTAGTTATCATATTGGAACGTGTTTGGAATCAGTGATTCTACTGCGGGATTATCAGGATATGAAACAGTGAAGAATGCTCCATTTAAGTGGTTGGTTGTGTTTAAGTCCAAGATCATATACTTCCCTTTTTCAAGTACAGGTATACATGTACAAAGTTTCGAACCCGCATAATCAATTTGCAGAGAAAGAATGTTGCATTTGCACGAAATGACTAAATGTAGGAAAATTAATTGTCACCCATGATAACCAGTGGTCGCTCATGTTTATAAGAAAACTCAAAATAAAGGATGGAGAAACGGTGGCAGAGCATACGCTAATTTAGAAATTTGTATTTTGTTACTTTCTATCGATGTTCGGTCCTTCATATGATTTGTTGCTCACAGCTTCCAAGAACTGGCCATAAAATTAAGCCAAGTTAGCGGTTATTTCTATAGTTTCATAGCTGAGGTAGTCTGACAATATGTGTGGAAAAATCTGTTCCGGAGGTATGCTTGTTTGCCCCAAAATGGAGCAAGTTGCTTGAGCAGGCAAGCAAATGGTTGGTAAATGTTTCAACAAGTATCGTAAGAAGTCAGAGAGTGCAAAGTTAAGTGTGTTATTGTAGTTCTATTGTTGAGGTCTGGCTTAATGTCGCGTGACATTTTTGTTTTCAACTTTTCCGAATGGCCCACGACCGCAGAATGCCAAACACTGAATGAAAGAAGTTAAAAGCAACGCGAGAGTTTATCGAGGATTGCTGCTTTGACGCCAGCAGACTAAACTCAACAGCGGTTGTTGTAATTGCATACAGTGGTATTACTTCTTCTGGTAAATACTAGTGCCGCAAAGGTATTTAGCGGAACAACACATAATGACGATTTTGCACTTTTCGGCTGTTTAATCGCCAACAATGTGCGGAAGCACGGAAAGCACGAGAACCTCGAACTGGCCTTCAGCGCACTTAATATTTGCTCTCATGAACTGGTTTGTGATTTGCGAACGAAGTTAAAGCTGCAAATACAAATATTGAATATAGGCTGGAGAGAATTGACCTCGCAATGATATACACAATGCGTGCTAAGTGCCAGCTATTTAAAGAAAAACAAAAGTTTTTTATGTTTCGTCGTCCTTGAGTAAACTTACGATCAAGATTCTGGACAACGACCGGCCTTCAAAAAAGTAGCAGAACCAATTTTCTGTCCAGGAGACCTTTGCGCCTTTGTTACGTCGCAGCCCGTGGCAGCGAAACAATTACCAGGACCTTTTGCGTTCAGACACTGCAGGATTTCGTTCAATGTTGGAGCAATTCATCTTTTACCAAGAACAGCAATTTCGCCAAAAAGTGTAATTTGACCAAAAATAGTAATCAGAATTGTTTTCTGAAATCCGGGCTTATACTGGGGCTACGTCGAATATGGCAGCTTTTACAGTAGCTATCAGATGACTGCGGAACATGGCCAAGATGTTCTTGTGACGCTCCATTCAGCGCATTGGGACGACTGATGTCATGCAGTTTTGTCCATTTGGTTTTCACATCAATGTGAAGTATCACATTTGTTTTTAGGTTTTGTTCTGATTTCAACGAAAACAAATTATAGATAAACAGGAGTTCATGAATCAAGTGCAGGATGAATGATAGTAAATATTTTGTTTCATTGATGATGTTATTTTTCCAAACGGTATTTGGAAAAAAGATTAAATTAAGTTATCGTCGATAAACCAACCATTTCATATTCTGCTCTACTCCGCAAATACTTTTTTGCAACACTGCTTTGAGCTTATGACTCTGATTAAAAAATTCCCCACTGAATTGTAAAACAAAATAAAAACTACTTATCTTGAGAGTTTTGAAATACCAGCTTAATTATCTGCGCAAAGTGTTTTACAAAAGTTGTATGCATTTATACGAAATTCGCCCATCTAATCACGAGTTACTGTGGCTTGAAGTCATTTTAGCCCAGCTCAGGAGTAAACAACATTTTTTTAACTCCGCTCTGCAGGTTTGTCTTGCACCATTCGTTAGGTAGTTGCTGTAGTTTTGTATGACAAGTGCTTGGCTAGTATTTGCGCGTTCGTTGGCTGCTACTGATCGGGGAATGAGAGCAGTCAAGTGGTTATGAATAATACTATCGTTGATGTGACCGGTCTAATCTGCTGCCGGTTAAGTGTTGATACTTCAAATCAATATCGACCTGACATAAAATGAATTATATTAAGGGCGAGGCATGGATGAAGGAAGCAGCGTAGATCCTGGCAAGTCAGACAATTCGTGTGATGCTGTAGAGGTAGATGGCCTAAATATCACTTCGGAAATCGTAACAGAAGCAGAAAATGGTGATTTGAAAGAAGATTTGTTGAACAGTACATTAGAAGATTCAATCAGCAGAAGAGCTGCAAAAGTTCTTCGCATAACAAGTGCGAAAGAACTGCTGACGGATTTTACGGAGAAACAAGATCACGGTGAAAAAAAAGGTGGATGGTGGCTGTGCGTTTGGTTGCAAAGTGTTTCAAGCTATTTCTTACAGATTGCAGCCTGATTTAACGCAAACTATTTGTTTTTGACCAATTAAAATTCGCTTTAACACATGCAAAGATGCAGCTTGTGAACATTTGCTGTTCAGAGAAGTATGTTTCTCTCTAATTGCTTGATTGATAGATGGTCTGCCATAATCGCAGGCTGAAGTACTATAAATATTTATTTCTGCTTCACCATCCAATTAAGAAAAACACTGTGGAACGTTTTATTCATTTTCAAATTGTTGCTGTTGGTCGAGCATCAACCTTAAACAATAATTTCTAACTTGAGATGACAATAGCATTGAATGCGGGAAACCGGACAAACCGGAGTGGAGTGATTCGGCGCCCGGGGGGGCATTGTGCCCCCGTTACCCCCTTCGGTACACCTCCGCTTCTTAGGGCCCCTATGATTGTTTTTATCGAGAAAGCAAAGTTTCTTTGCTTACCCACAACTGGGCGCCATCTTGGATTCCACAAGTCGTGATTCTTGTCCAACTGTGGCACTCACGTTTTGCAAGTTGTTTTTTCCTGAAGTATTCAAACTCATTACGAGCCGCATCAAAACTTTCGACTCTTGTTACACGAGGCAATGTTCGAGCTTCACATATGATCCTAAACGACCATTCTGGCGTTGTGAATTGCAAAATAACTTCGTTTCAGTCAACAAAACATTTCAAAACAAGTTTCGCTTATATTTTTTTATAAATGTCAACGTTAAGTAACCTTAACTTTTTCAGACGAGTCGGAATCCCTGGTGACCGAAGCACTGATCGACGCAACTTGCTTTTCAATGTCACGTGACCTGCGCAGCGCAGGAGCGACGAGCAGCCCGGTCGTCAGCCGGTCCAGCAGCCGCCTCTCAACCGTCGAGTGGCTGACTCCCTGCAGTGAGTTGCTTTCAGATATCGTGTGCTGGTTCACGTATCCACGTTGCTGTCAACACATGTGGGGGGTTCTGGAAAAGTTTGCATTTTCAGCAGCACATTTACAAATTTCCATTGTAAGCATTACAGTTGAGAAGTACTTTTTTTGATGAACAACAAACGAGGTGAATTCACAAACCTTACTCCGGGTTGCGAAATCTGTAAAAATTAGTTTTCAACGTTCCGTCAAAATTTTTAGCGAAAGAAACTGTGAGTTTCAATGTTGGAATACCAACCGAGCAAGTCATCTTGTGGACTGTTCTCTCAGCATCGCAAAATTTTTCAACATTTCGTAACTTTTTTCTCATTCTCTTGAAATACAGCACAGCCGAAACGAAAAGTTGCAAGGTTTCATGAATCTGACGTCGCCTTACAAAACGCTGACAATTTTCTGAATTGTCGCTAATTTTCATAAAAACTTGATTGCCATCAAAAACTTTGGTCTGAGAACTTTTGCCATAACTGAGCCCTCGCCATTTTCTTCATATTTGAAATTGCGTTTGATGAACCCGAAGAAGTAACAACAAATTGAAGTTATTGGTTGCATTAAGTGTTTCTATGAGCAGCAATCATTTTTTCAATCATGTCTCATCAAACAACAAATTGTGCATTAACCTTGGATTTTCCTTACCAGGGAAGGCTTCAGGATTAAACAGGACAGAGATTAACTTGTCTTCCACTCGGAGAAACAAAGAAAGTTACTTTGAAGACTTGTCAGAAACAAAATCAAATCCTTCTTTGGATAGAATGGACCAGTTGAGGCAAATGGAGTTACTTCCAAATGAAGGTGCGGTTATTGGAGTTTGTTGATGGGGATTCATTATTCGGATTCGTTAAGTTGTTGCTTATTCCAACATAAACAGAATGCAGGGACCAGCCACATTCATCTGTGTTTCTTCAATACTCATAAAAGTTTGCTTTCCTGTCTCTAGACATATAAAAGTATTAAAATAACGCTATGAGTTTTTACTTTAAATTCTTTTTTTCCTTTTTCGGGCAAGCCCGGCGCAAAACATTCCAGCGCCCTTTCATAGCTTATGACGTCATCCTGCTCAATCAACCGTAGCATGATCTGTTTAAACGTAAACAAACACATTCTCTTCGCTCTTTGTACATCTTAGTTTGCCGGTGCGTTCTAGCAGTCCCGTCGCCACGGGGGATTTTGGTGGGCTTAGTCCCCCCAAACACAGCTCCAAGCCCCCCAAATTGAAAATGAAACACTATAAATTAGTGGAATTTTTGTCGAATTTGTACGTCAAGCCTCCTGCACGAACGTAAAGCCCCCCCGCACAAACGTAAAGCCCCCCCGCATAAACGTAAAGTCCCGCTGTTGATGACTTTCTGGCGACGGCTCTGCGTCCAAGGCAAGGTCCATCCCAGCACCCCTCCGCCCAAAAGACCTTTTAAGGACGATTTTTTTACAAACTAATTTATTCTACGCATGCCGAGCTTATTTGAACACCAAATTCATCAAAATATTATCTACACAAGTAACAGGCGTCACAGCATTCACATAAATTCTAGCATAGGCCTCAAAAACTTTTTCACAGTGTGATGTCGTAACAATCGACGACGTTCTGCATGCACAACAAAACTCTGACATTCGCGAAGGTCACCAATGTTGGTTATGTTGCGTGCCAGCTGGTATTTCTTTTTTACATAAATTAAGGTGGTACGTCCTATAATCTAAATCTTACTGGTTAACTAGTCCAGGGCTTCTCAAACTATGGGTCGCGAAATGTATAATCTTGGGATCGCGAAACAAATTGGCTTCACAAATCAGACATAAAAGTTTTTGTAAGCTTTACGAGAAAATTGAAAGTAGGTCTTCAGTGAATCTACGGTAATCTTCCAGTTAAGTTCGCAACTTGAATCTGAGCAGTATGTGCGAACTTAACAATCATGCTTTGTGCTCTACACAAAAAGCGTATCATTACGTAATATAGAGGGCCTGTGTATGTTTCAGCAAAATCGAAGACGCTGAATTGCCGGTCAGGGTTGCTGTGAATTTGGCTTTTTTGAAGCCAGAATCTCAAATTCTGGCCTCTTTTGAACGCCTTTGGCTTTTTTTGGAAAACAAAAAAGTCAGACAAAATTAGGCTTTTTCTGGCTTTTTTCAGTCGAAAAGGCGTAGCTCTGACAAAACATTGTCTGAGCTGCATATTCATTACAAATCTCTTTTGAGAGTCTATGACCATGCAGGGTGCAGAGAATATTGCAAAGATTCTACTGTTGCTCTAAACATCAGCGACGTTTCTTAAAATACTGTTGCTCTAATCATCTTCAATGTTATTTATAAGAAACAAATGTCAGACAGTGTAATTACTGAGAAAGAAAATACTTCTAAAGATTGGAATTGTATTATAATTATATTGATGTTTCTGACGAGCTTTCTTTGATGAAAGCAGGTTGGCAACCATGTTGCTGATCATTAGGGCTGAAGTTTCGAGACTGATTGTTGCATTGACTGAAGCTAACTAACCTTTTCTGCAAGGCACATAGCGTTTACTTATACTATAATATTCACATATAATCAGGGAGGTAGTGCTAACAAAAAAGGTGTGGGAACGCACCCAAAAAAACTAACCTTTTTAAAACTGCTTCAAACTCATTTTAAAGCAAAACTTGAAAAAGGTGTGAGAACGCCGTTCCCGCGCGTTCCCGCCCCACTACACCCCTGCATATAATGTCAGGTAAAGCCAAGCGTTTGAATGAGTCACAGAGGTTGGAAGCAGTGGCGTAGCCAGTCCAAAAATTTTGGAGGGCCAAAATGTTTGATTTTAGGCGAATAACACCATTTTGTTTGGAAAAACGCCTCTCAAAGCACAAAATAACTATGTTTTCTAAACATTTTGGGGTGCATGGCCCCTCTGCCCCCCCTAGCTACGCCTATGATTGGAAGTAATCTCTAAGATGAGCCAGGCAAATCCTTCAAGCAAACGAAGCATCGCACGGCAGTACAAAGTTAGTGAAGCTACTGTTAGAAAAGTCTTGGCGAAGCGAGAAGTTTTTCACAAACGTTCTGCTCTGATGTCTGAAGAGACGAAAAAGAAATAATTTAGAGCGTCTGTCGGGAGGTTTACAGAGATGGGAGATAAGTTATACCTTTAAAGCAGGTGATTTTGAAAGCAAAACGCAAAAGAGAGCATAACATGCATCAGCTGACCATTCCTGACTTGGTTAAATCGTGAACTTTAGCACCATATTGTTGCTGTTTAACTTTTTTCATGACAAGTTGTGTTGCCATGTTTGACTCACTGCAAATACTAATAAATTAGTGAAAAAGTTGAATCCAGATTTTTTGAATATTTTTTGCGAACTTAACTGGGATGCGA
>JGI24158J21664_10013421_pt1 | contig 10810 bp, 3 predicted proteins | sample Ectturendosymbi3_FD_21664 | JGI IMG/M metagenome (IMG submission 21664)
AGTTCAGTTTATTTATGCATCCCGACCAAGCACAGAATACTTCATCAGGAATACAGGGACAGGAAGCGACCGCCGTAGCTGTCATTTACGTCACTGCCCCCCTTATTACATTGATGATGCTAGCGTTAGTCAGCAAAATAATTCACTATGAAATTCACCATGATTGCTGTGGCTACTGCTCTATTTTGGGTTTTTGTGAACAGCAGGTTAGTTTCAATGTTAAATTGCTGCTATCGCAAATGGTCAAGTGCCATGGATCGTTGCACAGCAGCAAAAACACTCCTTGGACAATGGTGTAGTACTAGCACTGGTGTCTTTTACCGTACTGCATCAGCAGTTTGCAAAATTCTAAACACAATTTGCATTGGTCTTCTGGGGTGCCGCATTGAAAACATCGACTGATGTAGCCCAAGTGAATAACCTCTTCACAATTTATCACGAAACGTTACAGAACTTACTGAAACAGCATTTATATCGGACTCATGGCCGCTAAAAGTCTGTCGGCACATGCCGTCTCGCAAGTCCCATAGTTTTGCAGTAGCATCGCAGGCACCGGAAATAAAAGTGTTTTTGTCGTCTGTCACTGACAATGACATAACATCTCCCGTATGTCCAGTGAATGCTGTTGTTTGCATGCCGGTCTCGATGTCCCACAGAGCACTGTGAACAATGCAAGAAAGCATTAAACATTGCAATAAAAAAGCCAGAAGATGTTCAAACTGTAGAGAAAAATGCATATTGATAGAATTTTACACCACATTAATCCAAACTAAGAGGCTATCGGTATCAACGTGGTATATTAATTCACATAGCAACCACCATAACACGGCCGTTAGAGTCAGGCCAAACTTTGATTCATGTCAGATTCTCTGGGTTAAGACACAATAACATAAAAGAGCTTAGAAACAACCGGCAATTGATGCTTCCGCAACTACACCCACGCATTTCGTGTACAACAACCCATTTTAGATCAGCAATCTCATGGAAAAATAACTACTGGATGGGGTCACTATTACTTGTTTCAAATTGTTGACATCAAGACGAGGTCAGCAAATTGCTTTTTGCTTTGCACGCATGCTGCTAATGGAACAACAGACATATGAGGTCAAGACTCAAGGTGCAACGGTGCCCTTGCGCTGCTGATACTAATATTACTTGAATTTTTCTAGCAGTCTTGCATCCTTTCTTGCTCGCCATTGGGTAACCAACTACACAACGAATCATTATGGAAAGAGCGAAGCAAGAGACGTTTTAAGTGGCCTACGCTTGTCTAGTCACAACATTTAAAGCAAGTGTTGAAGTCAGCAACGTAGCTAGTAGCACCTGTGTGAATCGTGAATCAGACCGAGTTGGCAAGTGAGTTTACAACAATTGATACACTTCAACAGACATTCATGCAAGAGTTAAATACCAATTTGCAGTGAAAACATATCTTTACACAGGTCAGCATTAAAAGATAACCGTTGCTTCCACACACACGCACTATTTTCTTCAACATCTTTTTGTGGAGTGTCCTTTACATAGGGCAGTACACAAACTTACCATGTCATGTCTCCTGAGCTTGTAACAATTCTGCAATCATCCAGAAATCGACAACAGGACAAATACCCTAAAAAATAATTGTCGACACCAGCTTAAGTGAAATAAATTTATTTTTTATCCAATAATGGTTGTGTATTATAACACTAATATCCATCACTACACAATAAGTGGAATAAACAGTTAATTCTTTCAGAGTGTTGGACTGCTAATAACAGTGCATATAGGATTCAGGTAACATTTACGTGAGTACTAGGGAAAATCTAGTATTGCTAGGTGTTAAAGCACACACTGTCTGTCCTAGAAACCTAATATTGTCAAATGTTCTCCTGACGCTTCTGTGGGAAAGCCTTGCCTGGTTCAGCCTGTTCTTAACAGCAAGTAGTTAATGGTGCCTTTTCAGTGAGTAAGCCTGGCACATACCACATAATTATTTCTATTCATGGTTTTGGATGGGTATAAATTTTTTCGAGTGCGATCTAGACTGGCCGATCCGTTTGAGCCCTTTAACAGCTCTCTAGCGCAATCAACGGAGCAGCTAGGGCATTGGTACGGCACCGAAAACTGCTGTTTTTTAGGCCGAAATGTAAGTACGAATATATCGTACACCTGCTCTCAGTGTTACAAAAAACTAAAAAACAGGTGGGTTGCGTTTTTTCGAAAAAAAAAGTTTTTCTCAAGTTTCTTAAGTTTTTCTCAGTGAAAATCTTAAAATTATGCAGTGAAATACTATCACTGCTCTTAGCAAAACTCTTTAATTATTGAATAAACCAATGGATATATCCACAGAACTTCAAGTGGACCCAGGTTATTCCTATACATAAAGGTGGGCCAGAAAATGCGTGCAACAACTATCATCTTATATCAGTGCTGTCACTGTCAAGCAATGTATTTCAAGAACTCCTCTATCATAGGTTATATCAATGCTCTTCAACTTTTTTTGTTATGGTGCACCCCTGAAGATGTTTTGACAAACTCATGCACCCTATTTACTGACATCTCCCCCGTGTCCCCCACATAATTCCCCCATTTCTCTAAGATTGTTGCAAAGTCTAGGTTAGATCCTGAAAGTCATTGGTTGGTTAATGGTTCATTTTTGCTAACAGAGTTTTTGTAAAAAGTATCTGTTTAGTGTGACAAGTTCGTAAAATGCATCCTTGTGAACCCTTTCATAGTGGTGCACCCTAGGGTGCACCGTGCACACCGGTTGAAGAGCGCTGGGTTATATTATTATGTTGAAAGCAAGAGCATGCTATCAAAACTTCAATATGGCTTCAGAGCTGAAGCATCAGCATTTGCTTTTTATGACATAGTTGAATGCATCTCAGAAACCCGGACCAGAAAATACCAACTCGTCCAATTATCCTTGATCTTTCAAAAGCTTTTGATACTGTTGACCATTCTGTGCTGCTATGGAAGTTGGAACATTGCTACATGCATTCAAGGGCTCCCACTACAACTTCTTGAAAATGATTTACACAGGCAAAAACAATATTGAGTATTAAAGAGGTGGAGATCCCAAACCCAACTGGTCATTTATTATTGTGGCTCCCACAAAGATGGATTTCATTTCGCCTGCCCTTTTCACTCTGTTGATGAGTTGCCAATAGCATCAATTTCACAACCACACTATTTGCTGATGGTACATGTCTAATATTCGCAAACAAGAATAGTGATATTTTGGAAAAGATGGTTGATCAGGAAATTAATAAAGTTGACAGTTGGATGCATTATAATAAGCTATCATTAAAATATAGTAAAACTGTCTGCATGGTATTTAACTCAGACAAGCAGTGCTCCCCATTTAGACCACAAATCGGTAGGAACTTATTCAATAGAGTCAACTCAACGAAGTATTTTGGAATGCACTTAGAATCTAAACAGGGATACACACATTTCAAAGCTTGAAAACAAGCTTTCCTGCTATTTAGATATATTTTATAGGATGAGACTACTTGAGCACACACAAAAGACAATCTATTTCAGCCTTGTATACTGCCGTCTACAGCATGCGATTGGTGCTTTGGGCTCAACAACAATAACCAGTCTGTCGGAGCTCTTATCTATGTCATGTAACACCCCTTCACAGCCAATTAAATTTATTAAAGCTTGATGACATCTCACTTAGATTCCTCTCTAAAAGAATTGTCAACAATCATCTTCAAAAAATGATACAGAAAATTACAGATAGTCACACAAGAATTATCATGAGCAATTTTTTTCTGTATATTGTCCTTTTGCTTGAAAGCAAGGAAGCAACTCAAAAGTCAACATCTATCATCCAAGATTGAATGATATTATATAATGTGATTGTCTGTCAATGCATGTTGATTAAATGCTCGTATGTGTGTGTAATTATAGTTTACTTTTTTCTATGTGTTTTAATATGACTTATTAGTTTGTGAATACGTTGCTGCCACGATCCAAATGTTGTTGCAGAATATCAAAAACACCTGCAGAAGAAGCAACTTTTCTTATGATGACTATCTCCAAAAACGAACTCCTTAATCTCCATGGAATCTGTATCACAGCCAGAACCAATAAACCATCTCTATAATGGGTGTGCAAGGATCAAGAAAGGGTTATGGCAACCCAAAGAGTATTTTTTCAGGTTTTTCTTTTCCTCTTCGTCTGGGACCTTGTGATCCATGACAATTAAACGTTAGGGTCATTTGTGCCCAACAAGAGCAACCTCTTCACAATTTGGTCATTGATCCTGCAACCTGTACATCAGACTACAAGAGCACATCTGCAGTTGGCACAACCTTTCATCGTGGATATCTTGTTAATCTCAAGTTAATTTATGAGGCACCTGACTAGATAACCTTGTTTTTTCAGTGCCCCAGTGTTTTTGCTGTTTTAGAGAGTACATCTAGCACAAGTAATTCAGTACCACCAAATAAATCTATCTAAACGTCTAGCTAGTGGGTCGGCGGTTCTCCTCACACTGCTAAATCTCAACTGACAACTCACAAACAAAAATTTGATTGTGGAGTTGGGCTGAGTCACCAGTGGCACAAAGGCAGACATCAGTAGCTGCATGAGCTAATTGTATTGTGTCAATCTTTAAGACCAACCATTTGGCAACTGATCTATGGGTACGACAACTGATTTATACTAGTTAGTTGTGCAAGGGGCTAAAATGCACAGCAATAGGAACAGTTAGGCAAGTTCAGTTGTAGTGTTTGTCATTTACTTGAGGGAAGCCGGATTTACAACTACTGGGTAGTTTGCCGTAGTAGCGTTGCATGCCAATTCATTGTCCGTTAAGTATTGCTCCTGAAAAAATCAGTGCTTATGCTGCAACCACTCAGTTGGAGTATCACATAGAAATATGATGTCAACCATGTACTCAAAAATTTTAGCTTCATTAAAAACAACTGAATTATCACAGATCAAAATGAAAGCACCTACTCTGCATCTAACCATTTGGGATGTTGCAATTTTTACATAGTGCTAACATGCATGGCATAGCACTACTTGCTACTTTGTAACAATGCAAGGGTTCCAAATGAAGAAGCAATGCAAAGATGATTACTTTCCTGAAAATCAAGACTGATTTGTTCCTAGAAAGCACCCATAAATAAAATCTTTCCATATTACTCCTTCAAGAGAAAAGTCCCACCTGTATGTCCATTTAATTCTCTTGAAACCTTCACATTTCCTTCTCTAGTTTTAAGGCTATATATTGAACAAATATTATCAAGTCCTCCACATGCCACATAGTAAGATGAAGGAGCATATGCGCAAGTCATTACCCAACTTGATCTCAAGGGTATGGCGTGAACCTTGTAAAAAAAGAATTTGCTATGTCAGTTTTCTGCATGACAATTCAACCTAACAGATAACAATGCAAATGATAAAACATTTCACCAAGAACCTTCACAGATATTTTCACATAAATTTTATTTCACACCCTATTGTGGTTAACACTTTGAAAGCCGGCGTACGATACATTCGCTTCAATACGAGTCTTTTGAGCCTTTGATTGACTTTCTAGCGTTTCGGGTTCAAAACTTATGATCTAAAATAAACAAATTAATTTATTATCCAATTAGCTAATTAGCCAAATTTTTACTAACTCACATCATAACTTTTGAACGCAAAACCCCAGCAGGTCATCCAAAGTATGAAAAGACTCGGATTGTAGCCTAGTTTCCAGTAAAAACTTCAGCGAAGTACTACCACTTAACGGTTGGCGCCCAGGGCCAGGCAAAGTGGGTCAAGATGGCTTAAAAGTCCTCCACTTATAACGTCACTCACAAAAAACCCACACTCCCCAAGCAAAAAATTTTTATTCGAGTGCAAACTAGAAGACTTGCCGCGTTTTTTAAGACTTTTACCGGGTCTGAGAAATTCTTGCGCAAAGCCACGTGCGTTTAGGCTTTTTTTCCGAAAATCCCCGAATCCTAGCGGACGCCAAAGTGTTAATGTTTGCATATTCAGAGATTGTTCATGCATATTTCTACACATTGGGATAATGACGTCATTTCTGAGGAGTTGAACCATCCACTTGAAGTTTTTTGGTGACTCGAAGTTTTTTTTTGATTCTAGGTTTCAATACGAGTCTTTAGAGGGTTTGATGGACTTTCTAGCATTTCTGGTTCAAAAGTTATGGGCAAAATTCCGGGTTTTAATTAGGGAGAACCCCTGAAATTACTCAGCCATGTCTTCAACGATTTGGGGTCTTTTGGCCCTAACTTGGGCACCAGAAACACTAGGAAGTTGATCTAAGCTTCATATTCCAGCCTAGAATGCAACCAAACTTTGAGTCAAAATTTTGGCCCTTTGTGGAGGTGCTGACGTCATAATGAAACAACCAAAAAAAAGGCAAACCAACCCTTTTTTAACCCCACCCACTGAAAACCCGTCCCCAAATCTAAATTTTTTTTTTCAGTGCAAACAAGAAGACTTCAAGAGTCTTTATAGCTCGCTAGCATATTCTAGTGGGGAGTTATCGTGAGCTACTGTAGCTGCCAATGGGATACTCATGCATTATCTGATTTTAAAATGAGGTTTTTGGGCCATAACTTTGATTCCAGACATGCTAGAAGGTCAAGCAAGGGCTCTACCGACGCATGAGATTATCTAGTTTCCAAAAAAAGTTTCAGCCAAAATTTCGACCCATTGGATTGGCGTCCAGGGCCCGTCAAAGTTGGTCAAAAAACTGAAAACACCCCCACTTTGCAAGTCCGTCCCAGGCGAACCCCTCACCCAAATCAAAAAAATATTTTTTAATCGAACCAAGGAGACTTGCTGTATCCGTAGAAGGTTGAACAACTCTCTAGCTATAGCGACTGGCAAGTTATAACCAAAAAAGCACACAACAATCCATTGGCGGGCGCGGTCGCTAACACTTTGACGTCCGCTAGGATTCGGGGATTTTTGGAAAAAAACGCCTAAACGCACGTGGCTTTGCGTAAGAATTTCTTCGGTCCAGTATTCTCAACAGACCCGGTAAAAGTCTCAAAAGATGCGGCAAATCTTCTAGTCTGCACTTGAAAAAAAATTTTTTGCTTGGGGTGCAGGTTTTTTGTGAGTGACGTTATGGAGGACTTTTAGGCCACCTTGGCACACTTTGCCTGGCTCTGGGTGCCAACCGTTAGGTGGTAGTATTTTGCTGAAGTTTTTACTGGAAACTAGGCTATAATCTGGGTCTTTTGATACTTTGGATGACCTGCTGGGGTTTCGGGTTCAAAAGTTCTGATGAAGTTAGTAAAAATATTTGACTAATTATATAATAAATTAATTTGTTTATTTTAGATCATAACTTTTGAACCAGAAACGCTAGAAAGTCGATCAAAGGCTCAAAAGACTCCGAGCCTAGTTTCCAATGAAAATTTCTGCGAAACACTTTTGCCTAGCAGTTGGGCCCTAGGCCAGGTAACATGACCCTAAAACTACTTCACTTATGATGTCAGTCACAAAAAATCCGCACACCCCACCAATAAATTTTTTCGAGTGCCATCTAGACTGGCCGATCCGTTTGAGCCCTTGAACAGCTCTCTAGCGCAATCGGGAGGAGCTAGGGCGTTGGTAAGTCAACTGAAAACTGCTGTTTTTTAGGCCAAAATCAAAGTACAAATATATCGTACGCCGGCTCTCAAAGTGTTAAAGGGTTAAGCTTACTACTGAGAACAACTTCAAAAAGTCTTCGAGGATGTCAATGATGAAACACCAACAATTGTGGAAATAAACTTCTTGCACAAAATTGAGAGTACAACTAATACAGGTCACTTGTGGGATTGGCCTACTGTCAACAACATGGATATTATTTTCTCAGCATTAAGTACTGTTTTATGGTCCAGACCAGCCAATGATTACAGATGCAGGCAGAGGAAAGGCTTGCTTAACTTTTAAGCGAGAGCATGGTGTCGAAAAATTTTGCCAATCTCTTTTAAGTTTGGAAAAGAATACTGATGACCACATCAAGACTGCTTGAACTGAAATTATCATTGTAACCTATTGTTTTTGCATGAAATCATGCTGTAAACAAATCATTGCAAGCCTACATTATATAAAAACTTGTGCAAAAATGTGAATTACTTTTAATATACATAATAGAGGTCAAATATGGGTGAAGAAGCTCTTTTGCCTAGGTAAAAAAAACTAGTTTTTTAATTATGATTTTTCTATGGGAAAAAATAACCAAAAAATTTCCATGTGACAACATACTTTGACATAGGACATAGGGGTTACCATCTATCAAAAGACCAAGATAAAACCTTAGCTTGTTTTAGAGATCACACTAACTTTAAATTTTTGTTTTCATCCCATTTGACCAAACAATTAACAATGCAAGATACAACACAGTGGTGTTCAAATATGACCCTAATTTTTTTTTCATGGGAAAGTAGAGGAACTTTTGAGGCTTTATTATTTAACCATAATGAATACATTTGTTTAATGAAATATATTAAAAATTGAAACCATACAAAAAATTAAGTTTCTGTGATGTTTTGAACAAGAAATATGGAACCTTGAAAATGCTGTGAACTCACTGAAAGCCCAGCAACCACAGGTTTTCTAAAACTTTGAAGCATCATATTATTTCCACGATTACCTTAGTCATTCAGCTTAATCATGCTGCACAACATTTTTGCAATGTTCAAGCAAAATTGCAAGGGCCAAAGTGTGAACTTTCAAAATTTAGGACACTTGGCATGGAATTTCCTCAACCATTGTCTTTGAACTGTTCTACATAGGCTTGAGAAATATGATAGTTAATGCAATTTTACTAATTCGAAAACTTTCAGGACTGACTACAAGAAATTTAAATGATGTTACAATCTGTTGAAGTAAAGATTTGCCATGCACTGCGATGAAATTATTAATACCTTATTTGTTGTGTATGAGTCCCACAAAATGAGTTTTCCATCTTGAGAGGCACTGACAATGTGTCTGAAAATAAATGTATGGATTAAATGCTTTATAATGTGATGTATTAGAGACATTTAATCTGTGTACAGCACATGCTGAAACACCAACGGCCACCTGCAATTCATACCTAGAATCTATTCCCCAGTGCATTGCATAAATTTTTGCTAAATGTCCTCGAAGTGTTCTTCTTGTACGCATTTGTATTCTTCCAACATTGTCCACACCAGCAGCAACCTACCAAGAAATTTCACATGTTAGCACAGATGTTGCACAAAGAACACACCAAACACGTATATGAAAACTACTTGACATGCTGGAGGTGAAGTAGAAAACATATGGAATTACCTTTTTTCAATAGAGGCAACTTCATAAAGGTTTCACGTTTAAACTGGTAATAGCACACAGTAATTATTATAAAAGTCTGTTAGTCATGGTTTGATAAAAACAGCACCTGGCTAGCATCAGCCAAGAAGCGGGGCTAACAGCAGCAAGAAACTTGAGAAATACAGTGTATGCTTGAAATGAACGCAGCTTAGAGGATGTCTTAGGCTAATTCTAAATAAGTTATCATTTCAGCGCTTGGTCCTTTATCTGCTTATTATGAGCAATGAGAAACAGGATACTTTCCCAACCATAGGGATGGGCATTTCAGAAAGATTTACTATTCCAGAATAGCTAAACTGAATCCAGAATACTGAATCATATTCTCGTTTTTTCCCTACAGTGCATTGCACCTTGAACCAAGTCATACACTCAAAAATGAAGGAGGCCATATTTGGACAATACTTTTTGGAATACAAGTATTTTTCTAGGCTATATAGATGTTCTTAGACCCAATCAAACTTGGCTAGTGGTAAAGCGCAATTACAATCGACTTCAGTCAATTTCATACCAGAATCACTTTATCGCATAGGATTCCAGGATCGGAAACCACAACTACCCATATAAGAAAATGGTACAGTTAATCACGTAAACCAGATATTAACTCTTTGGCGTCCGGCCGCTTTCAGGGATTTTTGAAAAAAAAAAGTCTAAACGCATGTGGCTTTGCGTGGGAATTTCTCCGGTCCGGTATGCTCTACAGACCTGGTAGAAGTCTCAAATGATGCAGCAAGTCTTGTGGTCTGCACTCCAAAAAAAATTTTTGCTTGGGAGTGCAGTTTTTTTATGAGTGACGTCATAAGTGGAGGACTTTTAGGCCACCTTGGCCCACTTTGTCTAGGTGCCAACCGTTAGGTGGTAGTATTTCGCTGAAGTTTTCACTGGAAACTAGGCTACAATCCGAGTCTTTTGATACTTTGGATGACCTGCCGAGGTTTCAGGTTCAAAAGTTGTGATGTAAGTTAGTAAAAATATTTGACTAATTAGCTAATTGGATAATAAATTAATTTGTGTATTTTAGATCATGAACGCTAGAAAGTCGATCAAAGGCTAAAAAGACCCCAAAAACTGCTGTTTTTAAGGCCGAAATTGAAGTACGAATGTATTGTACGCCAGCTCCCAAAGTGTTAACACTTTGAGAGCTGGGGTATGGTATATTTGTACTTTGAAATCGGCATAAAACCAGCAGTTGTCAGTTGCCTTACCAACACCATAGCTCCTCTGCCGATTGCACTAGACAGCTGTTCAAAGGCTCAAACAAATCGACCATTCTTCTAGTCTGCACTCGAAAAAAACTTTTTTTTGTTGGGGGTTGCAGATTTTCTGTGACATCATAAGTCAAGTAGTTTTTGGGCCATTTTGGTTCATGTTGCATGGCCCAGGCCCCAACCGCTACGCCCAAGTATTTTGCTGAAGTTTTCATTGGAAACTAGGCTCGAGTCCAAGTCTTTTGAGCCTTTGATCGACTTTCTAACGTTTCTGGTTCAAAAGTTATGATCTAAAATAAACA
>JGI24158J21664_10013422_pt1 | contig 10808 bp, 6 predicted proteins | sample Ectturendosymbi3_FD_21664 | JGI IMG/M metagenome (IMG submission 21664)
TGAAAATGTAGGTGAAAATCACGACATAAGTTTCGAAGCACCTTTCACGCTCAGCCAGGCTGGCCATATTGACATGATCTTTTTCCGGTGTTTTTTTATTTCTGGTTTCTGCTTATTGTTCGGGTGGATGTTGTTTCTTGCCGAGTCACTCTCTTGCCTGTGAAATATTTTTTCAGAGTGAGAATACACTCTAGTGTTTAAACTATCCTCTCGCAGCTAACTCTAGGTACAGTTGAGTAAGTACATTCTCGACTACCGGAAAAAAACAAGCGAAAACATTGCGAATCAGCGAAAACGTAACTTTTACAAAATATGACGTCACGAAATGCGTCCTAGGGGCCCTACAGTGAAAATTGNCCCGGGCCCCCCTACCCTATAATCCGGTTCTGGTGGGGTCACATTCACAACCACAACTTCACTTTCCTGAAACGGATGGTTTCATTTCACAACTAGCGCCTCAAAGGTTGTCCCCGGTTCAGTGATGGGAGTTTTCGGAAGCATGGTACATTGATTGGTTGATTGTTTTGTCATGGTACATTGCTTGGTTAATTTTTTAAAAATGGCATTGAGAAGTTCACGTAGAAGTAACGTAGTCTCGAGAAATAACTTTTCGTATGCAGTAAGTGAACGCCATCATGTTTGCAAAAATTTCAAGGGAGGCAATTTCCCGGTTTGCCCGTTCCTGGTTGTGGCCCTGCTTCACAGTACTGGACATCACCATCGTCGCAAGTCATTCGACTTGTGCACAATAAATGCACGGCAAGTTTTTCTTTGTGCCAAAATAAACGTACCCAGTAATATAAGTACTTACGGGTAAATGCTCTTCAGCTTTCAAAAAATCGTCAAGGTGTAGCAACAGCAGCTAACAAAGTTACAATCAAAGTCTAAATTTGATAAACTTGGTCCCGACAATAATCTGGGCAGTTAGTCATTTGTGAAGGGACAACTCCTGGCAGTAGTCTTGGTACCTTTAAACGATATTGCAAATGTCGTCCAGTTTTTTCATCAAATGCGGAAGCTTCCCAGCGAATTTCAGTTTTTCGGAAATGCTTTTCGCACACCTAAATAATATTTCAAAATGACAACATTGCGCGCAAAGAGTTTACGAGATATGGTCAATTATAAATTACGTGGGTTAGCTTATCATATGAGAGGAACATACCATCAGGCCGAAAAGAGTATAGTACAGGGGTTCTCAACCGGGGGTAACCCCCTGGGGGTAAATTTTACGTATCCTGGGGGTAAATTTGATGATGCTGAAGTTACAGTACTTTGTTTTTTTCTACAGCGCTAGAGAGTTTCTACTATCACAGTCAGTGGCGTAGCCAGCCCAAAAATTTTACGGGCCAAAATATTTGATTTTAGGCGAATAACGCTATTTTGTTTAGAAAAACCTCTCTCAAAGCACAAAATGACTATATTTTCTTAAAATTTGGGAGGGCGTGGCCCCTTTGCCCCCTGGCTACGCCTATGATCACAGTACACATATACACTAATAACTGAAGAAAGCAACAACAATGCAACTATAAATTTGTGAACCTGTTTCCATGATTTGTTCACATTTTATGTAAGTATATGTGTTTGATTTGGTTTGCTCGCTTGCATTAGAGCACCAGTTCTTCCAGCAGACCTTGCTAGCACCAGGGTTGCCAGGTTGGCATGTTTAAGGCCAAATTCCAGAAATTTGGCCTTTTTTACAGTGGTTTGGCAGGTAAAAATGGTGTTTGGCATGTACGACATAGTTTGGCATTTTTTTGGCCTTTGTGATGGTGTTGGCATGAAAAAAAATTGTTTGGCTTTTTTGAAACCTCTGGCTCAGTTGCTGCTGTCGGCTTGGAATTAAGAGCTTTTTATGAGGTCAATTGTCCTCTCTTTTCTGCCACAGTCCTATTCTCGAAGATGCAAACGGCTTTGCCGTCTAAGTGACGTCACAGGGCAAGAGTCATAATGCGTTTTTGGGAGACTTCGCAAACTGCGGCACATTGTACAGTGTCTTAAGCAGTAGACTGTGCTGTTTTCGTAAAATAAACATAAAAGTCTATGCAAATCAGGTTAGGTGTTGTGCTGTACAGCATTTAAGGTTCTTTTAAGAAAGGATCTACTGTATGAACAGTAGTGTGTTATTTGCAGATTGGATAGTGTGTTATTTTGCAGATTGGTATTCCTCATGCTTGTGTATGTAAGTAAATCAGACCAGTGCAGCCATTAGCAATATTTTAATATAAGCACATAACAGTGCTGCCAGATTTCGCAAATCTTCATATAATTTTAAACTATGATAAAGCCAATTTAGCAGATTTCCTTGGTTAAAAACAGTAAATTCAGTGTGAATGTAGCACATTTTGATATAAGTGTACACAAGAACAGACAAATTAGGTAGATTTTCTTTTTGTAGTAGATATTTTGTGGAAGTATGACATGCCTAATGCTTGGTTTCAAGAATCAAGTGATTGGAAACTACGGTATGGTGCATGTGTAGTTTCATGAACTGTGATTTATTGTTTCCAGCATTTGTAAGTAGCCTATTTTCTACTAAGCATTTTCAAGCAAAGGGACAAAACCTTGTAGCCTACAGTGGAAACCGCTTAATAGAGCATCGGTTTATAGAGCAAACCGTTTATTGAGCAGTTTCGGCTGAAAAAAAACGATCCTATCTTTTTCCTCTTATAAATTATACGCTTATCAGAGCAGGCACACCCCTTATTGGAGCAATTGGACGTGCGGCAGTGATCATGCTGTAGTACAAGCAACCAAAAATGAAGTAAAACAATCAAAAATCGACTAGTTTTTTTGGGCTGAAGAGGGGCAAGAGTGAACAGTGTCCACCACAACAGCTACTGTTCAATACATTATGACAAAAATGCTGCAAAAATACAGTAACTTTTGTTTTTGCAATGCTGTGCGCAGTGCTTACAACGAGAATAAAATACAGTACCCTGATATTGATGATATGTATATTGGTGAACCTCTAGTGCAGGGGTTCTCAACCTTTTTCCTGTTAAGTACCCCCGAGTCATAAAACAATCAACCCGAACCCCCAGTATGCTGTCTGTGGAGTAACCTAACACGCACACTTGCACAGGTTAGCTGGCAAAGCCATGGATTTCACATTGTTGCATCACAACAACGCAAGATCGGNCAAAATCTACGGAGTTTTCAATCGGCATGTATTTTCCTCTAGTATAGGATATTAACAAATAGCAGTACANGAAAACTCAACTGCCATCCAAGTACCCGTAGAAATCTTCCCGTGAACACCTGGGGTTTTGCGAACCCCAGGTTGAGAACCCTTGCCCTAGTGTGAATCAGTCCCGTCGCCACGGGGTGGATTTCGTGGGCTTAGCCCCCCCAAACAAAGCTCCCAGCCGCCCCAAATTGAAATATGAAATACTATAAATAAATAGAGTTGTTGCGTTCAAGCCCCCTGCACAAACGTTTAAGCCCCCTGAAAAAACGTAAAGCTTATTGAAAACTTTCTGGCGACGGTTCTGGTGCGAATCACCCCCTATTTTTATTGCAAAACGTTCTCATCGGTTAAAAGAGCAACCGTTTGTTAGAGCAGGTTTTTCTATTCCCCAGGGTGCTCTATTGAGCGGTTTCCACTGTATATCAAAGGCTAAAAAATGCGTAAGAGTGTTTCTAGTTTAATTCTGTTTGTTTTTCCTAAAGTGCAATAGTTGTTTGTTGCTTTATATGCTGTAATTAGTGCCTTGTTCACGAGTACCGCTGTATTTTTGCCAATTTAATCATTTGGAAATGTCAAAACCAACAGCATTTGGCTTGTTTCAGCTTGCTTGGCATTTTTTGAAGTGATTTGGCGTTTTTTTAGAAGTGGTTTGGCATTTTTTCTTCTCTTGGACCTGGCAACCTTGGCTAGCACAGCACCCTTATACTGTAGCCCTCCAAACTGCAGTCCTAAAGCATGCATTTTCTATCCGTTTTGTGATTACTGCCACTACCAACTGAGAACGCAGCGAACTAACTGCAACTTTTGCGCATGAACTTAACTTAACTTAATTTCATCAAAGGCAAAACTTTGCTATGTCACGAATCTACAGTACTTTTGGAACATTCGTATAAGCAGAAGCCAACTGCTTGCAACAACGCGCGCCACGCTCACACAAATGTGATCTAAATCGCTTGTGACAGTGGACGTCGGGTAGTTTTCAGAAAACAAAGCCACTCTTCGGTGACGTTATCAAGACGTTGAGAAGCCTTGTTGTCTCTAGAAGGCCTTGGTGGAACGCAGTAATGCGGTCTAAAATTTTTGGCCAGGGCAAGCCAATCAGTTTGTTCGTGTTTTGTTCGTAATACATGCAGGCTGCTGAATTGTTTCTGACGGACAAGTTGAGGGTGGAAATGCGATTCCAAAAGCTTCAGGACCGAACTTCCCACGACGATTACGTTCGGAATCCTTACGATAACAACACGTTTTAGCGTACCGTGCTGCTACCTGTCCGCAATACAACCGCTCAACAGTTTGCAAATCAGAAACGGCTGGTTTTAGAATTGAAAACATCCAAGGGTTTCCTACTAACAATTTTTAAGAACATTAAACGACCACGGCTTTCTGTACTAAGGTTGTGGGAAAAGCAGGGGAGCTGGAAGTTTTACACTCCGCATTGCTCATCACCGAACCTATTTCATTGAGCCCATACGTACTGCACTTGTGCAACGTCAGCGCAACCAGGCCCTTAGCCAGATTTTGATCGCTGGGGAACAACGAAGTTACGGAATGCCACTAAAATGGGGGAGACAAGCATCCAACAGGCGATGGCCCAGAGGGAAAAGGGCCTGAACTAAATTCGAAATTGTTTTGTCAACATAATTATGCTCAAAGCAATGTTTCATGTCAGATGCCAAAAGAAAAATATTTATGTTTGCACAACATTTGGTTCAACTGACGGTATTTCGTAGTGCAATGGTAAGTGAGCCATAAACTCCACTCACAGTTGGTGAATCTAGAAAGCTTGGAGTGGGGAAAATATTGAGGCTGTGGTTTGGAGTAATAATTAATCACGTGCCTTTGGCCCAGACGTGACTGTTGGGTTGGCCTCTACGCTACTGTTTTAGTTTGAATCGTGGCATTTGTTCTCCGGCGTTTGTGTGAAGCATGAGTCGGATTGTTCGCCAACCTATTTGTTCGTTGCATGTAGTTCTGTTCTAAGACCGTTTAAACTTTGAATAAAGTATTCTATACTGTAGTTGGCTGAATTTAAACACTCCACGTATCTTCCAGCTTCCCTATGATAGAAAACGTTGGAAGACCGCCTGCACATTGGCCCTTATGCCTGGTTCAGGCAATGGACCTTCATGATGATGATGGTAATATAGTAGTGTCAGTTCAATTAAAACCTGCGTGTAATGCACTGATACAACCTTATGTAAATTATGCTGTCTTGAACTGGGAAAGGCTTCAAAAACTGCTATTCAGCCTATTGTGAATCTACAAAACAAAGCTGTGAAATACCTGAAAACATCCAACAAAAGCACTTCGGATGAAATGTATATACAAAATAACAATCAACAATTTCTTTAAAGTGTTTACTGGTGAGTTTATGCACTCTTATGAAAACAATCAACTTCCATCACATTTACCCAATTTTTCAAGTCTGTTCAGACTCTTCATAAATACCCCACCAGACTTGCAACTTCAAAAAATTTCTTCTTACCGAGGGTAAACTTTTCCCAAGGGCAATTTTCCCTCAAATTCATTGGACCCAAGATATGTTTAGAAATACCTAACCATATCAAGTTTCGATCTCACTTTGATTTCAAACATCTGTACAAAAATTACCTACCTTCTGGGCTTGTCAGTGCAAAGTAACAAATAGAATTTGTTCAACTCACCCTGTGTTGTCCATTTTTGTGGCTTGTATCATGTCATTTTTTCATCATGCTTTGCTATATATTTTATACTTAACAGACACTGTAAAGCTTCTCTTTATAATGGCGGTTAATATTCTTCATCTGTCTGTTATTTGATACTTTTTCCACCTTGTTTTTTTATCGTATAGGCTAGTCATTTGCATTTTCAAACAAAGATACATTAATTTCTGTGTTTGTTCTCTCCACACCTGTGAAATTAAATATCTCATCATGACATCTTGTCAACATTGTCTTGAATAAACAACCGATCCTCATGACTGAAACGTCGGGACTTAGTAGCAATGGGCTTCACACCAGCTGTCAGATTAGAAAACAAACTAATTTCCTGAGTTTCAGCTACAGCCACAGCGCAGGTTTCATCGTGTGAGACGACTATATCTTGAAGATTACCACCTAATTCAAAGATGACGCGTTGGTGCTGACTTTGGCAATCAAAACCAAGAATGATTTCGCAGCAGAGTGTTGGGAGAACATTCTATCTCGTCAATGCATTCTTGTTACTTTTAACAACAATATCAGTTAGACAAAATCTCAACACCTTCACTGAAGTCGATGCCATTCGAACTTGATGCGAAGAGGGACACAAAGTTAAATTGAGTTTGCTACAAATCGATGAGTGAATTAACTTTCGGAACTTCCCGAGTCAATCAACGCAGTTAAGACTTACCCAACGACAATTGCGGGAGTTGATGCTCTTTATCAGGTCTCCAGAACAAGCAGCCGTTGCTACGCACAAGGACGGAGATATCAATGCCGAGAGGGTCGCGAGCGTACCATTTCACCTAGACCCAAGTCTGGATCGACAGGCCCGTGAAAAATGACCTATCTTTTTATGCAAGTAGCAAATAGCGTCTCGAGCAGGGCAGCGGTCACGTTCATGATAAGCTTTAGCACAGGGGTCGGGAACCTTTTTGGTAAAAGGAGCTATGAAACCTACATATTTTTAGTTTTATTTTCGTCAGAGCCATGTAATATTTTCAACACTTAATGCAACCAATGTACTTAACTAACGTGTGCATTTTTAAGCAAAATCAACAATTTCAAACAATGGTAAATATCTGAGTTTTCTCTTTAATAATATGCTTCTTACTGTTAATGCGACTTCTGGTGCTGCATGGTGTTGCTGATGGCTTTGTAGGAAAATTGCAGAAAAAGTTTCATCCGTAACAATCGTGTTAAGAAAATATCAAGCGAGCCAGATGCCGTCATCAAAAAAGCCACAGCTGGCGCGCGAGCCATAGGTTCCCGATCCCTGCTTTAGCACAAAAAGAGCACTTACGTAGCTTAGGAATCGAGCATGAAGAACTAGAACCACGTTGCGTTCCATTATTATCGTATAGGCTATATCCAGGGCCTCCGAGAGAAGTTTTACCAGGTGATACGAAGACTGACACTGGGTCCTCGTCGAAACGTGTATAGCTTGTTTGTATAGTTATCTGAATGAGCTGTCGTGCTAAGATTTACAAATAGATTAATTGGTACACTGGCAGTTGGCTCACATTAATAATTTTACGCCTGATTACAGAAAAACTGATCATGCGTACTTTAACTTTCCCGGGTACGATGTACCTCTCGTAGGCCCTGGCTATATCTCTAGGAGCAACTGCGGCAGCAGCAGACATACCTTTTTCATGAGAGAGATAAGCAGCGGAATGCTCCAATGCCAAATCAAATGAGTTGGTTATATCGAACGCCTGATCCACCGTTAGCTAGTTATTTTCCAATAGACGCGAGCGAATTTCATGAGATTTCAAACCGTTGATAAAACCAAGCTCATTTCTGTAAACCACAGCAGTAACATCTTCAAAGTTGCAAGCTTTGCTTAAAACAAGCAGTTCATTCAAAAAAGTCTGTAATGACTCTTCAGGATTTTGCTTCCTCGTAGCCATAGCGTGCCTGGCGAAAATCGCATTCGGAGACTTTACATAAACTCGTTTGGGTTTTGAGAGTGTCGCCTCATTGTCAGCACAGTTTTTGATCACCTCATAAACATCCGCACTTATATAGGCAAAAAGCATTCGCAGATTATCCGGAGCATCTCCATCTTGAGCCCTTGCGATCTGATCACATTTCTGTGCAAAATCTGTCAGTACTCGCAAGCAGTGTTTAAACTGCTTTCGGAGAAGACGGGTCGGCATCAAACCTCGTCGGTTTCATCAATTCATTCAGACTTGCCGCCATCATGTGTATAACTGTTTAATATAGGTTAGGTGGTATCAGTGGTGTGTTTAAGGGGAGACGAGCGAGGCACTTTCCTCAGGTACTCCCTGTTTGGGGCCCCCCCTTGAGGTGTCACGCGTGTAAATTTTCCTTATTTTTGATGAAAAACGTCTTATTCACGTACATAATGTGCTACAAAGCAGGTCATAAGTAAGTAGGCTACTCTGCTTTCAAAGGTGCCCCCTACAGAATCTGAAATGTGCAGGTACTTTTCTTCCAAGGGGGCTCCAACAACTGCAACTTGAAGGTAATTTGCTTTCAAAGGGGCCCCCAACAGCCATTGAAATGTGTAAGTACTCTGCTTTTAAACTTTATTGAAGAGGCCCCTAAAAGAAGTTACAATATGCAAGTACTTTGCTTTCAAAGGGCCTCGAACAGAAACTAATGTGCAGGTACATTGCTTTCAAAGGGGCACCCAACAACAACTGCGTTTTGAAGGTAAGCTACTTTCAAAGGGGCCCCTAATAGCCACTGAAATGTGTAAGTACTCTGCTTTTAAACATCATTGAAGGGGCCTTAAAAAACTGTAATGTGTGAGTACTCTGCTTTCAAAGGGGCCACCAGCAGCAACTGTAGTATGCAAGCACCTTGCTTTCAAAGGGACCACCAACAGCAATTACAATGTAAAATTCCATGCTTTCAAAGAGGCCCCAACAGCAACTGTAATATGTAAGTACCAATCACCTTCAAAGGGGCCCCCAACAGCAATTGTAGTGTGTAAGTACCGTCCTTTCAAAGCGGCCCCACCGCCATCTCCAATGAGCAAACAAAGAAAAACTTCAAACCAACTTTTCCTAAAAATTTGTGGGTTGAAATTTTTCCAAGAAATTCTGAAAAGACCCTATTAAATAAGAGCGAATGGGCCACACTTGATAGGTGATGTTTTAAGCTTTTGCTAGCTATTAGCCAGTACAACTTGAACCGTTTAATTCTTAGCACAGGTTTAATCAACTGTGTAGGCTACTTGCTGCAGTAGAAATGTTTTCGATAAGGTACATGATGAATTATTTCCTACTTTTGCACATTTTTCAAACAACTAATGTCAACTCAAGATCAGGGCAGCTTTGACTCATCCAACGTCAAAGATTTTCAAAACAAGTCTCTAATTGGATGCCTTTGTATGCTAAAAGGATGAAATTTAAAACAAATTCAGTGTTTTAAATCTTCGTGGTTGTATCTTATGGTTTAATGGATTCCCACAAGGACAAGAATGTGAGCAAATTCAGGACACCAACTAGCCTACCAAGCATTTTTCAAAGGGGAAAGGTGGGAAATTTTCAAAGGGGGAACTTTGTAGTTTATTGATGGTGAATGCAGAGAAATGGGGCGCGAAACTAAAATAGTGGGGAGGATGCAAACATGCTATTGCCTAACTTGCATGTGTTGCCAGCCTTATCTTCCCAACTTTCAGTGCTTTAAAAATTGTGTATCATTAACACCCTTTTGCATTTTCTCCAGCAATTTCAGTTATGCCGTAGTCTCAGGAACATATCCTTGGGTGGCCGTATCTTAGGCAAATCAAAAGTTATTATCACGGTTTGCTGAGCATGATGGCGTCATCAGAAGGCCCCCTTTTCAGTCTTGCTTCGGGCCCCTCCAACCCTAAACCCACCACTGGGTGGTATAATGTATTAGTCAGTGATGGAGTCTCGAGTCGCGTCTCGAGACCCGTTTTCTGAAGTCTCGAGCTCTTCGTCTCGAAACATTGCATAGGTTATTTTTTATGAAGTTTTGCAAGGAGTTCCTTGAAAAAACGGTTTTATAAAATGATTATTCAAAATTTAACCGCTCAAAGAGGTCAGTGGCTAAGCTTTCTTTGTTGTTATCTTGTTTGCGAGATGGAGAAAACAATTTGCCCTCAACCCCATTTAAAATTATACTGAATTCAATAAAAAATGTGCATGTACGCATGAAGCCACAGCCCGTAACCTCTGCAGCGAGAGGCTGGGAGTACTTTGCTAAGGACTATCTTCGAACTGTTTTCCAGGTGTTTTGCTATGAAACCCATAGGCTTATTCAAAAGAGGTGGGAGAGTGCCAAAAAGTTTCTTTTTTGAGAAGCCAAACAAAACGATGTCTTTTTCCAAGTGCTTTTCAAAGCACTCTGTTAAAACACGCTGGTGAAGTTTTTTTTGTTCTGCGTAATGCAGACTTTTTGAAGTTCAAAAAACGCCTCGGAACTCTCTTGTGAAAAGGTTTTGCTCATAAGAGTTCCACACAGAGAGCAAATAATGCGTCATGGCTGATCAGTCACTTTCACGTAGCCTACTGCTATAGGCTTTACAACCTTTCTGCATTTTCTAACCGACAAGCGGTTTTGCGAAAATTGTAAGTGTGTCAGCATAAACGGAAATTTGGAACAGTTGTGAATATCAGTTTAACGTAAAAATATGGAAACTATGAACAACTTGAAAATATAAAAACTTGACACTAAAAAACAGCAAATTTAGGAACTATACACAGAGTCATAAAATCAGCGGGAAGGCGCTGCAACATTTCACTGCTAGTCAACTACACCGGCAATCCCGAACTTCGCTCATTCTACTGAAACATGCTGCGTCCCAACAATGCCTGTCGAAAGCATCTAATACTTTCTTTTTATCAGAGAAAGAAAACATCTTCAATAAGAAGGCAATGGTTACCTGCAAAAGATCTGCCGCAGTTGTAAAAAAAACTGACAAACTACGAGCACCTTGCCCT
>JGI24158J21664_10013425_pt1 | contig 10806 bp, 10 predicted proteins | sample Ectturendosymbi3_FD_21664 | JGI IMG/M metagenome (IMG submission 21664)
TAACACACCACCAGGTTAAAGGTCATTAACAGCTATCAGTCAAAATCAGGTTGCGGAGGAGTAATGCATGAGGGGGTTTTGGTCCAACGACAGCAGATTACGGGGGCGTGCTACATAAGAAACTTAAATTCGGTACTTGATTAGCGGTTCACATTTCCAACAGTGACGTTGGGTGACTTTCCTTATGGCTCGCTTGCAGATGATTCAATTGGTGACATCAAGTTGTCATCTTTTACTTTGTGTGCACTGTCCCGTAGAGACAGGACACGACCACACGTTCGATATTAGTCGCGAAGTTGCAATGTTTCAACGAACCCCACGGTCAAATTCAACTTACCCCATCCTCCCCTAATCACTGCAGCAAGCCAGTATCTAAACTCTTGAAACTTCACTCGCAGCAAGAAATGGCAGTCGGAAAGATTTTTAGTGAATTTTTTCATGGGCAGCCAAAAGGATTTTTCCGGGGGGGGTAAAAGCGCTGCAATTTCATTTTACCAACTCGAAACTAAGAACGCAACCTTCATTTGCTAAACATCCCCCCCTTCAGAGGCCCATGGCAACAAGTAGCTGTTTCTCTGCTCTCTAGCTTCAGAGTAGTGGCGGTGCTGAGTGACTGAGTAACCTTGGTAACTATGACTAAGCCCGGTTATTACGTCACAATGGGAGTTCACGAGAGGCTGGTGAATACCTCGCCATTGCAGGACAGCGCGCTGCTGCGCCGCCTTCCTTTCCTGCGTTTCTTGGCTTCACCGAAGTGAGGTGAACGCCTTGCGATGATTCAAACCAGTTGAAACCGGTCAGGCGCGTAATCCAGTTGTTTAACCACAACACAGGCGTTTAAATCAAGGCAGAGATTTCTGGGAAGATGAATAAATATAATCAGTGTCAAGTTCTTTGTCATAGTATTTGGAAATATGTTCAGCACAAAACGTAAGTCGTTCAGTGAACACCTTGACTGCCCGAAAGATACGCTGTTGGTGCTGTTGCGATCGGAAATCCCGAGCGGCATGAGCGCAAATCTTCGCACCGTGGCAGCAAGCAACAATAGAGATCATGCTCGCAATCTCTCTTACTATTGCTTGCTCGCGCTGCATAGATAATGGTGTTATTCTTCGCGCACATTCCGTTCGCGGTGAATCACACAATCAACGCAAGCCACCGGAGAGGTTGCAACAGTGCCTAGACAAAAAAATTACACCATGTTTTGAATCTTTTATCGCTTTCCCGTAACTTTGCAAAGCTGCAATTTCACAGTAAGCACCCGTCTTCCACGTTACCTTCAACTTCCCTTATGTTTTCGTCAGCGCCTCGACTATGCTTGTCGACAAGGTATGATCTCAAACAGATTTTCAAATCAGCCTATTTATCTGCAACAAGACCTATCTTAGCATCAAAGTGACGCAGCAAGCCGCGATGAAGTCTGTGTTCGCGACCGCGCGAATGGACTGGAGGACGGGCTTTCGAACAAGACTGCCTCCGGGCGCGAAAGGTCATCAAAAATTAATGCAAAACTTGTTGCTTTCTCAGCGGAGCAGCGCTTTCAGCAGGCGACGATAACGACGACGGTAACACGCTGACGTTTCAAATGTCACGCGTTCGGTGGCGCAACAATCGCCGAGGCGAGGCGCTTTGTTGATCGCCCAGCTAAGCAGTCGCCATGGCAACCGCTGCTTAGTTGCTCGCTTTTTGCTAAACATGGTGAAACGTCAAGGTTGTTGTGCAAGGTCAGGTGGAAGAACGCAAGCGCTGGAAACAGGACGGGCATTAAGCTTCTCCGCGAAATGTCAAAGACACAAACTTTTAGCAACAGGTTGAAGCAGACCTGTAGCCACGTTTCAGGGTTTGGGGGGAAGCAAAATACATTTTTAGGGGTGGAAGATTTTTGTTTTCAATAAAGTTTTCAATAATCAAATTTTTCTGGGCACAACAATCTTTGGGGGAGGGACACTGCCCCCAGATGCCGGCCCCGTGGCTACGGACCTGGGTTGACGCGATTTAGTTTCTCAACAAACTTCCTTGAGTTTCAACACTGAAGTATGTTGGTGATGTCTGCAGTTTCAACGCACACGAGACATATCCCACCTAAGACCGCAAGCAGCCATAGGCGAAGAATAACAACCTAACCACCGTGACGCCGCTCTGCCGAGCACGCCCTCTACTGTGCACCACAAGCAGAAAACTTGTTGATGGCTTGCCGGTGATTGAAAGGGACTTTTCAACGTGTAAGTTACAGCAGCAACTCCCGAAGTGCTTCCGCGGAACCCTAGGGTTTCATATACAATGTTAAAAGGGCTCCTTAGACATACTTGTTTTTGAATTGTTTATGCTTTATGGTTACGTTTATTGTGCATGATTTTGTTTACATCACGAAACCTTAATAACGGCAATTTAGGTGAAAAAAGGGTTTATGTTTATTTGGCGCTCCTGGCGGGGGTTCCTTGTCGACTTAAAATACCCTTGTAATGTTCTGTGGACAAAAATGTTTGGGAACCACTGCGTTACGGTAAAGAGTCAGAGATCGAGCGTTGATAGCCCAGAGTTAAGATAAACATTCTACCTGGTCCCGCTGATGCAACAAGCTGAGGCAGTCAGTGAAGGATTGAGACATCTCCGACGATGTTGACAAAACCTCGTGGCATTTGCCCAAGATCTGGCTCGACAGCTTTTGGCCTGGTTCAGACAAAAAGTTTTAAGCACATGAAAGACTCCGTATTTTTGTTTTTTTGAGAAAAAAATATATTTTAAACTTAAATGTGTAGTAATAAACAGAGTCTAGACCAGCCATGTCCAACCCAAATGGCTTACTAGGCCAAACATTATGTCACTGTCTTAACCAGGGCCGCACATTAATTAGATCTCAGCAAACCAAATTTAGCTTATGCCAATGTAATGAAAAATGAAAGCCTTCAAATCCAAAATGCAAGTGCAGACGTGATACAGTGGCACTGAGGACAACCTGCGTCAAAAATGTCAGATTTAAGATTATCAAAAAGACAGGTTGTCAGTATGTAGGATACTTTCACTACAGCAAAAACCTCAACTGGGCCGCACGGAACCGTTGCCTGGGCCGCGGGTTGGACACAGCTGGCTCAGACAATTCCTACCTTCGGTGTCCAAAATTTTTTTCGTGTTTTCAGCAAACTTTTGCACCAAGACAGTCAGCGAGTCCACTTGACTTTTCAACACTTCTTCGTGGACTTTGCCATCCTGGAACAGGGTAACTAGATTGAAGCTGCCTGAAGTTTAAGGGCTCCTCAGAGCAAAAGTGACATTTAAACGATTTTTAGCATTAACTTCATAACTGGTCACCTTCCAGCTTTTCAATGTCGCACACAATGTTTGGCGAATGTGTGAAATCCATCCTCACGCCGCCGCCATCTTTACACACAACAAATGCTGGGAACGTCCAACCAAGGGTTGGCGTCACGTGACTTTCCCACGACACGTCACACGGACCAGCGCAGAGACAATTGCGCGCGATGATGGGGAGGAAGCGCATCAAGCATTATTTTGCACATGGCTGGTGTGTTTCGTCAGTGGTTTCTTCTTTTTTTTTTCAAAATTTATTTATTTATTTGGCAACAAGTTTTGCGACAGTCGTTAGCCTGATCAATGCAATACTGTCGTTGTCATGACGAGCTGATATAAACAAAAATAAAACAAGAAAGCACGAACCACACATGAGGCTTGCAAGGATTCAGTTGAAATCCATCGCAAGATTTGATGAACTCAACTACGACGCAAAAGACATCCACAGTCCGTTGCTTCTTCGCAGTCGCAGTGGAAAAAAAACGACAGCAATTTTCGGACAAAAGACAAACTTTTAAGGCAGGTTTGCGTTTTGCTGAGTAACTCGCCTGCAGAACGTTCTTGATCTGAGTAGGGGGGACGCTGGGGAGGTTCTCCTCTGAGCAACTGTCGCTGTCACTGACTGGGCGGTCGGCCACCATGAAGTGGTTACTGTACTGGATGTGTTCGTTGAGGGCCTTGAACCATTTCTGGGATGAACGCAAAAAACGTGAGGTGGAACCAGGCCCGTAGCCAGGGGGGACATTCGGGGCCAGTGTTCCAGCAAATTTTGTTGTGTCCAGATAAAATTTTTTATACATTTTGTTAAAAACATACTAACAACAAAAAATCTTGCCTCACCAAACGTGTAATTTGACACCACCATAAACTTAAAAACTGGCTACAGGTCTAGTTGAAACATTTCGCATAAACGTGAGGTGAAACACTTCGCAAAAGGGTGAGGTGAAACACTCCGCATGAACAGACATGCGTTGGGTTGCTGGGACAGGTCATGTTCCGAAACAGCCCGAGTCATTCACCACAAAAATTCTGCCCAATAACTTGTTTCCAATGCGTATACGGGCGTTCACGAAGATGCTGCTACGTCACAAACAAAAAATAAGCAACGCCGGTCATGGATCAACAAGCGCAGTGTCATTGGTTTAGCAAGTGGGTGGGTCTGCGCTTAGACGAGGGTCAAGGTCGCAAGCCTTTTGAAAAGACTTACGGAAAGTTTTTAGATTTTTCCGATCTTTTTTGGGTAAAAACGACGAAGTTTGTCGATTTTCGAAAACCAGAAACTCCCCATCGGCACGTGATGCTATCTGCTAATGGCCAATTGAGGCCAAGACGTAATTCCGGGCCAAAGGACATGGACAGGAAACGTCAGTGATAAGTACTCTATTACGAGTAGTCTTTTGCGACAAGCATCCATTGTTAAGGATAGACTGGGTGGTTGCGAATAACTTATAACCGAGAGCTATTGGTGGTAGTTCGCTAGTTGTCAGTGATCACAACACTTGGGAACTGGCGGAACACAGACAGGTCACGAAGAAAGTGAGTTGTCAAAGCCGAGATCTGACAGAAAACTGACAAACACCGACCTTCCTATTGATGACGGGATTGTTTCTTTTATGCACCATGAGGTTGTGGTGAGAACCGTCGAAATAACGGATTGTGAAGCTCCAGTTGTTGTCTTCGCGCAACTGAAATGTTCAAACAAGAAGAAACAATGAGTGAAATCGTTTTCACAGCCAACCACACTTGTTTGTACAAAATGTAAAATGTTCCTGCAATCTAAGAACAAAGTTTGCAAAAACGACCACACGCAAAAACAAATTTTAAAACGCTACAGCATTATAACTAAGTACTAATGCAATTGCATTTGCTTGAAAACAAACCAGAAATTTAGGCTGACATTCGCTGCATTCTGAGAGCAAATCATGATGTACTTGACGTTGATTTAAAAGTTAACGAATAACCCAGCCCAGGTCGTGTGCGTCATGGTTCAGTGGCGTTTACTTGGCGGTGCTCACAGAAGATGAACAAGAACTTGCAATGAAATGTTCAGGTTTTCGAGTCAAACATAAGTTGACTGTTTGGTAAAAAGTGCTTTGTGACCGTTGAAAATTCATCCCTTTGACTTTGCTGTTATCTAAGAAGACGAAATGATTTAAGACTTAAGTTTACGTCATCGCCGAGCGTTGCCTTTCGTCAAAGTCATTCGTTCAATTACTTGATACAAGTACTTTAACAAACCAACTTTGGTGGGAGGAAACGGGCAGTGGAAACTGCACAGTGCAAGGCTGTAGACAAGTCAACAGAACCTCTACTCGAAGGAACAAGGTCCAAGCAAATGTTTCCAAACCACCCAGAGACAAATTACTAAGTCTGATATGAACGGACATAAATGGTCCCTAATGAGCAGGTCTCAAAAGGTTTGCCCATCAGCTTCAAAGAACTTGTTGGCTTCTGTTGAAGGAAAAAATATCATACAGTATCGATTTCACACAATTCTGGACGAAAACTCATCCGAATTAAGTCCCAGTAAGGTGTAAATCGCCAGAGTAATCAACACTGTTGAAAATAGCTTCCTACACAGAACAGAACCCCAATACAGCGACGAACCGTGGGGCCAGACGCAGTCGAGCGCTGTTCTTCCTCCATTCGTCTTTTTGCTGAAGCTCGGCCAACGGCAGCGAGAATCAGTTTAAATCAAAGTGAAGATGTTTCCAAAAATGAACGCTTGCTGTGTGACGTCACAATCTTGCCAGGGCCTGATACTGTTTGCAATCATTAAACTTTCCACATGGCTGCGCATCTTCAAAATATCTTTCCGCCTTCATTTTTTCTTTCTTGCAACAATGAAAAATGTGTCAGACCTTTAGGCGTCAGTGATATCTCGTCATTCACACATACTTTATTCAAACCTCAAACTTAAGTAGGAACTCTTGAACATGTTTATAGACATGTTAAACAGTCGCAACAAAAAGGATTTATTACTGGTTTTATTATAATATCTTGTAAAATTTCAAAATATTGATAAACTAGAGATCAGGCAACGCTGTCAACACACGGTAGACACAGAAAAGAGCGTCAGATACTCGATAAACCAGCTTTTCTTTGAAAACCGGGGAACCTTTTCTCCAATTTGGAAAACGATATTTTTCGAGAGTTTTTTATTTGTGCTGCGCTTGTAATTTCTGGAGGTTTTTATCCTGAAACGAGTAAGACTTTTCAAAAATTTTCGGATGCGCTTGTGTCTGATTTTGTCGTTGTTCTTATTCAGCACAACGATCACAGTATATATTATACAATCACGTGACTTTCAAAGAGCAATTTGTTTATTTCCTGCCACCTGCGCATTCGAGCAGCACAATTCTATTGGTAGCATGCTTGCTGCATTGACAAAACCGTTCTTAATTTAGACGTGCTGGATGCTTTTCTACTTCGGGTTACTTTCTTTGGTCACCATCGTCACCTGCGGCAGTGCATTGTGGTGGCCGTTTACGTCATGCGAAATTTTTATTGTTTTAAAAAAATTACTTTAACAAGTTGTTTGATGAAAATAAAATTTCTTTCAAAAATGAAAAGAAAAAAAAAATTTACAAGACATCTTTTACATTTGAAAAAATTACTTCGATTGATAAATTCTTTACAACTAAGAACAAAGTAAGTTTTCTTTTCGTTACTAAGATCAACCCACAAACGAGGTGTTTCCCGCTGATGTTGACAAATAAACCCTGTTGCTAATTCATATGCTGCGCGTTCACTTTTCACTTCACAACTGCGCTTTAGATTTTCAATTCAACAAGTCCTTGAGCTCTCACCAAAGCCAATCTACATCTACCAGAAAGCAATAAGCCCTTAAAATCATAACCAAAAGCGGCTGGAGCTCAGCCCAAGACAGCAATCACCTCAACCCCCCAACTGCATTTGTCCTGGCTTGCTTGCAAAAATGGTGGTAAGCCTAATTTCAGGCATTATAGGCTTTAACTAGCCTAAGATTCAGCAGCAATCCTTCATGTTCTCAAGTGAGTGTTATGTAGTGCTACAACTGACACATTTACAGCTTATCTAATTCTAGGAACAAACATAATTCATATGCAAGTTAAGAACCCTGCAGAACTGTACAATAAGGTCTACTACAAGCGTTATTACGTCGTGCTTGTGTTCTAGTGTTTTAAGTCGTCCCTTTGACATGCGTCCACCGTACTTGGACTAATTTTACTGTAACGTGGGAAATGCAAAACCAAATACGAAATATTTCAATTCCTAGCATGCATTTTGTAATTTCCGCTAACCACGTGACAACGATAAACACGTTAGACTTCGTTGGCAAAATGCAAAGCAATATTCCAGAAAAGCAACAAGTTCAGCGATGATTTATCGGATAAAAATTGGAGTAAAAACGAAAATGGAACATATTAAATTACAACATAGTTTATTCACCAGCTCCAATGAGAAACACTTCGCTGTTGGAGTTTCGCTCAGCAGTGAAAAAAAAGTTGGTATGAATGTTTTTAAATTTTTCTTGAGAAAAAACATTGTTTTTCAGTTCTACAGAAATTGCCACATGAAAAATAATTTTTTGCTTAGGAATTTAATCTTTTCAAAATTAAAATATTGTGTTGAAAAATGTTCTATAATGATTTATAACAAAAACGTTTGTACTTGGCGCAAATGGGACCCCGCAGCGCATCCAACATGAAAGCCGATCAACCAGGATGCTAAGATATGCGGACCAGTTATTGACTAGTGCAAGTAGATTGCATCGTGATTGCAAAAGCATGGTGGAATTTGCGCTCTGCTTCCTGCACTGTATAATGATACGTCTCGCGTCTTGTCGCTGTTTTGCATTTACCTACAAACCAGGTACAAATCTGTGTCGTATCGTTTCCTGGAAGAGCTCGAACTACTGCTCAGCACGTGATCGTGAATGTAACATTAAGTTCTATCTGTGATCTAAGATAAAAATTTGAGAATTCTAGCGGCATTCATTTGAGGCTGCCTTTTTGCTGTTGCAAACTTTCAACACAACAATCCTGGTTGAGGTGATCCTGGTTGAGGGTCAAGAGATGCGACATTGGTCACAAAAAAGTGCTGCAAGTGACCAATCACTGACTGCCGCGTAGGCACAAGTTCAACACATTTGTTGAAACAGAAGACACAGGTCTGACGCCGACTGCTGCAGTGGCACGCTTTGTACTGCAAAGCAGCAGGAAACAAGACCGACACTCTTCGAAATGCACCAACGTCTGGTGCGCGTTGGGATGCTGTCTGTTTCATCCTGACACTTGTGCAGGGCACGCTGAGCCCTGTCGTCGACTGCGTCGAACCCAACTACGACTGCCAGCAACGATTACTTCATTGTCTCACGACTCGCCCTGACAACACCCTTGTCACCAGCAACGGAAGTGACGTAGGCGCATTCGACGCAATTTCCTGTGCAATCGACAATCGCTGAAGCTAATGCGAGAGAATCTGTTCGGCTCGAAAAGCGTGAAAAGTATCTGCGACACGATTTGCGCGTTCGCATCGCGGTCACTAGATAGGGACACCGAATATAACGCTTCGCCTTCAATCAGTCAAGCTCTATGTTTTATGCAGCAGTGTGGTGAGCAGGTCGCTCCCAACCTGCCTAGGACACATGAAAGCGTGGACATCTGCGGCAGCTGTCATTCGATTTTAAATGAGACAGGTTTTTGTCACGCCCGTAACTATTACCTACGTTAGGCTACCGTCGAGCCTAACAGCAGCAATGTGAGAAGCTTAGGATTGCGCAGAAATGGGTTCCACGCATGATCGAGAGAGAGAGACAAGTTGCAGAGACAGTAACTTCAGCAATTGCGTGAAAACAAAGCAACTTTCAGGGCCCTTGTGCAGTCTGTAGTTCACTCACACTGTTGCATTCTGGCGCCAAAACTCTTTCTCGTGATGTGGAAAGCAGCGAACGAGCCATTGCCACAAAATCAGTTCAGCTTTTTCAGGTCAGGTAGTCCAGAAGAGTTAACAGGTGCGAGGACGCTGGAATCTCCAGATTTCAGGGTTTTTTGAACAGCCGCGTTTTCAACTGAAGCACAGCCTCAATACTGTTTCAAATAAATCGGCAATTCACAGTCGCCGGTTCGGTTCCGGGCATCTGGCAACACTCTGCCAATTAAACATGGCTAGCTTGGACCTCTTGCGCACTTTTGCCATTAAGTTCTTTGACTGCGAGAAGCCCAAACTCCTTCAACCGTATGACTACGTAAAGTCCAGAGGTTCTCGTAAATGAACATCTTGCGGAAAACTGATGTACTGTTTCTGGAGTACTGGTATGCGCAGAAAAAAGACACTAACTTTTCACATCCGTCTTTCCTCTTAGGATTGCGGGAGGCAGCAAGAGGTAACGAAACACCTCACGGTTTTCAGCAATCTCTGATAGTTCTGCTGGCTCCACATGAATTTGGGACCAAGCAAGGTCGGAGATGTAATCACACCACCTGGTCCTTGGACGACCCCTGGGCTGCTTTTCTGTGGGGGGATAGTCAGCAGGACTTGCCCCGCCGATCATTCTTTTGGGATTCTGGACACGTGGCCGAACCATCGTAGCTGGAATCTCCCGGTTTGGAGAAGTGGGTCGACATTTAGGACTTTACGAAATTCACAGCTGTGCACTTTGTCGCTAGGTGTCGCACTGTGAACTTTTTCCTAAAATTCCATCTCTGCCGCTTGCACTTGCAATAGCACTCTTGCACTCTTTCAGTCATTAACTAAGATTTATGACCATAGGTGACAGGGTTGCTGTAAAAAAGCTGACCCAAAAAACCCACCCGTTTTTTTTTCAAAAGCCCACTTGTAAAAAAGCAGTAAAACCCACCAACAAAACACTCTTTACTTTTCCTTTGAAAAATCTACTAAGTAAAAAATAAAATAACAGGACACTTGTACAGTCAACTGTAATCTTTTTTAATCAAACAAAACGAACAGCAAGGAAATTTGAAGGGTTTGAAAAACAGAAAAGAATAAATCGAACAGTTTGAGTAAATTCTAACCAACGGTTATCTTCTGCAACTCTGCACAATCGGAATATTTTAACCAAATTTTCTGCCTTCTCTGCATCAAAAGTTTTTCTGATTTTGGATTACCAAATCATATATTGAAAAAATGCACTCTGTAGATGCTTAACTAGCAGGGCATCCACATAAACTTGACGTGAAACTGCAGAGTTTGTGTGGGAATGGTTTCTCTGTTTGCTGTGTGCATGCTTGCCAAACGTTAACCACTTAGTAGTGAACTGACCAAGAACATTTGCCAGAACAAAGATGGGGTACATTTCTTTACCCTCAATTTTGAAAGCCATAATAGGTATGACAAGTCATTATTGCGTAACGGTGAAAATAGTGCTATTGCATGATGCAATAAAAACAATTCAGGATGTTTTTTTCGTTTTCCTTAAAGCACAAAATCTTGTTTCTTTAAAAAAAAAAAAAAAGTTTTTAAAAAAAAAAAAAAAAAAAACATGTGAGTTGTTTT
>JGI24158J21664_10013426_pt1 | contig 10806 bp, 7 predicted proteins | sample Ectturendosymbi3_FD_21664 | JGI IMG/M metagenome (IMG submission 21664)
TCAAGTAAGTTTAGGTACCGCCATTGTTGCGTCAGCGTCATAATGCGGCCCGCGGGTTACCTCATAAGCCCTCATGTGGCCCACGGACCAATTTGAGACCCCTGCTTTAACCGAAGTTTTGACCCCCTGGCACAAACCTCTAGTTACGCCACTGGTCCCATTCCGCCCCTTTCCGACCTCCACGGTTGGAGGTAAGCCTACTGGTTCATCCCATAAATTTGATCCGTGCATTCAACGAACCCTTCGTAATTGGAAAAACCATTGCCTCCAAACATAGGTATACATTTCACAACGCAGAAAATGAAGTATATCGGACCTACCCCGAACCCCGAGACTGACTCATCCGACCCCCAGGTTAAGAACCACTGGTTTATCTTACAACAAGTGTAAGGTACACATTTAAGCGCTGCGTTACTGTTTCGCGTGATTGCTGTATTGTTGATAATGTATTGGCTAACCGTTTCTCTTTGGTAGCTACTTCTACTTTTGAAAACAATAATATAGAAAAACCGACGAAAGCCTTTGCTCGATGTCCATCTTCCACAGAACAGGACGAAAAATGATCATCAGAAATTTTCCAACTACGAAGGGTGGGAAGGTATATTCAGGGAGTCAACGCCGATTCAATTTGTCTATCACTCAAAAACACGACAACACGCGGAAGCATGCAGCATGCAGAAGCAATGTCCATCTTGCCAGAGCTCTTTGGCATTTTACTTAGCGACGTGTGTTGACAATATCATCGATCTTCAGAATGCTTCTAACCGTCTCCGTCGCCAGGTCGATGGCACTGATGGAGACCAACAGCGGCTGCACGACATTCTCGTCGGCCATATCTGAAATACCTCCACGGCGAACATTGATGCCTGCTCCGCTGTCGCCGTTCGCATGGCGATTTCGAAGCTCTGTGACGGTGCCGATAGGATTCAAGCCCGCGTTTTCCGCAAGAGTGTACGGAACAATTTCAAGAGCTTCAGCATAAGCCTGTACAGGAAGAGTGGGCAGTTAAACGTACATAGCCTAGTAGACGCGTTGACAATAAATTGAAATTTGAAACGGTAAACCAATTCAAACCATAGTAGTACTGCCAGGTTTCAGAAATCCTTTNAAGAAAAGCTGCAGGCATTTCTTATAGAACATGTCACAAAATCAAACGGTGGGTAAACTCCTCAGTGCAAAGGCTACGTTTAGAAATTCATAAATTTAAAGGGATACATGCGTATTGCATGTCAGGTAAAATAATCACCCGAAACCAAGGTACGTTTGACGTATTCCTTTGCAAGGACGCAGTTTCCTCAAACACATTTTTACGATTGTTCTAAATGTATACAGTACCAGATGAATTGTTTTCAAATGTGTGATGGAACTTCAAGGAACAGTGTTAGAAGTTCGAGCACTGGGTTAAAAAAATCAAGCACATGCTGTTTTATTATGTATTCCTTCCACACAGCAGTTGTTTAACGACAAAACGTGAGGCTTTAACAGCACTGTCTAATGTCTATAGAAGACTACCTTTCAGTTGCATGTTTGTTTTAAAAAAAGCGGTTTTCAATTCCGCTTCTTAAATTAGTTCGAACAACCTATTTCATGTAAATTTTGCCCGAAAACTAAAGTCAGTTCGAAAGCGAAGTTTAACATGTTGGCCACCGAAATCAAGTATCGCGTGCATTAAACACAACGCAAAAACGACATAATGCATTTTAACTTCGGTGGCCGGAATTTACACTTACAGATTCAAACGGCAACAGCACCACAAACGAAAGGGAAGCAAAATATGCGCACACCACAAAAGTTCTTATACCTTTCAGGAAATGTCTCACCTCTTCCAAGTTATTTCCTATTTAGCGTTTACAAGGAAAACCGGTATTGTTCATGCATGCTAATCTAATGCCTATCAGACTTAGTTGCACAATAAATTAATTACTTTTTCACCACAATTACAAGGGATACCACAGCAGAGAATCGCTTCGTTGTAAAACCTTGCCAACTCAGTAACAGGAAACGTAGCCAGGACAAACAGTCTGAAAAAATGGCGATAAAAGATCAGCAGCGGCAGTAAAGATAGGCGTACCTGAAAACAGTAGGCCTCAACACCACTAAGAGTGTGCGCGTGTCTGGACAAGTGCACTGCCAATTCAGTCTCCGGTGCTCCGCCACCAGCAATGATGGCTCGCTTTTTGACGAGACAGCGGATCACACACAAAGCATCGTGGATAGATCGTTCGGCCTCATGCAGCACAAGCTTGTTGGATCCGCGCACCAAAACGGAGACCGTATTGCTTCCAGCGGTGCACCCAGTGACCTTGAATTTTTGTACCACAAAATTTTACACTCATCCACGAGTACACAACAGCGTATGATCCAGAATGTTATCTAGTGCAGCGGTACCCAACTAGGGGTTCCCGGCAGGGTTGTACAAAAACCCACTCGTTTTTTTTAAAAATGTCCACTTAAAAGAAAACAATAAAACCCACCAAAAAACACTCTTCACTTTTCCTTTGAAAAATCTACTAAGAAGTAAAAAATAAAATAAGCAGGACACTTGCACAGTTAACTGTTATTTTTTTGAAAATCAAGCAAAACGAACAACAACGATATTCGAAGGACTTGAAAAAAAAAGCGATAAATCGAAAAGTTTTAAGTAAATTCTAATGGTTATCTTCTTCAGCTCTGCACAATCGCTATATTTTAATCAATTTTTCTGCCTTCTCTGCATCTTAACTTTTTCTGATTTTGGACCATACTAAATCATATATTGAAAAAATACACTCTATAGATGCTGAACTAGTAGGGCATGCACATAAACTTGACGTGAAACTGCACAGTTTGTGTGGGAGTGGTTTTTCTCTTATTGCTGTGCGCATGCTTGCCTAGCTTTTCCACTTAGGAGCGAACTGACCAACAACACACTGCGAAAACAAAGATGAGGTACATTTCTTTACCCTCAATTTTGAATGCCATAATAGGTATAACAAGTTGTTATTATTGTGTAATTCTGAAAATAGTGATATTGCATGATGGAATAAAAACTATTCAGAATGGGGTTTTTCTGTTTTCTTTGAAAAAAAAGATGTTCTTTTTTTTTAAATCAAAAAAACGTTATTTTTCAAAAAAAAAAACAAAAAAACAGGTGAGTTTTTTTTTAAATAAGAGTTTTCTCAACCCTGGTTCCTGCACCCTTGGGGGTCCGAAAATCCGATTTTCGAGGGTGAGAGTCTGTATGTTCTTGGATGTATTTTTTTTTCAAAGTAACCTAGATTTACGAAAAGTTGCAAGTGTTATTATTTAAAAGAACATTATCTAGAGTAGACTAGCTGTTCCAGCTAACCTTACTAATTTAGTAACATAAATTTCAAAATTCATTCATTGTGATTTCTGCTTCACGCTGCAGTTACCACGCTGAAGATGGTCGGTGATGCGATTGTAAGCGCATTGTGACGTTTCAATGTTTATGGTGCAGTTATGGCGAGATTTTTGTTTGATGCTACAGAACTCGAAAGTTTCTGGTGCTCAACCATGCAAAGTTACCACAAATTGAGCACAAGCCCTGTCTGTTGCAGTGCCCATTGAAACAACATATTAGTGCAAATATGGCTTTTCCTCTCGACTCCATTTGAAAAACAAGTATCGTAACCGTTTGAACCTCTCGAACGCTTTGCGCGTGGCTCTTGAGTAATGTGTTTACTCGCTTATAAGACGGGGATTTTTCCTCGAGATTTCGGGCTCAAACTGGGGGGCCCGTCTAATAGGCGAGGTCTACAGAGATAGAAAATAGTTCACTTAGAACTGTGCAGATATTTCACAGTTTCTGGCAAAAATAAACAATAGAGCGACAACGAATAATTTGACAGCGACAACGAATAATTGAAGGCATTTGATTTTCATAACTTGCATACTGATTTGCTGTGTTCTGTTACAGTGCAGTTTGTGTAAACTGTTTTAATACTTACAAGAAATGTGGTTTAACAGTTAGTGTAAACGTACTTTGACACTGAAATGTGTTTCTCTCGTTACCTGCCTTCTTTCCTTCGTCTTATAAACGAGTCTAAACAGAATATGGACAATCTCCCAGGTGAAGATGGGACCCGTCTTATAAGCGAATAAATACTGTAATCGTGTCCCAAGGTATGAGCGAATAATGTCAGAGAAGGAGCAGCAATGCAATAACTAGGTTTGTTTCTAATCAGCAGTAAGGTATGAAAGTTGAACAGTACGACTGAATGTCTTCTGTTGTTTTGTCAGCAGACATACGTACTGTATTACAAGTACGGTAGCAATTTAAAAAATGAAGATATTGCAAAATCGACTGTTTTGTGATATCTACGCTTTTTTAAAACGAAGGGGTGCGAATGCCATTGTATTGTTATGAAAGGGGTGCCAGCTTAAAAAAAGGCTGGAAACCTATCATCTGGTGCGTAAATAAAATGTGCTTATGAGTCGGTATTGGTATCAATATCGGATGGGTAAACAAACAATACTTCAATCAAAATCTAGGAAAGCTTGCGGTGAAACATGTACGTATGTGTTGAAAGAAACATCGATAGGTAAAATTGCAAGTTACAATCATAAAACATGGGTTAAAAATTAAAAAATCATACAATATGCCAAATTAATACTTGCAATTACTTGAAACTGACAAGCTAAGCAAAAACAAACAATTAAGCATCATCAATGATGTAGTAACACTCTTATCCACTTGAGTACTTGTTTGGCAGGTAACACACTTTTTTACCAATGATGAAGTACGTCAGTGAAATGAAAGACGTGCAGTTGATGAGCAAAGTGCTGCCCTCCTTACTTTCTCCATTAATTTCGATTCTTGATCAGATTAGATTCGAAATAACTGAGGGGGATGGGTGTATTATGACTGAGAATGTACGACAAATTGATTTCCTATTACTGTTATAAACAGTTTGCCGACTGATTCGACTGCGTCACCTTCGTGGAGACTTATTCCAACCATTATGTTGGAAACTAGTGCTGCCAAACTAAATATTCTCACAGGTGTTGAAATTTTTGACATGCAATTGCCGTCACTTTGCAGAAAAGAATACACTATTTAATTTCAATGATAAGATCATCAAGACTTGCCAATGCGCTATTACGACGGACAAAGACAGGCCACATGATTACTATAGCTCAACGTGCCTATCTTTAGAAAAAAACATGCTTAGTGACGTGACGCAAATGAACTCTGATCTTGAAAGTATTTTTACGACTCAAAACCAGTTCTGGGAAAAATACCTGTAATTTCTTTACCGAATCCCCAGTACACTAATTAAAACTCGTTGCCCATCGTTTCATCCAGAAAAATTCTAGTTAACTCATGCATTTCTCTGTACGTAAGGCTTTCACCATTTCAAAATTTTCTACAATCGTGATACTAGTTTTACTGCAAAATTCTGACGCTTAGTCTATGAAATTATGCATCGAAGCGTCAAATGTCGGTGAAAAAACGGTGGTTGTCTCTAGTGACGATGCTGATGCCAGACGATTTTGTTTGGGTGGAAAACTCTATTGCAATTAGCATAAGCACCGCTTTTGTGGTATTGCATTAGCCGTGAAAATACGCCCTAACTAAACCATGACTTGCAAATAATTTCCATTCGAAATGTGTAGTAGCCAAAAACTTCACTGGCAATGCTGAGAATATCCACAAAAACGTTAGCCGTTAAGATCCGCGTTTTATCTCAGAAATCTTATCGTAACGTTTGCATTTTTTATATGTTTGCACATTGCACAGAATGGTTTGCGCAGTTGATCAATAAGAATTCTAAATATATATGTTTAAAAACCATTACTGCAATAAAATATACGATGCAATGCACTGCACGCACACTAGTAACCGGCAATACGTGCATATGCATATCTTACCTTAACGATGCGGCCAGTTCCCACGTTGACTTCTTCAACAAGCTCAGCAGTAGCAAGCATGTCTGGGACAAAGTGATCAATGCTGGCTATTGGCTTGCATCCTGTGCTTTTACAGACAAATTCAATATCGTCTCGCTCAATATCCTTAACAACAAGAATTTTCATCTTATTTAGAAAATGCAAAGCGAGATCACTTAAAGCATCACGCAAGATCGACTTTTGTATCAAAAGGACATTGCAACCAGCTTTTTTGATCTGTTTCACCAGGTTAAGCGTATACTGGCGCTCCTCCCTTAAAACACGATCCATTTGTGTATAATCAGACAAGACAACTTGATTTTCCATATCTGTCTTAGGTGGTGACAAGCAAAATTGTATCAGTCCAATGCGTGCTTTCTCCATGCGTCGCAATCCTCCCCCAGATCCTGAAGCTGTTTTCTGAGTAAGAACCAAACCTTCGATCAACTCTGTGTCCTCTACCGTACCTCCAAGTTTAGGAATGACTTTTATGTCTCTGAGATCAACATTTCCATGATTTGGTTCAACTACCTGTGACAATAAAAAGTGAATGATGCACTTAGATTTGAAACAAACTTGAACTCGCATAAGATTAAACACAGATACGTAAACAATAAACATGAATCTTTGTTCAACATGATTCTGTGCTAGGAGACCCACTTTTTACGATATACCTGTGGAACCCTGAAAAGATATCTTCAGTTTTACTTGCCGTGTATCAGGTGAAAGTTTAACAATGGTTCGTTACATGAAAACACTGATGGATCTGACAAGCAACGGAGCATACGATGTTAAAAATTATAAAACTTGTGAAACCTTAGCAACATTTTAGGGCTAATATTTCCTATAGCAATCTCAAAGTCAAGTTCCTTACCATTACACCGTACCAACTTTGGGCAAATGTCTCAGATCTCTAAGTAAGTTGGTCAGAAGTAGCAGTTAAGCCCATCACTCACAAAAATGACAAAAAAAGTTGAATCAATTGTTGTTTGACACTCCTCTATGAGTGTTTCCATGGAAGCAACACAAAAAATAGAAAAATGCAAAATCTCAACAACCAAAAAAGTTAGAACAATTTTTTTAATGAACCAGAACTAACATGTTCCTATATGCATTTATTACATTTACTTGCTTATTTTATGTGTTTTTTGAGATGTTTGCGATTTCTTGATGATTTTAGGCCTAAGTTTTTTATTCTTACTGGTACTTGCATGAAACTTAAGTAGAGAATTTAGACAAAAAATATTGTTAACCATTGTAACAATCAGCCCGTGGCTTAATCAGTCCATTTTGAAGCACATTGTCATAAAGTTTATTGTCATAAACCAACAAAAGATATCCTGTAGAAAATGTTTGCATTAAGCAACGTTACACATAGAAACACTATTACTGAAGCGAACTACTTTATTGCTCACATAACCAAAAAAACTCATGCCAAAATCATACAAAATGAGATACCATTGCCCGGTTTTAGTTGATCTGAATACATATAAACAAAAGCATTATAGACTAATTAGCACAGTAGGATGGTATAACACAACGGCTTAAACTGAGGAAAAACAAATAATAACATCAGTACATTTTCAAAAGTTTATTAGGTTTCTCTCATATCTTTTAGCTCTAGCCTCAACAAAAATCCAAATGCTTCCTAACACTTTGAAGATTTTGCTTTATCACTGTTTAACAAGATGTAGCAGTTTTATGTAGTATTTGCCGCAGCATGCTTACAATGCTCCTGACATATTCCTGCTGCTTTCTACTTCGTGCAACTTTTCCTGTGTTAAACGCTGCTAGCAGACCAAGGGCATGTTCTGAAGTGTCATTGTCAACATTTTGGTTCTTCACAAAGTTATCAGCAATAATACAACCACTATTTTGTTGCCAAGACTTTACGTCTGCTTTTAAAAAGCCATGGTTTACATTGAGAAATTTTTTTTTCATTGCAAACTAGAAGATTCGTGAAGTCTTTTGAGGGTTTAAACAGCTCTCCAGCATAATTGCCTGGCAAGTTATGGAGTTGCTAAGAGACGCTAATAACAAAGGCTCATGTGAACTGTCCTGGCAGTGAAGGCGTTAAGGGAGGCATGGCAAAGAAAAGGTTAAGAACCACTGGTCTAGAGTCTAGACCTTAAAATTGATCTCTTCTATTATTTTCACTTGTCAGGCATTAATGATTACATTACTACTAAATGAAGTAAAATTTATCTGATTGCTGGTTCTAAAGCAATCATTGTCCTTTTTTTAAGAGAACCATGATGATCCAGCACAGAAACCTAAGCTGATCTTTGAAAACATGTCAACAAAAGCTGGTTTGTTTGCTGAGAATTTGAAATTAGCACCAATCCAAATAAAGCAACCTTGACCCAAACTTTTAAGATCTCAACCAGTATCAGGCTGAAGCATGCACATGTTGGAAATTAAATCCCTACAAAAAGAGCAATTTGGTTTGCAACTCAGGTTTCAAAAAACAAAAAGGATGATCAGATGGCAAGCAGTTCAGCAGCTAAAAATCCTGCTTTTAGTGATCACATAAAAACACCTTTGGATTTTATGAAGTTGTTTTAAGAATAACCCAAGACTTACACAAAAGACCTAGGATCTTGGGTGAAAACCCAAGGAATGGCAATGCTGGTTGTTGGCACAAATCCTAAGTTTTTTTGGTCAAATGGATGACACTAACTGATACTGAATGGCACATTAAACTTTTAATTTTATTTTTTAGATAAAAAAACTAACAATGCCACACCAATTGTGAAACATGATCACATGCTTGCTGCTGTCATGTTATACGTTATGTAAAATCTATTATGTTGCAATTACTGCATCTATTACACACCTTGAGCACAGCATCGACAGAAAGTGGTCCCAAAACACCACTATACTGAGAGACAACTTTAGAATTCAGAGAAGTACTAGCACTTTTTAGCAAGGTTGCTCGATCTGAAAGTTCAATTGGATTTGACATGTTGGTCAGAATTTCAATTGCTTTGGCTGCACAAGACTGGAAAGCATCTGATACCGTTGTTGGATGGATGCCTCGACCCAGCAATTTAGAGGCAGCATTAAGTAAACTGCCAGCAATAACTACAACCGAAGTTGTACCATCACCAGCCTCAACATCCTGAGCTTTTGATAGCTCAACCAGCATCCTGGCTGCTGGGTGGAGAACCTTCATCTGCTTCAAAATTGTGGCTCCATCATTTGTGATAGTCACATCCCCTTTTTCATCTTGTATCATCTTATCCATGCCTTTTGGCCCAAGACTGGTTCTTACTGAATCAGCAACTGCTTTTGCTGCTTGAATATTGCTTTCTCGGATTTGGAAAGGCTTTTCTTTATCTTTGAATAGTCCTGCAGCACCAGGGCCACCTTTTCCTTTTGACTTAAGATTCTGCTTCATATTTTTATGTAGCAACTAGGTTTACATACAGGCTTTACAAATCTAGAACAAGCATTTTTTATAAAAAACATAATTGACAAACAGTGTCAGCAAGAACAAGAAAAATGTCTCACAATGTGCTATGGACACAAGGAGGCCTTAAATAAGTTGAACAATGGTTTGCGCACAAGATAAATTTGTATGACATTAAAAATTAAGTTGTTAGTTGTGATGTAATATAAACGAGATTGCAAAAGTTCTACCAAGTGGACATATTTTGCAAAAAGTTACAAATCAGCAGGTTTTAAGTAGAGCTTGACTGATGCATCGGCATGCCGATGTATATCGGCAATATTTTCTCATAAAATCTGCTACAATATTATTGTGCACAGACTGTTTGGACACCTAAGTTGCTACTTATCCCTGATTGATTAGTGCAAATTCTCTGTTTTTTGCAATGCACAACAAGTCAACTAGATCAAGTAGTGCGTAATGCAGACTGCTGCGCCATCAACCCAATAAACAGCTCTATGATGNAACATTTGCTCGCAGGGTTTGTGCGATAAGCAGATAAATGCCTGTGAAAAAATAAGGGTACANGCTGTGGTTGTCNACTATGTTAGTGATCCAGGTTTGTGCAGAATTCAATGTTGTATGGTTCTTCATCGCAGTGAAGTAATGTCTTTCAACTGTGTTTTCAGTAATTCAAAAATATCAGTATCAGCATCACTTATCAGCAATGAAAAAGGGAAAATGTAGGTATTGGCCCAAGGGCCTTATTGGTCGAGCTCTAGTTTTAAGGTATGACATCTTTGATTAAAATAATTCTGTCAAGTTTATTGTCAACAATAATCACTAAAAATTGACATAAACCCACTCAACCAATTATGACACTGCTCAAATTAGTGTTTTATGTCATGCCACAACATTAAATGCAATTTTAACAAGTTGAAGCAAGGCTGGGAGATACTTCATCAACGCAGTGGCCAGGTGAACTCCCTTAAACAGCCAGAGCTTCATGCTTAACGCCAACGGTGGTTTTTATTAACTTTATAAACAAATATTTCGGTTAACATAATTCCACAAAGCCATCGCAAATACCTGGTCTTCCAAGTATACTAAAGACTAGCCAGTCAAATAACCTCACCTCACCATGCCCAACAACCCACCATCAACTTACCATAAACTGCTCAGTGAATCAAAGTGGGCTTCAGTTAGTGTGTTCAGGTATTGATTCTTTGTGGAACGTTATCTCCATTCTCTAAATTTGGAATATTAACACAGGTAATTTCAACTGTCAGGAAGGGAATCATGCTTTAGGCCAGGGGTCTCCAAACTATAGCCCGTGAAAACATCTTGTCAATAATGAAAAAATAATATATATATATATATATGAAAAGCATGTTGATTTGGTAGAATGTAACTTATCCCGAAACAATACTTGGAAGCTCTACTTGTTTCTTGAGCATCAGTATCAACCTGTCCCTTCCTTTCTATTAACTGCGGCGATTCTTGTCTACCCATATCTTCAACTT
>JGI24158J21664_10013428_pt1 | contig 10806 bp, 8 predicted proteins | sample Ectturendosymbi3_FD_21664 | JGI IMG/M metagenome (IMG submission 21664)
TGCATAAAGTATAAATAGAAGAAAATAAAACCCACAAACAGTTAAATTACCAAATAAGAAAAACTAAATGAAAAATAGCAAACCCAACTGCCCACTTTATATTGAAAAGGAAAAGGTCACAGTAGAAAGAACTTACCAACACAATTTACCAAGTGTACAGTGACGTAACAAACAAAATAACAGACCAGTAGGTTACACATTAGAGATGACACGGGCCAGCAGTTTTGCAGCCCGGCCCGCCCGGAGCTAACATGAAACTGCCCGGCATGGACCGTTTATGCCAAACTACAACATATTTTCTGGCCCGGACCGGCCCGTGGCCCGTAATATAAAGTAGGCAATACCTATTTTGTCTCCAAGATGACGGCAAAATAGTCAGGATGGCTGCAAAATAGACACATGACATAGGTTCGCAAGGGAGCCTTCATTAATCAATTTTGAAAACTTATTTGCCCGATGCCTGTAAAATGACACTAACACATGACAAGAGTGCCCCAGGCTGCACTACACTTGCTAGTAGCCTAACATGCTAAGCCTAAACCAGGGGTCACCAAGATGGTGCCCGCTGGAAACAGGTCGCTGGTATGGACCATGTGGGTTGCCCGTGGCCTGTTCTGACAATAGCATAAACATGATCATTCTCTTTGCAATGATGAATATCTTTAATTTTTATTTTTAATGATAACATCATACGAAGATAAATCATGCAAATTTTTATTTTCAGAAGTGTGTGTATTAAATTGGTAGACCTTCGCATGAATCTGTACCAAGAAGCAGCTCTGAGTTTGAGGGAGAAGTTTGGTGACTCCTGCCTTAAACCCTAACCTAAGATAATATCAAACCAAGGGTTCACAACCTGGGATGTATGTACCCCTAGGGGTAGATTTTCCTATCTGAAAGGGTACATTTGAGGTTAGCAATGGAAGAGAAAAATTTTGTTTGCATATTATTCATTTCGAAATACATAGGTCAACATCAGCGAGTATTATCTTCAAAATCAGTAGATCTTTATTGGTACAGTAAATATATTTTCCTCAGCCTTTTTGTCATAAGACATTTTAGGGGAAAATCCTCATATAACGAAATCCTGAAGGGGTACATGGCCGTAGAAAGTTTGGGAATTCTTGTCCTATACTTCGGCGACAGACTATAAATGAAGATGTTGGTTGCTTTGATTGATTCCTAACATGGTTCACTGATTTGCGTGGAAACAAGTGAAACGGAACGTTGGCCGAACGGTAAAATGGAGAGTACAGCAGAAAAAAAATATTTGTTAAATTGTGAAACTTTCCAAAAAACAAAAATTTTTGGCGAGCAGACTGTAGCGGCCAGTAGCGGCCCGTAATGACGTCATCGCTAAAAAATTGCTAGCGGACTGTTTCAAAACCTTAGCGGACGGCCCGAAGACTGGACTGTCAGCGGCCCGTGCCATCTCTATTACACATGGTGCGTAAGTGAAGTAGGCTAAGGTGCTTGCAAAAATTCAACGACCCAGCCTCGTGGTGCGTCTACGGATGGTCGCGACTGGTCATAGGCCATAAAGAAGCCGAAGTGATGGAAGTAAAACCATCCCAAAACATTCCGTCACATAACAAGACTGTATTAAAATCATACAAAGTTGACAACAATTAGCTAAATCAATGGGCAATAACGACAAAAAACAAGCAAAGCAACAAATGGCAAATTCTCCGAGCCGCCAAGGCACGTTCAGCAACGCAGAAGGAAACCATGAAGCCCCGCCTGTCAGAGCTGAACCCTGACGCTGTGCGAAGGGTCTTGACAACAATGTGGTGGTTAGACAGTCCTTGGAACATTTCGCTGGGTCGTAGTCATTCGTAGCACGCGCTTACTAGTCGTACACCCATGCAGAATATTGAAGTAACGTTAGCACAAGAGCATCTGAGACAATTCGTTGCATGACATCTATGCAATACAGTTTTCTGAAATATATGCGAGCAAAATCAATTTCTGCGCCAGTGTTGTCTGTGCACTTTGCCTCAGGTTACATTTTTTTTCTTTTTTTCATTACGTTGACGTCTTCATTAAACTTGCAAATCCTTGCAAAGTGAACTGCGAAGACATTTGAAGAAATCTATTTTGAATTTCTCAAATGATCATAACCATTGTTACGCGCATTTGTCATTTTCAATCAGTTTTTTTTTCAAATATCCTCTGGCACAGTGTACTGTATAAGAAGCTTGTCTGCTTGTGTAATGCTACCAACGTTGGTCTAAACATTTTAAAGAATGAGCACAACTTAGTCAAACATATTGAAGCAACACTGTCTATTGAAAGAAATCCTTTCTTAGCACAGAATCAGATACTAAGATCTTACAGAGTATACATTTCGCCTACAAAGTAGGCATCATCAGCTCTGCGAAATGCATAAAGTATAAATAGAAGAAAATAAAACCCACAAACAGTTAAATTACCAAATAAGAAAAACTAAATGAAAAATATCAATCCCAACTGCCCACTTCACATTGAAAAAGAAAAAGTCACTGTAGAAAGAACTTACCAACACAATTTACCAAGTGTACAGTGACGTAACCAACATAATAACAGTCCAGTAGGTTACACTTGATGCGTAAGTGAAGTAGGCTAAGGTGCTTGCAAAAATTCAACGACCCAGCCTCGTGGTGGGTCTACGGATGGTCGCAACAAGTCATAGGTCATAAAGAAGCCGAAATCACGGAAGTAAAACCATCCCAAAACATTCCGTCACATAGCAAGACTGTGTTAAAGCCATACAAAATTGACAACAATCAGCTAAGTCAATTGGCAATAACGGCAAAAAAACAAGCAAAGCAATAAATAAAAAAATCTCCGAGCAGCTGAGGTACGTTCAGCAACACAGAAGGAAACCATGAAGCCCCGCCTGTCAGAGCTGAACCCTGACGCTCTGCGAAGAGTCTTGATAACGATGTTGTGGTTAGACAGCCCTTGGAACGTTTCGCTGGGTCGTAGTCATTCGTAGCACGCGCTTACCAGTCGTACACCCATGCAGAATATTGAAGCAACGTTAGGACATAAGCGTCTCAGACAATTCGTTGCATGACATCTATGCTATACATATTTCTGAAATATATGCGAGCAAAATCAACTTCTGCACCAGTGTTGTCTGAGCACATTGCCTTAGGTTACATTCGTGCTCCAATGACGTCTTCAGGCCTTGCGGCTGACAACGGGAAAGGATTGGCATATCCGGTGGGAAGACTTTTCCTGATCTCTTTGTCTGTGTGCATCTTTCTGTAGAAGTGATTTGTGAAAGAAGTGATGATATTGTGTTAGGATTTTTCCATATAACAGACCGCTTACACGCATTGAACAAACACAAAACCGGAATGCATCTAAACATTACATGTAGCATTACCATATCATAAAAACTTCATTTGCTGCAAATCAAATAGTTCGATAAACACATGATGGAAGCAATTTCAAAAATTCTTGCTCAACGATTATCCGATAAAAAGCGCTATGCCCCTTTGCTGTTGGAGAACCTAATGCAATTGTCACCAAGCAACAGAGCGATAAAAATACTTAATATTTGAAAAACGCATTATTAAGCGAATCAGAAAACGTCGTAATGATGAAAGAGGCGACAGGATGCGACATAAGCAGCTTGTGACGTAGATATATTACGTAGTTTCAAAACAAACCCCGGCCGGTTTAAATTGTTAGGGAGTTTCTGTTTGAACATACGTGTTTAATTATCGTTTATATAAAGTAAACTATTTTGGAACATAAGCACGGACAATGAAATGGAAGCAGCCGAGATTTCCTTAATTAATTTCTGCACCCGCTTTTTTTCTAGGGAGGGTCGCGGTGTCAGAAGCTCTGCAGGAGGACTCGAAGTCCTTCACTGTCACTAGGAATCTTTAATGCTTCTGCTGGTTCCACACTAAGACGAGAACAAGAAATGTCGGAGATGAAATCAGGTCACCTGATTCAAGGTCGAGTTCCCATTAATGTAACCATTAAGAATTTCCCACCAATAGTACATGGGAGATTTTGGCCACGTAAATAAACTATCGGGGGATTTTGATCACGTGAATGAAGTATCATCGTTTCCGAGTTCTCATTATTCGGGGCAGAAGTATTTTAGTTCGACACTCAGCGCTTTACAAGTTTCACAGCTGCCTGCTTTGTAATTTCTTCGCAAAGGTCACATTTCTGCCGCTTGTATTTCTAATATTACGCTTTCAATCATTACTAAAAATTCATGAACATGCCTGAGGATAAAAAAAAAACCTATTAAAACCTGACAGCGCGGTGCTCGAAAGTTCCCGTTTTGAGACAACGTACAGGTGAAGCTTACGCAGAACTGCGTTTGTCAAAAACGTTCGTGAATCAAAATCTCTGTTCTGCTCTCCATCACGCGTGAATACCATCCCATAGTACTCGAATGTCTCGATTTGCTGCAGTGTCTTGCCCGTTACGTACAGGGCGCAATGGCTAGGGTTTCTGGAGAGATTTTGTAGTGATCATTTTTATTCCCGCTTGCTGGTACACAGCTGCATGCCNACCAAGAGCATGCTGANCACCCTGCTCAGAAAACGCAAACAGCACCAAATCATATGCAAAAAGCAAGCGGTTGACCTACAGCTTCCAACAGTGACACTTTCTGCCACTTGGTAGCAACTGTATATCCATTTCAAGTAGACTATAAAGACGTGTGGTGACAGCACACATCCTTGTCAAACGTCCAACAGTCACGGTGAACGGTTGTGATTTAACTCTGTCGACACGGATACAAACGTCTGAGCATTAATGCAATGACTTGACAACGAGTAACAGTTTCCGTCAACACCGTCTTCTCGAAACACTCATCAATGTTTTCTCGAAGGACACAGTCGCATGCTCTCTCGAGGTCAACAAAATGCGAAGACATTTTTGGCATACTTCCACGACACCCCACACATTTGCTGGAAAGAGAAAGTTTGGTTTGTAGTTCTATGGCCGGAATTTCCAGCTTTATTTCAACTATTTTGTTGCATCATTTTCCAAGGCACTTGGCAAACACTTTTCCAGGGAGGATAAGGAGAGAGATGCCCCAGTAATTATTGCATTCCACTCTGTCTTTTTCTTGTGTGTGGAGATGATCAACCAATTTGCTAAGTTTTCGGTGACTTTCTAGAACGCAGGGACATTTGGCACACAAAGAATTCCACTGTTCAAGGCATTGAGCATTTCAGGTCAGTTTTCACGACACCTTGTAGCTCTCCATATTTTCGCAGTTACGAAGACGCAAACCGCACTTGGTATTTACCGGCTTTAGCTCAATTATTTCGTTGCATCATTTCTCAAGGCATTCAGCAACACATTTGCAGAGAGGATAGGAAGAGAGATGACACAGTAGAAAACGCACAACCAGGGAAGAAACGGGGCAATTTTTCCTGACGTTTTCAAAAACATGTTTAGTTGTTAAGTACAATGGCAATTAACAATACTTTTACCCCTTCACCCGCAAGGATTACAAGAACAAATTACAATTATTTTGCCCCCTGAAAACACGGAACAGGACTTTTCGGTCTGGTCGATTCGATCTGGCCGTTTCGGTCTGAGCCTTTCGGTCACGACATTTCTGTGCATAAACAACTGATGACATTAATTTGTTTAAAAGATTATAGGCAGGTGAAATGTCAGTCAAGCTGGTGTTATACCAGCTCCCTTCGAGGAGAGTCATTATTGCGATTAAATCTGAATTGTAATTATGACTTTGATGAATTTGTATTTAATTGCAAAATGTCGGTAATGATTCAATTTCCTTGCTGATGACAACGAAAATCATATGTTGATGCTGATTAACTGTTGGATCTTGGATCATGCTTGTAGTTTTTTAAGTAAAACTTCTCGTTGATTTAAGTGTGTTTGCATTAAAAAGTGAACATGTAATATTTCTGCAAGATTTCATAGTTTGACCGAAATGTCCCCAGACCGAAACAGCCCAGACCGAAAAGTCCCCACACCGAAATGACCCAGATCGAAATGGCCCAGACCGAAATGGCTCAGACCGAATCGGCCAGACCGAAAAGTTGCGTACCCATGAAAATGTAGCCTTCCAGAACTCAGGGAATTTAGGCGCACAAAGAACTCCTCCGTTCAAGGCTATTAACATTCTAGGTCAGATTTCAGGGCAGCCTGCCGGCCTCCAACTTTCAAGCTTGCAGTGTTTTGACAGTTAGGATGATTTCGGTTGTCCGATGATATGAGAGCCACAGGGTGCAAGCGATCTTTGAAATACTCTCTTCATCTGCCTAATATTTACTTCTCATTTCTGAGCTAGACACCTATTTTGTTTTTTATCCATACAGCAGCATGAGTTCCGCGGATACGCCAGCTGGCCAGACAGAATAATTTGTTGACTTGCCAGCAATTGCAATCGAGTTTAAGTTCGATATTGTCTCCAGACTGCTCAAGACGTGGTTGTTTTAGCTTTAACCTGTAACAGAGTATTTCCAGCTTTCGTTCTACGAATTCCAGGCACTGTGTACGTGCGTTCTGGTCTATGCCTGTATCAAACACAGAAAGCGATCCAGCGGAATCAATCTCAAACGTGCAAATCTTCCTACTAATGTGACTTATTCATCAACACAACTTTCCAACTGAGGGTTTGCAAGTGCCTCGTCCCCAGCCTGGACAAACACTTTCAAGTTAATTTTGTTGTTGCAAAGATATTGCAATATTTCCTGAATCAAATCTTTGAGAGCTATCGTGTGAAAAGGCGAGTGTTTTGATACATTTCAATTCTTCGAGGCAGCAGTTTACTCTGCATTTTAGCATCTCACCAAAAATCAAACAAATATTACTATAGTAACTAGTTAAAACGCTCATAAAACATTCCTACAACAAATATCAACGGAAAAGACGTCTGCACTTACGTGTATTTGACCACCGTGCAAATGGAAATGACTAGCGCCACCAAGAAGGCAAATCCGAGCACAGATCCAACGATGGCTGCTTCAACGTTCGGCACCTTACAGCATAAAAAAGTACTTCATCACCACAAGAGGGATAAATATTTAGTTTAACATGTGTTTACATTTATTTAAAGCCGCTGTGTAGTGGGTGTAGAATTCTGCTTTCCTACACGCTTCTCCAAAAATTAGGCAAATTAACGTATGGTAATATGTATGAAACCTCTAGGAAGCAAGAACTTCTCTGGAGAATTTCAACACAGGAAGCAAGCTATTTTCCTAAGTCACTTTCAACAAACTGTGAGTCAGGTTTTCCTGATGTCAACTTGAACTCTCGCTGTGAAAAACAAAATATTTTCCATAAGTCCAGCTGTTGCGACAGTTTTTTGTTTTAGAAAAGGTCCAGGGAATACTTTAGGGAACTATTTGTAAGTTTCCCTTTAATGCTGAAAAATCAGGAAATGACTTGTTTGGCCGTGATGTGCAGGCCATTCTGTAACAAGACGTCTGAAAGACGCATTCAGCAACACCAGACCGTTGTAGATTCATAAAATTATCTCAGCTTTAAAAATTCTTACGTAATTTGTGTGTAATTAGGGCCTTGTCTGGTTCACCAGTTTTAGTCTGTTGCTTCGTGCAGTGATAAAGTTTTGTTCTTTCAGTGACAAAATGAGGTCCATGCTTTGGATGTTTCGCAAACTGCTCTGACTTTTGCTTGTCATGAAGAAAAATCAACAACTGTAAACCTGACAAAGTCTTATCCATATTTTCCTGATTGTTGTGAAAATTCTGCCTTTCCTATTTTTCAAATGAGCATGTTCGCCATCGTGTGATTTGCCTTTCGCAAACAAACAATGGTTACGAAGGTTAAACAAGAACTGCAAAAGACTAGTTCGTGTGATTTACTGTTCGCAACCTAAGTATGATTTCTGTAGACGACGCCGAACGTAGGCATTAGTCAGTGAAAGTCATCTCTTACCGGAGCAGGAGGTGGTTTTGTAACATCAGGGACGTCTTCACACATATTCGTGCCAGGTATCAGCTGCTTGTTCTCCCCACAGGAACACATGAAGCTGCCCAAGGTGTTTTCGCATGTGTCGTCACATCCGCCGTTGTTATTCTCACATTCGTTCACATCTACAAAGTACGCCTTTAATTCACTGTCAAACAAACAGTTTTTTGATTTAGTGTCCTTCGGGAGCACAGTTCTACTCAGATGTTGCGAACCAACTTTGTTCTTATTGCTAAATATACACAAAAATCGATGTGGTAGAACAAAAAGTATGCACAAGCAAGGTAACTGCGGATAATGTCTTTATTGTGACTTGGTATTCAAGCTTACGTGAAACAATTTACCCAATCGGAAAAAAAAGAAAATATGCACTGAAAGCTATCAGTTTTATGCGCAGTATAAAAAGCAGCTTAAAATTATTTTTGAGACTTTGCGTCAACTGAATCTTCTTCTGAGTCACGACAGGTTAGTTTCTGCGATAATGTATGACGTCAAGCAAGCGACAACTGATAATACGCATTTTCCGGCGGGTGAACTTTTAAGTAGTGATCCTTGATCTCTTGATTTTCATCAGCGTGCAAAACAACTAACCATGCTTGCAAACTCACCTTCGCATATGGGACGAGAAGAAGTAAATCTGCCGTCTACACACAGCAAATCCGTTTCGCCTATGATCCTGTAACCCTCGTTGCAGAAGTAGGACACTCCAGCTCCGCATTTTTTCCAGCCTCCATTCAAAACATCTTCAGGGCGGCCACAATCACCCACTGCAGAACATTTAGGTACATTATGACTTCAGTTCAGAGAACTTGGTTATACCAACGTAATCACAAATGTACTGGTCCAGTTCAAGTGCAATGAGTTTGACCTTTGACCTTATCGAAAAGCACAATAATTCATGTGTGCAGCAACAAACATTTTTGCTTTCCAATAGACACATTCTGCTATCAAGGTCCAAGGAATTTTGGTTACAGAACTTCAAATAAACAGTCCATCAGCTATTTTTTCAAAAATTCTCAAACCGTTTGGGTCTTCTCTCCAGGCGCTGAGATCGAGTTCAGGAATCTCGGAGCAGGAAACGAATCCGGAAGGAAACTCCGCCATTTTGAAGACATCAGTTTGTATTTGATCTATCCCGGTGTTGTCACAGATGACGCGAGCGAATGTCATACGATCTAAGGACGTCATCTGCAACCCAACGCACATGGTACGATAAGAACGCGCGGTGTCAAGAAAGCAAGTTTTAGTTCAACTCTTCACTTGTCCACAACAAGTTTCAATTTCTTGGTTCTCGAATGTTAGTAGATGGAGAAAAACCGTGTAACAGGAAGCACTTTATGAAGACGAAAATATGGTAAAGGAGAAATTCAACGCCGGTTTCAAAAGGCAATAGTTGGTCTTTCCATAAAATCTAGACAAGTACTGTATTACAATCATACTTTCGCGTTACAATCATTATTTTTTGAATAACTTANTTTGTCATGCAGAAAACATNTGTGCAAATCTAAGGTCACATTGCTGCTGCTCTGTTAAGCAATTATTAAAATTGCCAGATCAGCCTTGCGGTAACTCATCACAACAAATCAGCGTTTGTTTTGTTGTTTGCCTATGTTCGTTACTAAGCAAATCAAGAAATTATCTAATCAAAAGCGAGAAAGGGAACCGAGCTAAAAAACTCTTTTACAACTTTACCTGTTCCTGAGTGAAAACTCCAGAGTTTTTGTAGTAAAACCGATCTCCATCGCGAAGAAACTTAAACTGGCGACTGAGAAGACAGGCGAACGTTGGCCCAACGCGCGACCCGGGAAGGAGGTCCTCGGCCAAGCCAGCCAACCAGATATCGATGTTTCTTTTTATCAAATACAAATCAGATAGTTCATTCATGCGGGAATCCCGCATATTGACTTAATAGGCAATGTGGTAACGCACAATTATGATGTTATAAGTATGTGAAGCTTTTGTGCGGGTATGTTTAAAGTTTGGGAAAACAACCTCTACTGTATAGTTTATTGGCTTATTCTACCGTTTGGCGTGAGTTCTCTAATGCTACAAATTAAATTAAGAGTTTTTAGCAATATTTGAAGGACTACGATGTTGCAGTTTGAAACGTTAGACGTTTCTGACATGTTTAGCCCAACGTAGAAATGAGTAGAAATTGAGTGGTAAATTTAAAGGATTTGGAAAATTTGTTTACGAATTTAGATTCATCTCATATTTCGACTGTCTATTTTCTGGGCTGCCTGCAACGTTTCTGATGTATGTGTATGGGGTCAGTGACCCTCTGACACCTTGTTGGGGCAGTGACCCAATGACAGTGTTGCAACCTCTTCGTTGCGTTGATTGTGTGATTCACCACGAACGGGATGTGCGTGAAGAATAACACCATTATAGATGTAGCGCGGACATGCAATAAAAAGAGAGATTGCGACGCATGATCTCTATTGTTGTTTGCTGCCACAGTGTGAAACTTCGCGCACATGCCGCTCGGGATTGCCGATCGTAACAAAATGGTGCTGTGCCCAGGATGTGGAGGTCGTGCCGAGTTCAGTCTTCACACAAAGAACGTGCGATCGGGGTGGTTCGTTGTAAAAACGAGGGGATGTCGTTGCAACCTCTCTGGTGGCGTTGGGTTGATTGTGTGATTCACCACGAACGGTATGTGCGCGAAGAATGAAACCATTGTATGTGTAGCTCGAGCAAGCAATAGTAAGAGAGATTGCGGCGCATGATCTCTATTGTTGCTTGCTGCCACGGCGCGAAGCATTGCGCACATGCCGTTCGGGTTTCCGATCGCAGCAACAGGTGCGGCCGACGCCTCCTGCCCTCCCCGCTCCTGCCCTCCCCCGCTCCTGCCCTCCCCCGCTCCTGCCCTCCCCC
>JGI24158J21664_10013429_pt1 | contig 10806 bp, 5 predicted proteins | sample Ectturendosymbi3_FD_21664 | JGI IMG/M metagenome (IMG submission 21664)
TTTTTCATGTAGGAGGTGTTTCTTAAGTTTCCATTTAAAGGTAAAGGTGGTTGAAAATTTAATATAGTCTGGTATTGAAGACCATACTTTTGGGCCATTTTAATCTTCTGTAAATAAAAAACAACATGACAATGTTGTTGAACCTGAAACCGGATTAAGCAGTTAGTTTTGACAGACCGCTCCAAGCACAGAGCTCCACCGGGAACTAAACAAGACATAGTCTTATTACTGCAGCTAATGCGGTGAAAACCGTCAGGCCGCCGACATTTTTCAATAAATTCAAGTTACGTCTTACATAACTGATGTGCACGTCTTATATAACTGAACTGATGTGTCTCCAGATTTTCGCGGATGAAAAAATGCGAGAAGAAAAACATGTTCTTCTTGCGCCATATTACATATCACAAAAACAATCAAATTTTGCAATTCACGCTCACTTAGAGTAGATGAGCTGTTGCATAATTTATTTGTAGGCGCTTAACAAAAATTCACGCCTCTTCCGTCACATGACTTTGAAGTTCAGATCGAAAAACTGTAGTTTGCCACGGTGTGTTTTGTCGCTTATCGATTCGGACCAGTGCAACAAACATACTCCCGCATTGCATGCAGGCAGGGGTTTTATTTTTATATAAGTTACAATTCATCTCATCGTTGCACTGTTGCCCTGATAAATTCATCACCTCCCTTGGTCACTGCCACTGTTGCAAACCACTTAATTAGTTATTGGCAACAGTGGAAATTACTAATAGAGGTGATGAACTTTTCAAGGTGAAAGCGCAGCGATGAGATGAGTTCTTGCTTTCGTGGTGAAAAGGCTTGTCAGCAGTGAGTGAAGGAATATTGCTTGTAGCATTTATCCGAATCGACAAGAGACAAACAAAAACAATTTCTATCTGCGTTTCAAAATCATGTGATGATAGGTACATGAATTTATGTTGAACGCCTACAAATTAAGCAAACAACAGTTCAAATACCAGCTGCAATTCAATGTGGCGCAATATAGGAACATGTTCTCTTATTTTTTCTTCCGCAAAAATCTACAGGCGTTCCCTCTGGTATGCTTTTAATATGTAAGACTTGACTTGAACTTACTGAACAATGTTGGCCACCTGACAGTTTTGACCACATCCTCCAAAGAATTCAGAAGTTGTCTTGTTTAGTTCCCGCTAAAGCTCTCCTCTTGGAGCGGTCTGTAAAAAATAGCTGCTTAATCCGCTTTCAGGTTGAGCAACATTAACATGTTGGTTTTAATTAAGAGAAGATTAAACTGTGCACAGACCACGCGATTGGCTTGCCCAGCTCATTAAAGATTTCAAGATGTGCCCTGAAAATCTCAAGAAGTATGCTTCTTACTAAATCCGCTTATAATCATCTGCAGATTTGTCATGCCTCTAATACATCCCCACACAATATAATTACTTTACGTCATTATCTCCAGACATTTCACAAGACAAACTTTGAACTTGTGATCTCCAAAACATTTTATGATAGAATTTCTAATCACACTGCACTCAATGCCAATATATCCACCCCAAATTGAATGAAATTATTGAACTCTTTTTACACATGATTTTTTCTTTATACTTTTTGGTTCAAGGAAGAATGTGTCTACTGCACTTTCATGTGCATCACAAAGTTATATGGTCTGATTTTAAAGACCTTTAAAACATGCTAAAATGCTGCACATTGAGATTTAATATAATAGTTTCTAGAGTAGACTTACGGAATCCATAAGACAAATATACGGTTTCATCATTTTGGAATAATTTGTTACACAAGGGTATTGGAATTTTTGTTTAAAACTTTCACTACAACTGTAAGTAGGCTATATTTTCACAAACAAGAAATGTTTCCAAACAAGTCCATTTTAATGTTTTGTTTTGCTGGAATGATCATGTGGATGAACTATAGACATTTAAAAAATACTGTATACAGCTAAAAAAAGGTTGTGCAGATAGTTCAGACCATTCACATCGAACCAACTCATCTCCGAACACATTCATTTGAGACCTCATCAATTTGAGAGCAGTTCATTTGTAAAATATTCGTGGTCAAATAAGTCTTACATAAATGTGGCTTCAATTTCACACGTCTCAGATAAACAGGTCTCAATTGACATGGAATCGAAAAAACAGCTACATCTGACAGCCATGTTTTGATAATTATCAATAATTTTCATGTTCAAGCAAAGGAACGTGTTGCCTCAGGCAAAACTAAGTTTCCTACCACCGTGTGATTCTTGTAGAATCAAAGCACATTAAGAGCAAAATATTTAAGACAACCTATATTCTTCTACAATTAAAAAAGTAAAAATATTTTGCAGAAAAATGTTCCACTAAATTCAAGTCACACATGATTTTACAACAAATGTTCCAGTGCCCCTAAACACTACCGTAGTGCAAACAGCTATCTCTTGAAGGACAGATAAATGCTGTTTTAGCTGTGGTTGCAACAACTCAACTGATGGGCGTCTTCAGCATGCAATAGCGTCGTGGACGAGGTGTATTTATTGACTGTGGGCATCATAAGAGCCGTGTGGTTTTAATTGTTTAAATACTTCAAAATCACCCTCTAAGCATGTCGATAACCGTACTAAGTTTAAGCAGGCAAACTTTCCAACAAAAGTGTTTTTTATCAAATACATAATAAATCTGAAGGTCATTTGAAGAAATTTTGTCAGTTTCAATTGCAAAAGAACTTTCATTCTGTTCAAATAGTTTCTTGAAAAACGCAAGTATTGCTTGGGGGAACTATTTGCACCAAATCTCAAGGGTATGCTATTAACTATTAACAATTCACGCAACTGTATTGTAAATCCGATGTGTGCTATTGTACTGTTTCAACTCCGATGCTGGCTTTGACAGAAACATCAAAAAGACCATCTTCCTTACATCAACACTTCCAAAAGGTTTGTTATTAGTGTGATCTGTCAACTAATGCATGTCAGACCTTGTTCATTGAGTAAACCGATGTTACAATCTTAACTTCTTTTCATAACAGAGAAAAATAAAACTGTTTTTACTGAAGAAAGCAGTGTTACCCGTAAAGACAGAGACGAATGTTGATTTTCGGGGCCCTAGGCTTTTTAAAATTGGGGGCCCTTCTGGAAGGTTCGCGACGATGTCATACAAATAAAAGCGCAAGAAAATTCAGCAAAACATTATTTTGATGATGAGGCTTGAGATCGTAACAAGCTCACTTGTCGCCAATAGCTTTCGCATGCAAACAAAACTGCTGTGGCCTAATGAAGCAGATAGCAATGACCGTTGTACCGCATGGGTTTGTAAAAATACCACAGGGGTAAGAAAATGAGCTGTTTGCAACACATTTGCAATACTTGTAAATAATTCTACTTGGTTGCTATTATTTAGTTTTTCCTCGTGGATTAAATTGCTATCTTTATTTCTTCAGAGTTCAACATTTTGAATGGATATAGGCTATAAAACAGATAAATCTTTCGAAGGTTCAACAAACGCCGTTTACACTTTTACATTTCTGTTGAATGTTGAGTAATAAGAGCTGAAAGTCTCGAAACTTCATGTTAGCAGTGTAACTTGTATGACATATTTCGATAAACCTCTACACATTCAAAGGCAATCTGTGCTATAGAAACGCTGCGCATTGCAGTCTACCAATCTTGTCCCAAACCGCAAACAGGCGTTCAGCTTGTTTTTAACAGTACCATCGTTGCAATGAAACTAATTTGGTTCGCTGGTGGACTACCGAAAATACGCGACATTTTTGCAAGCACTTAAATGCAGCTAGGATGATGAATTGAAATTCCATAATTTCTTCCAAGCTTTTTCCACGTACAAATCGTATTATTAAAAACATCGCTGTGGACTAAATAAAGAAATGAAGTCCATGTAAATCAGGTACGATACCTTAAAAACACTAAACAGATGTGTTTTATTTTGGCAAGTCAGGCATTTAGGTAAAAACAACTGGAATATTTATTGTTCGGCTTAATCATGTGATTTTAAACATCGTTTTGGGTGTTTGCATGAACCGTTGTCTTGAGTTGAAAACTTGGATTACTTTTCTTAGAACCATTAGCAAGTGCATCATTTGTTTTTAAAAAAAATTTAACTTCTTTCAAAGGTTAGGTGAAGATGCTTCGCTAGATGTTTTTAATATAAAACAAAATTGCACGTGCCCCGCATAAAACATAACATCACAAGAATCATTTTCCACCTTAAAGGCTTCTTGTTTTATGGTTTCATTCGATAATAAAGCTTTTGTTCAATTTAACAGGTTTACTTCGATTTTGTTATGTTTTTGGTTGCTGTTATGTTTGCGATGCCTGTGCTCTTTCAAATCTTGCATACCAATCTTATAATAATGATGCAGATTAAAGACATCTTCTAAAGATCTTATTAACTTGAAAAGATAGAGCCACGTGGATTTTAATTCAATATCATGAAGAACAGCGGTTGCTATTTTGCGTTTCCATTTCGTGCAAAGACTTCGAATTTTTTACTTTCACCAAACTTTTGCTTTTTTGAGTTGCATTAAAACCAATCAGTTATTTTCTTCATATAGCGCCTCAAGCTGGTATGACGTTTCTCCACTGTGTTGGACGTTTTAACGAGACACAAGTATTTTAAATTCGGTGTTTTGCAGCGAGCAGATAATTGTATGTACTTGACGTTATGCATACTTTTTATCAGGAGGTTGGAATAGGACACAACAGATAAGTCTCGACTCTAAGATTTACCCAACACTCTCGCAAATGACTGCACGATAACAAGAGATACAAATTTTACGTTTTTCCCAGATTTTCAAAACAAGCAACTTGCAACGGAAAACCCCCGTGGAAAATGCCACGTTTATGATTGCAACCCTCTGTTTGATGATGAGTGGGCGGCAGAGCTAGTTCCTCTTTCTAAAGTACAAGCTTGATTCTTGCACGCGATGGAGCGATAGACTTTAATAGCTCGCTCGCACGAAAATGCCTTCAGGGAAAGCGTTAATACAATTAAAACCACATGACTTTCTGCTTATGCTTTGATAACCGCAGCTTAGATATAAATTTCTCTCAACAACAGCTCGCGTTATTTTCCTCCATGCTGCCGGCACCAGATTCTATCTGCTGTGCTTAGAATAATCACGCGTTTCTTCTGAGGTAACACTGTCCTTACTGCGTTGTACTGTACATCCGGAAAGGTTGTGGTAAGAAGTGTTGCCAACTGTTTTACGTAGTTTCCACTACAAATCACATGGTAGGGAACTGTTCTATTGTTTAGCACGGGGATCCCCAAACTTTTTTGTCAAAGGGCCACATTAGCGAGGGCCGGACATCTTACGTAATGTGATTTGATTCGGGATATCTTGCATTCTTCCAAAACAAAAAATGTTTCGTGATATTTTATCACTATTGACAAAATATCTTTGCAGCTGGATGAAATGGTTTTGGGGTCCGGATTTGGCCCGCGGGGCGCAGTTTGAAGCCCCTGGTTTAGCACATTGTTTCGCAACGCAAATTGTATGAAAGATATAGATCAGAATAGAAGTAGACCAGATCCGTATCTAAAGGCCCGTCTACCATCAGTACGATCCAGGAGTTGCATGGTGCAATCCTATATTTATTGCGTCCAATAGTTGCCGTACCGAGCCGTGGACGGCGCGGAATTACACGACGCAGTATCGCAAAGGATTGCGCCTAGCAATTTCTGGCTCGTTCTCAGTGTGGACAGGCCTTAACTGTTTCAACGGATTTCTGTGTTCTTTAGTTTTTAAAGACCATAAGCCTTGCTTGGATTGCTAGCAAAATATTAGAACTCAAGCATAAAAACATGCGCGTTCGGTACTTACAGATTCCAAGATGGCCGAAAAATTTTAGTTGTAATACAAAACCAAATTGCAATTTGCATTAGTTTCCATTGCTTAATTTAGCTAGAACTTTGAAAAGCTAGTGGCAAAACTCCTTAGGAGTGGACGTCTTTGGAAGAACTCCAGACTTTTCGACTTAACCAATAAATGAACTGTTTTCATTTAATAAATCAACGATGGCAGCCTTTTTCCAACGCATGTTTTCTACTTTTCACAGCTCACGTTGATTTTTCAACGTCACACAGGACTTGTTATGCAAGGCATGGCTTGCAAACGACTTTTACCCATTGGTCTTGATATCATGATTGGAATCAAAGACAGGCTTAAATGGAGAAGGTCAAAGATGGAGCGTAGTGTTCTTTCCGGTATTGCTCCTCAGCGGTATGTGGTTTCACAACACAGCTGCAATGGGCACAAAATCTTTATGGCTCTCATATCGCAAAGTAAGAAAATCTGAGCGCAATTTTGCTACAGTTTCTGCACCAGATGAGTAAATTTCTGCCACATATTAGCTGTTAATACTGTATTGTCTTAGGTCAGTTTTGTTGTGCGTAACGTACGTTTAATTTTCACCCAAAGTTGTTGTACCACAAATCATTAAGTATATGTTTTGCCCAATAATTTAATTTTTCATAATGAAGCCAAATCTAACAATATACGTGGACACCCCCTTCATTTCAAATATTTGAACTAATCAGGAATTTCAAACTATTAAGTTTCTTTGCTTTACCCCTCGCAAGAAATACCGCATTGTTTGACAAGAGACGCATTTTAAATCACATCAAATCCTACTTCGTGTCATACGTTTTTATACTACGTGTAAGAATACTGTAAAATAAAATTGATTGAAACATTCTTATCATTTCTGAGTATTTTATGTCATCAAAAATAGAAAGCTGTTCAAGTACAACGTCAGACAAGTAAATCTGGAAAAATACACCCAAAACGAAATCTTGCTAATTTTTTTAATCAGGGTGGTTCCGGCAATACAATCTCTAGAAATGGCTGTATTGCAAACACTGGGCAAAGACCATGTTGCATTATACAGCGTATGAATTGATAAAATCGAAACTTTTTCATTGAAGTAAATCTACATTACTTCATTTTTGTTGGCAAAAACTTTTTTACGCAGATCAGATCCATTATTGTCATGTAACTTTAAACCAGAAACAAAAGGGATTTGCCAAAGATAATACAGCTATGAAAGTTAATACTTGGTTTTACGAGTTCGATGATTTCAACAAAAGTTCAAAGCATCTCCGACAGCGATCAATAGGTTGTTTGCAGACTTGCACCAGCAGACTGGAGGCGTTAGCATGCCATTCTTCGTCCTAAAACAAGCCCTTAAAATTGGAAAAACCTGCTCATTGCGGTTCCACTAACACATGTGGTCTGAATGGCATTTCCATACCTTTCCCTCATTCATCCACGCCAAGAGGGAAAAAAGATCGCAATGCCGACATGCCGCGTGCCTGAGTTGCGCTTGTGTAAGCGGATCAAGATCCTATAAAAAGCTCGGTGGAGCACTGCTTGCCACACTGAATATTCGCAACTTTTGCAGTAGCAGTGCTGAAGAGTGATCAACACCAGCAAACATCATGAAGATCGCAACATTCCTGCTTCTGAGCCTTTTGGTTATCTTCTTAATGGAAGTTGTTTCCACTTCGGCCTTCAGTTACTACAACGGATTCAGACCCTATTGGTATTATCCGAGATGGGGGGGTGGATACTACGGAGGATATTACAATTACCCATATTACAATACAGGTAAGAACTTCGTCAAACGACTGATATAATAGTAAAAAATTTCATTTTGTTACCCTGAATGTTATTTTATCTCTGACAGAATATTCTTTGCTAACATATTCGGCTGTGACGTTTTATAAATATTTCTTTGCTACTGGTAAGAGTTGCAGAAACGTAACATTCAGTAATATTGAAGGATGCTTAAGCCGATGCCATGATTAAATACTCTGCAATAAATCGAGCTTTATTTGGAGTTATTTCAGCCCTTACAAACTATAATATTCCGATGACTTAGATAACAATTTAAACCTTGTTCATTGGAATACTTACGTCATAGAAGCGTGACTGAGTACTCCACTTTGTTTAAAGGGATGTTTACGCTTGTTTTGGTCTTTGTCTGAGAGTAGTGAAAAATGGGTCAAGATTTCTTATCGAAACAAAACTTTTTGTGTCGCTTGAGCCGTAAACTTATGCAATACGTGCATAAGAAAGTTGCATAATTTTTTTAAACTGAAAAGGCATTACCGTCTTTTCCCTGTTACAAATCTTTTCATATGGGGTGACAGCTGCTACCACACCATATTCATGTAGATGTCTGGTGATGTCGTAGGAAATGTAGTTGAACTTCCGTGTTCTTTAATATCTCTTTGGCGTTGCTTATAATGTTTTTTCCAATTACAGGTTTCTATGGTTGGAAAGGGTAAGATGTGAACCAGTGGAGAGGCCAGATGTGTAGACGACCTTCTTGCAAAACCCAAGTCTTTCATGAATTCGTTTCTATGTGATTTGAAGCAACTAATCAGCTAACTAGCACGGTGTTTTATTTTGTGATTGATGGAAAATTACGTTTAACTTTGATTTAACGGTTTACTTTGTTTTCTTGCGAATAAACGTTCAACGCACAAAAAATTTAATGCGTGAATTGTCAGGAAATATCTGAGTCTTTGCTGTTTCTATCTTGGAATTTCCATATTTTGAGGAAAACATATTTTTTGGTTAGCCTACATACAGGCACGATTTATTTTAAATGATGTCAAATTAAAAACAAGTCTAGCCCAGCGGTCGGGAACCTATGGCTCGCGAGCCAGATGTGGCTCTTTTGATGACGGCATCTGGTTCGCTTGATATTTTCTTAACACGATGGTTATGGATGAAACTTTTTCTGTAATTTTCCTACAAAGCCATCAGCAACACTATGCAGCACCAGCGGTCGCATTAACAGCAAGAAGCATATTATTAAAGAGAAAATTCAGACATTTGCCATTGTTTAAAATTGTTGATTTTGCATTAAAAGTGGCTATTTGTATTGGTCGAACTATGCTATTTTTTAGGGAATAACCACAGTTTGAAAGCGCTTTATATCATNAATTCAGAAAACGTTTGAAACGGGTCCCAAACAGTGGGCCTCATTTTTCACAAGCTACATATATCGCATATATTTACAAAGTGTATTTGAAAGGTATAAAAGCATGCTGCGCGCAAGCGTTTGCCACTGTTTTAGCCATCCAAAGCGAAATCAGTGAAGAACAGTGTCTGAAACGCATTCCCGACCTGGTTAGATGTAAAGCGGTTCTTCTTAGACTTGGAAGTGACAACTCATGCCCCACGATAGGACTCAAATAAAAAGCTAAATGACGATCAGGTTTCCAAGCGAAGCTTGTGCATTTACATGTACATGAAAAACTTATTTATTGCTGAAGCGACAATTCAAAAAAAAATGTGAATGAAAGGCATTTGATAGGAAACTACTCCCATTTTAGGTAGCTCTGCTAGCTTTCGTGAAAAACGATCTCATAATCGATGATAGATTCACACTGGACTTTTAAAGCATATTTCCCCAAAATACACACCTCACTTATAAAGATAGATTTTCAATCAAGTGTTTAATACTGTTTCACATTTTTGACGTGGGATTGGTGATGTGGAGAAAAATACATCATTCTTACTAGACCAGGTTGTTAAAAAAGTTGTGACATTGTCAAGTTGTTACAGAGCTCCCAAATTCACAATCAATACCTCGAAAGTCAAGCTCTAGTCTTCCCATGAAGTCATTTTTCAATTCATTGTATCCTATTATGAAGCTCGCGAACAAGCTCAAAGCCACCCCGAATGCTGTTGATCTGGCGATGGATCTGCTTCTATCCAGGCAGGCCAGAAAACACAAATGGGAATCAGCCTATCACCAATTTAAAAACACGAACTTTCACCAACACCACAGTCACCAGTAAAAAAGTCAAAGTTTTCACCAGAAGATTGCATTTCTGCACAAATTTATATGATGTAAGCGGAATGATCTAACAACCAATAAGCTAAGCATTTTTCTGTCGGTTACAGATTTCGCTAACCATGCCAAATTTGTCTTTTCGTGGCCAGCGTGAGTTGTCAACGGGTTTGCAATTGCAACAGAAGGATCAAAACCACGCAGCCATCAGAAAATTTCAGTAAAAAGCCAAACAGTGCCAAAAAGAAGCCAGAAACGGCCAAACTGACTGCTGACAGGCGAGGGGAAAGCCAAACTTTGTTTGCGGCATTGCTATTCCTTTGTCACAGAGAAACATCTAAATTGGACAAGACCTGTGGACAATGGTGCCACAGTTTGCGTATTAATCCATCGGCAGCTTCTTGCACCCATACGGAAGTCATCTCCCATTCACTCCTGTATTTCGACCAGAATCACAAGAGCTCTTCTACTTCCCCGACGTCATTGTCGCATTGCTATCGCGGAGACGCAGATCTCTCTGCAAGCGTTGAGCCTGTTTAGTGCTTACAACACAATACACGCTACACAGTGGACACATTTCCAGCGATTACGCAAAAACTTTGTTTCGAAACTCGCATCCTTCAATTTTCACTAACATCAGAACGCGGGCGTCGTTCTAACATAGGATTATTACAAACGTTCTGCAAATGTGTTGCCGAAAAAAATGGAATAGTAATATATCCTTTCAGAGGAAACCTTTTCAGCGTGAATAGGCCAAAAAAGAGCCAAAAGGCCAAATGAATTTTTTAAGGCCAACCAACTTCAGTTGAGGCCAAATAAAATTGTTTAGGCCAACTAACTTGAAACGAGGCCAAATTTCTGAAATTTGGCCTTGATAAGGCCAACATGGCAATCCTGGTAAGGCATTTAGAATAGGGTTGCCATACGTCAGGTTTTTCCCGGACATGTCCGGGATTTTAGTGGCCAAATATGCGTCAGGGAGAAATGTTAAAAAGTGCTTCAATGTC
>JGI24158J21664_10013430_pt1 | contig 10805 bp, 9 predicted proteins | sample Ectturendosymbi3_FD_21664 | JGI IMG/M metagenome (IMG submission 21664)
AAAACCCTGACTATATGCCTTGCTGAAAAGAATAGTTAGCTTCAGTCAAAGCATCAATCAGTCTCCAAACATTAGCCCTAATGATCAGCATCTGTTTTCTAAGGCTGTTACAAGCACAATGTTCGCACCTACGGGTTCGCACAAACAGCTGATTCAAGTTGCGAACATAACCGGGAGATTGCTTTATTTTCAAAGTGTTACCATTTTAGTAGACAGCAGCCAGGTTTGAAAAGTCAGCTTCCGATAAAATCGCTAAGCTGCATGATGACTTGGCCTTCTATGAAGAACGCCATGGATGCTAGTTATGCTTTATCTCATTCTCTCGCGCTACTGATATCGCACGTTCATTCCGACTTATAGTGCAACTTCTCCGCTTCATCCACGTTGGAAACTGGACAAAACTTTTTCGCCAAGTTATTCTTCAAGTCAAATACCTATGTGGAAGCGGAAGCGGTAGAATTTTCGCGCTTCCGCATCCCTGGGTTTAAGCGCAAAAGTACCCAAACGTTTTTCAAACTGGCAGCCCTTTCCTAAAAATAAAGTGGCATTTGCACCCATCCTTTTTGAAAAGCATAGAAATTACAAAAACAGTCCGATTTGGAAGTATAAATTACTACTTGTAACGTGTAGTTATGACGTAGGCTTACTGACTACACACCAGAAAACACTCAATCGTACTGCTTTAACTTTCATACCTTACTGCTCATTATAAACAAACCTAGTGTGGCGTGGTGATGCCACATATAACGTTGAATTCGTAGCTTTATTTGCAATTTACGCTTCTGTGACAATTATTCTTTTCGGAACGACATGCAAAAGTAATACCGTACGACACGCTAGCTACCACACTACCATTTTACAATATTTCTATACTTTGCAATAGAAATAAAAACAAAGACCAAATACATAATTTTTTGGAAAGCTCGAAGAGCCGCAGTTTGGCCTCCCCTGGTCTATACCTAGTTTGAGTGGGGAAAACTTTTGTAAGTGGCATTACGGGGAGGGTTGTTGCTTCGACTCTCTTTTTAGGTGGCTTAAGGCGACGCAGCATTGTGGGTGCAACACTAGCGAATTTCTGTTACTGCTCTGAAATTATCCGCTCATATCTTGGCACACAATTACACATACACAGAGCCACGCGCAAATCGTTCAAGGGTTCTTACGTTAAAATGATGCTGAGGAAAATCCAGATTCGCGCGAATATGTTATTGCCAAGGGCACTAGAATAGACAGGGTTTTTGTACTCAATTTCTGGTAACTTTGCATGGTTGAACACTAGACACTTCCGAGTTTTGTCACATCAAACAATCACGTAATAAACATTTAAACGTCACAATGCGCTTACAATCGCAACAACGGCCAATCTGCGCGGTAACCGCAACGTAACGCAGGAATAACAATGCACGAATTTAGCAATTAAATTGTTGAGTTAGTAACGTTAGCTAGAATAATTAGGCTGAATAATCTTCTTTGATTAATAGCATTTTCAAGCTTTCATAAATCCCGGTTCTTTTGAAAAAAAAGTACATCCAGGAACATACACACTCTCACCCTCGAAAATCGCATTTCGGACCCAAAAAATTTTGTGTCGGACCCTCAGGGGTCCGGGAACCCCCGGTTGGGAACCGCTGATCTAGCACTTGTCGCAGATCAAACGTCGGCTTTGTAAGTTATGGACATCCTTCCTTTATGCAATCTTCGAAAAATTGATGTAATTTTGTGACAATACCAACCTTTCCAATTATGCTGTGTTTATTGCGATTAATGATGCATACCAAAAAGAAACCTATCAACGGTCTCAGTGGAGCTGCGTTTCCGTGAGAACTTCTTTTGCGAATTCGTAGCCTTCCAACTGTTTCAATATTGTCAAATTTCATGCGCAAACAAGCACCAAGTTGAAAAAATAAAAAGATTAGTGCTTTGTTCATTGCTTGGAAAGATGTACTACGTACACCCATCAACGTCTTGGTTGAAGCTGTATTTACTGCCAGTGTTTTTTTAAGGTGTTTTGAGGGGCCAAAACGGTCTCTCAAAATATAGTGACCTGAGATCACATCAATGGAGAACGGTCTCCCAAATTCCTCCAAGCGGTCTCTTAAAATTTCCTTGCGGTCACCAAAGCGAAACCTTAAAAAAAACCTGTTTACTGCAATTTTGTTCCTTGCAAAAATCAAATACCGGTGTTCTCAATAGAGCATCCTTTTCATGGGATTTTTTCTTGGGAAATTCTGACCTTAGAGTAGTGCCAATGATGCTGCGTTTCAAGAGCAAACAAGCACCAAGTTCAAAAATTGAAGATTGGCTCAATGGATTGATGCTGTACTTAGGCTACTGCCATTTTTGCTGCAAAAATCAAACCTACCAATGTTCTCAATGGATTGATTTATTCATTGTTTCATATGATTCAGCTAACAAACAGAAATAATACAAAGGCCCATCATACACAGAAGTAACCAACTGTCAGTGGAAATTAGAATGAATCATGACGCAATGGCAAAATAACAGATCAATGTAAACAGTGTCAGTGGGTCGCATAGGATTGGTGCTGGCCAATATTACCTCCAATTTTTAATAATGCTGCGAGGAAAAACAAGCGGGTGCGCTGAATCACAATTTTTATTGCAACTGCGCAGAGGGATCTTAGCAGCTGCGCAGCTTAGAGGGAACATTGGTGTTGGCGGTTCTTCGCAAGATATAGGTGAGTGGACGAGACCTGTGTGGTGCCACCTATTTGACTGCCTCTCAAACGCCTGGTTGGGATTCGCCACTGTTAACTTGATACAGGGAAAAATTCACGTATAGACAAGGCATAATGTCAGTGTACCGAAATCGTGCAATAAAACAAAATGTGCCGTCTGACGCTTCAAAGACATCCCAAGATTAGGATACAGCAGCGTGCAAGCGCACGGTATCGCAAAACAATAACTAAGCNGTGCGCAAAACAAACCAAACACTACGAGATACTCATTGTGGCAGAGCACTNACGGCGCACTGCAAGGTCTCTGAACCCGAACAGATGTTACAGCACGCTGTGGAAAGTGCTGTTCGAAGTCCACGGCAGTGTTTAGCCAAGCAAGAGCTACTAGTTGTCCTATATTCACCAACGACACTGGGAAGATAAACACGCTCCCCTAACCCTGGCATAACGGAGGTTTGCAATGCAGAAAACATAACCGCGGAGTAGGTGAAAAGGAAATTTATTTAACTAGAGTCCGAACTTTCTGAGAGTCCATGTGCATTGTCATCGTGGTTCACGGCAGATTTCTTCGGTATCGCAACCACAGCGCTCGCACCCCGACGTTTGCGCCCTCTACCGCCACCTCGGGGCCGGGTTGACTTGACAGGTGAAGCGTCAGTGGTGACGTAAGCCCCAAGCAAAGGTGCGACCGCTCTGCGCACGCGTTTGCTTTTCTGCTTCGGTCGGTTTGTCACAAAGTCCGCTGCTCTTTTCATGAACGACGCAATCGAAGGCTGACGACTGTTTTTTCTCGCTGCTGCTCGTTTGAGAACCGGAAGAACGTCATCGTCCACTTTTTTTCTGAGCAGAACATAACGTAAATATTTACGAAACCAAGAAGTCGCTACTCGAAACAGGAAAAGTTCCTATACGCGGAAAATATACGACACAATTTATCAAATCATGGAAAAACAAAATCAGTTCCAGTGCAGAAGTTTATAACGCAACGCAAGCATCGCCAAACCCGGGAATAGCACAATTAAGATCTGTTGATTTATTAACTGTCTTTAAGTGATGTGGATATCTTGGGACACACGCGATCTTCCATATTCAGTCAAAAGGTACCAGATCCCAGGGATGGAACACCCTTCATTGCGCATACTGCTGTATTTCGCATGATTTTAAGACGTTGCAAAACAATGCACAAAAACTTTCATCGCATATTCTACACTGGCGACAAGAAGTAATGCGTTTTCATTCCCGACAAATCAATGATGGTTGTTACGTTCTACACGCGTATCTGGTCAAGCAACGATCTGCACTTGCCGGGTCCATTGCAACCGTTGCTCTGCAAATTCTCTTATTCCGCTTAAGTCCGGGATTCCCCATTCGAATTTCTCCATGGACTCGTTGACTCGAGAGTTGAGATATGCATCGACAATGTGCTGGGATGGGAAAGATGAGGGGAGGTTCAACTTCCTCAGCTGACTCTTTAGTTTTGTTTCACTGACCGGTGCCACAACCTGGAGATGAAATCAAACGTTAGCACCAGTCTGGAAAACCAAGGTGAGCGAATGCAAGGTACTTAACCTCCTTGTGGGCTTTCTCCCACCATGCTCTGAACGCTTCCAGCCCTTCGATCCCAGATCCAGGAAATTCTTTCATGATTTCCAGGCATCGGACTGGCCCCACGCCCTCGATACCTGAGCAGTGTTGCAACTAAGCACGTTGTTATGACAACTCTTGGAAAAACAGGATCAAGCCTCCGGTCATGATTAAACAGAGACCAGCATTCAACAAAAAGCTTTAAACGTTTTTCAGCTGATTTGAAACAGCCACCGTAAGTCTTTTTTTAAATAAAAGCAGTTTGTGTTGTTAATTGGAGCTCTGACTAAAATGTTACCAAAAATTTGGTGGTATATGCGATATAAAAGCATCTTTCAACACGCAAAGTCTCATAAATTACCGTTTACAGGAGTAAGCAAGGCTTACTAGACATCTACAACTACGCAAACTATCAAAGATTTGTCAAAACTGATACCTGAAGTGTAATCACTCCCACTACACAGCGCTATATTAATGAAGTGTTCCCGTTCCAAACCCAGTTCTACTTTGATGTCTTTCAGCATGTAACATGCAGGGTCTCGCTTTCGATCAAAAACATCTTTGTAAACCACCGTGCCACCGAACAGCCAAACGTCGGAATCTTCTGTAATCGTGCCCTCCGTAAGACCAACTCTGTCCAGAAACGCACACTGAGCCTCAGCTTCCTACAGACAAAGCGCAAATGAAAGCAATTGGTTGTGGATAGAAAAAAGTTAAACACTGTTGCACATTACCAGCATCGAACCATCGACAAACATGCCGTCTTTTAGCTGGCCATGATTACCAACAGCTCAATACTCATTAATGCATTACTAATTCAGATACCTACTTACGGTGTAACTTCATATGAAAAAGGGGTTTGCTACAAGCTGTTTTTTTCGGTCATAGACAGAAATTTTTTTGAAATGACCGAAAAAAATTACGTCATTTCGGTGAGAATGTCTGAAAATATAGGCTAATGAACACTGCTACGGCGAGTTTTAATACGACTGTGAGACAAATGACCCAAATGTCTCCGCAAACAAATGACCGAAATGTTTCAGTGAAAAAAAAACAACAAAAAACAGGCAAGTACTACAGATAACACGAGAAGCGTACTCAACCATGCGTACAATTGTGCGCTTCACCGTGAGGGCATTTTTTTAAATTCTGGAACAAACAACACTTTAAATTTAAATATACCCAGCATATGGGAGTTGACAATTTCTTTGTACTAAAATGAATAACGCGCTACCATTAAAACGTTCCAAAAAGTTTGCTGCATATACCTCAAGGAGAATAAATCCGATAGCCACCACATCATTTTTCTCACCTACTCCGAAACCACATGCATTTTATCAACGGAAAAAGCGCATGTCAGTCGCTTAGGCAGTAAGCAAATGTAGGGAACAGCATGGTTGACAACACGCAAAGGGAATACATAACAAACCCTTATGTCTCGCTTCACAGTACTGCATCATATATTCCAGTGACTAAACCATGGTAGTAGCGACGCGCATTTCACAGCCATCCACACGAATATCCAACAGAACAACGCGACGCACTTGCGGACTGACAATGAAGGGGATACCGAACAGTTTGAGAAGTTCTTGACATTCAGTCTGAGCGAAATCTGTCACATCTCTGGCGGCGCGTGACGCGGACTTCATCCTTTCCAGCAATGCCGCATCTTGCTCGTCCAGGACATCGCTGATTTGCGACAAATCAGCACTTGCCACGTCACCCCACAGATCGACACGCGACCGGGCGCCGAGTTCATCGCTGAAACATGTTCAAGGAAATATACCTGTATTCGAACGCACTGCACAAAAACCGATGCACGTGCAATTTTTTTAATGCGAAGTCAAAAATCAATGACCAAGAGAGAAAAAAATGGCGGGCATTGCTGGCCAAAATACGTGTTTGGAATTCTTCGCCAAAAGCAAAGTTCATTATGACGAGGAAAGCAGTGATCCGCGTCACACCAATTACCTGCTTGCAACCGATGCTTCTGCGGAGCGGTCTGACGGCAGAGCTTGATCACTGCTGTGTACAGGAACTTCCTCAAAATCCTCTTCACTGTCCTCACCTTCACTTGTCCAATCAGCGCTTTGAGAAGCTTCATCTCGAGGTTCGGCAGAGATACCGTTTGTGGAACAAGTTTCTTCTGTTGTTTCGTGTCGGTGATTGACGACAGTGATTGTCGCGGCGGGGACCTGAGTCACGGGCTGAGCGACTGCAACTTCAGGAGGTAATTGTTCAGTCGCCGCTGCCATGGAACGGCCCATACCAGGTGAATTTGAAGACCTATCCAGGTTAGATTGCAAGGTGCCATTGGTTTCCGCGTTTCCAGTCCGCCTCTCATAAGCTAGGTTCGAAATAACCTCAGCGTGGATTTTTTCTGGAGTCGATGATGTGTTCTGGACGTCAACAGTGGAAACCGCCGCAGGCTCTTTCGTAGGTGAGGCTTTGAACGATTGAAAAGACGCGCCGTCGACACTGTTGCTTATTTTAGGATTTTCAACGTTCAATTCCTCGTTTTCGTCATTTGCAACACGACCAGGTTTTTCAGGAATGTTAGTGTCCTCGTGAAGGATGTCGTGTGGTGACGAACGCAACGACTTGAGCTCGTCCGTAAGAGCGTCGTTTGATTCACTTGAGCTTGGCGCTTCATAGTCAGTACTACCGGTGACTGCTGGTTTAATGTCACAGGGTCGGTTAGACTTCTGAAACGAAAACAACTGCTGTTCGACGGGGTCGTGTATCTGTTCAGTTCACCGCATAGGATGTCATTATTTATTTATTTGCAACTTGCTGTTGTGTGCGTTGCAAGAAGAGCGCTAAGGATGTTTGGTTTTTGATGAAGTGATATATAGATGCTTGCAAGGCAAGCTGACTTGTCGCTGAAGCCTACAGCAACAAATTACATCCAAAGAAATTCAAGGAATTGGGGCTAAAAAGAACATCAACAGCTGTTTCTAATCTCTATCTTTACTAGAAGGAACAAGGAAGTTAGATCAGATGACAACAAAGGAGTTACAAAATAATTAAACAGCAGACGCGCACACCTGTTGAAACTGCTTGAGATCTTGAATAAGAATGTAATGTGTGGAGTCTTCGGAACTGATTTTGCTAGCATTCACTTTGCCGGATTCATAGCCCTCTCCTAAAAGAGCCGCTTCGGTCATGGAGGCCACGTTGTGTTGTTCCATTTGCTTTTCGACGGCTTTCAGCTTGTCAGAAAGTTTTCTCTTCGCCAACAAACCTTCATTAAGAAATACCGTAAGCAAAATGGAACAAATGGAACTGCAGCAAGTGTGAATGGGGCAAGCGCAACTTCCAGATAAGCTATAGGTCAAGAACATGCTTAAACTGTGCTTGTCTGATGTTCATGACAGAAAGACGAGTCGCAAAAATCATTCAAGCATTCCTGATTAACTCGCACCTGATAATTGGTAGTTGGCAAAGGAATCGGATTTTTCTGGCATTAGCTCCAGCTGCGTTCTGCGCCGCTTCCGGATTTCTTTGATGTCGGTCAGTATCTCATGTTGGATTTCAGCAGGAAGGTTTCGAAAATCGTCACAATCAACATCTACAGACATCACTTGTTTGTAGTCTCCCTACAGCAAAGAAACATCGAAAGTCTCTTCCTTATTCCTGGCCCAATTTTAAAACCACGTGCAGTACATACTGAACGATGAAAGAAGACGGAGATTTTTACGACAAAAGAATCACCGAGCGAGTTTTCAAGCGCTATGACAATTGTACGTTTCCAACTTAGTAAAGCCACACACTATACAGCAAAATGTGTTGCACTTCAACAGTGATTCTCAACGTGGTCCATTTCTAGTGGTCCACAGAGTTCCATAAATCCTTGATAAAACGTTCCTGAAAATTGTAACCATGTGCAATACAGTTTGGACCAGTTGTTCATGAGGAGTCAACATAGCAAAAGTGGTCATCGGATATTTTTTTATGAAGATGGTCAATGGGGCAAAAAAGGTTGAGAACCACTGGTCTACAAATAAGTTCCTGCCAACTCGCAGAGTGAAAAATGTCTTTCGCTAACAATGTTAGCGGTTCATTTCAAAGCGCTTTGCAAGTCCACTCACATTTTCGAGTTACATAGACAATAAATCACACTATAAAGTCATCAAACGGGCTTTAACAAGAAATTTTTCGAGACAGAAATGGACCCGAAACTCAAATCGTTATGGGTTTTGTAGCTGATGCATATACATTTGAAGTGCTCACGAGAGATGCTTGACGTTATAGTGTGATGCTAGTTTTTTGCGGTCATAGACCGAAATTTTCAAATAACCGAAAAAACTAAGTCAATTCGGTCATACTGTCCGAAAACATAGACTAGTGGATACTGTTACCACGGCAAGTTTCAATACTAATATGGGACAAGTGACCGAAATGTCTCAGCGAAAAAAACAGGTGCAATGCATGTCAAAGCCAAAGACGCGGCATACTCAAAACAAGTATGCTTTAACACGCTGGTCTATGTTAAGACAATCTTTAAAAAATCACAGGAAAGAAGTGCATCAGCTTTAACAAGAAAAGCGCAATAAGAACAACGCCGTATCTTACAGACGTAGCCGCTTCGAACATGGACATTCGAGTATTTGACCGGTCGACCCATTCTTGTTCTCGCTCCTCGTCAGAACTACTAAACTCGAGGGCCTTCTTCATAGGAGGCAACTGGAACAGGGTTTCTTCCGATGAGCTGTTCTGACCTGGAATGATTTCAAGGGTAGGCATCACCAAGCAGTGTTTCAAACGACGCTTCAAATCAGGAACACACCATCATACCTGGAAGCTTCTTGCCAACAGACCTTGTCTTAGAGGTAACCGATGAATCTACATTGTGCTCTCGATCGGCATGTGTTTGATCACCGTCGGTTTTTTTCCTGCAAGAATCACCAGTTTGCTGAAAAACATCCGCAAGTTACGATTGTACGGAAGCGTAACTTAAGAAGAAAGTGCAAAAATGCATGGAATTCAATTGTTTTTGAAGAGCAGGGTGAATTATAACGCCAAGGATAATGCGACATTTACGCAAAGCCAAGCTTTCATTACATTTTCATAATTTGACGATCCGCCGAAAACGCTTATTGATGTGTTATCATAGTTAAGCAAAGAACAATGATGTACAGAAAATTATATGTAGGCCTCTAACATCTTCAATGTACCCTGCACAGTTTCGCACAACTTTCGGTTAAAATTTCACTGGTCTTCATGCTCTCCTTACTTGTTCTGAACGTTAATGGCTTGGTCGAGAATCTGACGCTTAAGAAAATTTTGCAACAGTTTTTCCGATGCTGTCTGGCGGTCTCTAATATGAACAGCTTTTCTTTGTCTTCGTTCTTGCAATGTTTTTAACTTCATGAGAGGTGCTTGACCATCAAAAACGAAAACGGGCTTTATTCCAAAGTAAAGGAGTTTGCATATCCTGAAAAATAGCATATCTAAACTTACAGCCACAATACTATAAGCGTAAGAAAACCTCTGACACTTCAAAATCAAAAAGCAATATTTTTGATCAAGGTGTTGCGTTCTGACTTGACCAACAGAATAACCCAGTGGTTGTCAACGTTTTTGTCTGCGTTCCACCCTTGAAAACCGCAGACACTTTCATATTCTCCCCACCATATATCACAAAAAGTGTAAGTGCCGACGTAAGCATTGCAAAAACAACGAACAGAAAATCGAATTTATTAAAAACTAACAAGCGTATCAACGACATAACAACACGAACTTTACAACAGAATTTTCATTCAGCTTCAGAAGCCTGAGCCTCATGTTGAAAAACAATAGAGAAATTCGAGAAGGAAAACGTAAGAACTTCGTTCAAAGTTCTCTGCGCCCTCAAATGTCAAGCGCTCCTCTCTACTTGGCCAAAATGTCCTATACATGGCAATAAAAGCATTTTCAAGTAAGTGCTTAGTTGAAAAGTGCGAAAGTGTTTGCTCGGCCACCATAGCCAGTTTGGCGTAGCAAGCACTGACTTTGGGATCAGTTGGTTTTTGGATGCATGGATTGGTATCATGCTGTTAAGGCTGATTTCCACTGGGGCACGACTCGGCACGATTCAGCACGCACACGAGACTGTTTCCATTCGAGCACAGCCTGCTTTGCGTGGCACAGTGTATTCGTTCTTGCGTGAAGGTTGCATGGCAACGAAATTCTGCATTGATTTGACACAAGCTTGTGGTGACATGATGTAGGCTATCAACCATTTGAGTTTTTGCTGAAACAGCAACACTGTGCAATGGCTGTGTGCGGATAAAGCAGAGCACTGTTGCGTTTGAACAAATTTCAGCTTTTCAAGCGCCTGCAAATAAATCCGTTTATCTATCCGCTAACCGCAACCTTCTCAAAGTGCCCCCCCAGCCTAATGAATTACCCATTTCTGCAAACATAGAGAGAGCTTCTGAAAATTAGTCAGCAAACATAGATTTACCAAACTGTAAGATTTTGCGCTAAAAATGCACTCAATTTTTGGAAGCACACATGTGCTGGAGAACTCATTTTCTAT
>JGI24158J21664_10013435_pt1 | contig 10803 bp, 7 predicted proteins | sample Ectturendosymbi3_FD_21664 | JGI IMG/M metagenome (IMG submission 21664)
TTCGTGCAAATTCATGATGGATGTGCATAAGTTGGTTGTAACTTTGGGAACATGTACGGTAAGCATTGTAATTATCCTATGGTTTATACTTTTCAGGCTTAGGGAGCTCAGTTTCACTAAAAAATGATATTGGCAAAATTTTAGGAAATCTCATCTGGCATAATTTCACTGCTGGTTTGGCATATTTCCGTCAAAAGCATCTGGCAACACTGCACTTAGGGTTGCCTGCCTAAATGGGCCTGGCGCCGGCGGTTTCTTGTTACCTTAGCTCCAGGCGGGCCGGGCTGCAAAAAAAGTGCTGGCCCGTGCCATCTCTATTGGGCTAGAAAAAGTCGGGCTAACTTTACCATGGTTTCACAGCAAGATGAAGGTACAGTATAATTTTTGGATAAAATCAATTGCTATTTCTTGCGGCCCACCAGTGATAATCCACAATTTTAATTTTATGTGGCCCGGCAGAGACGAATTTTCATTTTCGGGGCCATAGGCTATTTTAAATTGGGGGCCCTTCTGGAAAGTTTGCGATGACTTATGTCATACAAATTAGCACTACATGTGCTCGTTACATTCAGTTGACAAGAAGTTGTTTCAATTCATAAACATATTACTTTATTCTCAATTCTCTCCATATCATATTAGGAACAAAAACAGTCACAATGAACCTAACGAAAAAGTCAGCGGTGAAGTTATCTGACCACACTCACATTACATATTTATTGAGTACCTCGCTGGCCTCGTGTAATCTGAAAAATTGATTCAGGTGTTTTGTTCCACACATTAGGCTATATGTAACAATAACCAATTCGCAACGCCATAAAAAGAGAATACACATCGTCATTCACTTCAATCTTTCGCGCTCATTCTTTCGGAGATCTTTTGTTTGCGGCATAGTAAAAAACGTATGTAGAACCAAAACAAATATAATGCTTATAGAAATGTTGGAAAATATCCTTCCTCTGAAAAATTTGGGGCCCTCCGAAATCGAGGGCCCTGGGCTTAAGCTTTTCAGCCTAATGGTAAATCCATGCCTGTGGCCCAGGATAATAAGTAGGTTTCCTACCCCTGATGTAATGCAACGTGTTTCAGCAATAAGCTATAGAGCAGGGGTGGCCAACCAGTCGATCGCGATCTACCGGGACCGGTCGATCTTTAAACGCCTGGCAGTCGATCGCGGGTGATTTTATGCATATGTAAAGGTTTGCCGAACTACAATAAGCACACAAAGGATTTTCTTGTCCAAAGTGAATTAAAAAAAAAAAGTGAGAGGAATTGAAATCACAACTTGAACTAGCTACACAACAGTCTATTATTACCAAGCCAAATACGAGAGGTAAGACAGCTAAGATAGCATCATATCGAGTTTTCCACATTCTCAGTTTGTTTTGTTTCAAAGCTTTGCCAGATTAGTAGATCTCCAGAGACTGAAAAATGTAAAGGTAGATCCTTTGTCAGTGAAGGTTGGGCACCCCTGCTGCTATCGAGTATTTATTTAGTGATGCAGAAAGGTTGTTGGTGTAGGAGCTGCAGTAGCAGCAACCTTGCACTATTCTAACAAGCAGTGGTTGGTTTATTCTTGTACAAAATAAGTTTTGAAAAAAGATTCCATATAAAGTTTTACACTCAGCACTTTGAATTACATGCTATCCAATGATGAAACACACAATGGCAATGAAACACAATTATGAACAGAAACTCTAACCTTCCAAAGCCAGAAAGCAGAGTACACGGTCATGATTGTAGTTGCTGACCAAGAAAATCAAATCATGGTTGTGTATAATACAAGGCATTTTGAAAAGCAGCATATTAAGTCTTAGGTTTCTGTTTGTATATCAGTGGTGTTTGTTTTTTCCTAACCAGGAATGATGAGAGCTTATTTTTTTGCAAATGAAAAAGCTTGCAAGTAAGTTTGGAGGTGATAGCCCAATTTTTGTGGCTGTGGCATAGAAAGGCATACTTATATATTTACATTGTACCATACAGATATCAAAGAAATAGTTTGGATTGTAGGTAGCTTTTTGTTAATTTGTGTTGCATATGGCTGAATGATATTGATAACTATTACGTCCATAAAATCAAGTCTACATGCCACTCAATTTCATACCAGTTACTGATAGAATACAAAATCACTGTAAGCTGGAGGAAATATAGTCAAACAAAACTCAGAATGAGCCTGCAATGGCCAAACACATCACTCCTCAAGTGACAGAACACTGCTTGGCAAAGTTAGGTCAACTGTGCTATGCAACATTTGTAATATTAAACATTCTGTCACATTGTATCAACAATCACACATACACCTGACCAGGAATAAAGGTAATCATCAACTCAAATTATCTACAAAAATACTTTGTTGCTTTATTGATGCCCAGATGGAAACAAATCTTTCTCAGCCAAAATACATGCTCTGCTGGTAGCCTTTGAGAACTACTTTCATACAACTTGCTATTACAACCCAGTCTTCCAGCTGCATTGCAGTAAGTTATGTTACCTTTTTCCATGGGGAGGCAGGTAGCTAAACACTGCTCCTGGTTGGTGCATTGGTCAAGAAGTTGCAGATGTATATTTGTTCCTGAACTTGTTTTTGGTTTTTCAGGAATCTCTTCTCCGCATTTCCTGAATCCGGCCTTGAATGGGTCCATTTCGGTTTATGTAAATGCTTTCCAGGTTCTAACTTTGTAGTAAGCTTCCACATAATTTTCTAAAAAGTAGAAAGTAACCTTTATTTTGCAGCAACAATCACAGTAATTCTGATGACTGCAGTAAATATATACAGTGCCTTCCATATATACTTCATCAGAAGCATTAATTAACAAGGTGTTTTCAGGGTCACTCAAATAGTGTTTGCGAAAATGTGGAACACATCTCGAATATACATGTCACGTAATTTTTTCAAAAGAAAATCACAGTACTTATTTCCGCTAAATGTACATCATTCCAATTTTATATCACGGCACTTTATTCATCAAGTGTAAGTTTCACTACTGAACACATAACAATGAACATATAACTCCACTAGGTTTTGAGTTTCTTAGTTTTTTAAAGTAATTTTTCACACTTGTGCCAAGGTTTTTATGGAGATCCAATTTCTGCAGGTGCAGATTGAAGGTTTGAAGAATTGGTGAAATTATGATCTTTTGGCTGAGTAAAGTACATTCATGCAATATTGTGTTCAACATAATCTTCTTTATTGCAGTCAGGAGCATTGGTTTCAGTAACCTTAATTATATGAACAGTGTGCAGCTCACTATAAACCGTATTTTTATTCACCTTTTCTTTCGCATTTTAGCCATAAATGGCTATTTTTATAACCATTTGCAGTTCGTACATATTGTCCTGTCCACCTTTTGCTTCTTTGATTCCAGTTTATTGTTATTGCAGTAATAAAGCCTGACTTGTTGTCTTCATAGTCAGCATCCTTACTTGTATTTGGATGTAGACCATCTTCCTAATGAGTGCCACATTGCATATCATCAGCACAAGGACAGCCTTTATCATCCCACAATTGACATGTATGCTTATCGATACATACATTTGAAGACATACTAGTTTCGTAGCAATTGCTAAAAATTTGCTTGGATTTTCTTTCATGTTTTTCAGTTTCCATGCTACCCAAGCATTTACAAATACAGCTAGATGCAGGCACTTCCAAGACAGACAGCATTGGATTATCATGCACTGGCCCATTCGGTTTCCCAACATTCTGTTTCCTCAGCTTTATGCTAGTAAACAAGTCAAGATTTGTGGTTTGCTTTTACTTGGACACCTTCACAAGCAACATGGACTTTGCTCCATTGTTTCCTTGTAAATGAAAGCAGTGAAGAACACCTAAACAGACATTGAAGATGATAGCATCCTAAACAATTTGATCATTCAACCATAAACACTCCTTTGTATCCACTGTTGCAAATGCACCACCCCTCGTGGTTGTTTCATCAGAAACAACCACGGACAGTCAGACACGTCATTTTTTAGTTTCCAGTTCCATGTAAACCTCCTTCATGACACCTGAAATTCTGAAGTGCACCTTGTTACCACACTCCTTTTTCACTTTTAATGAATTTCGTTTGAGATGACGTGCTTTTAAATATGCAGAGACAGTACACTGTGGCCAAGACATCTGCCCAAAGCTTTTATACCCTCAAATTACAAATATCGGGCTCGACTTTTATGTGCAAGGGACTTCATTCTGTCATATCAATAGCTCTTCTTCAATGTTGTTTTTGTAAAAAGCAGACATAAGCGCTATCTGCATTGAAAAAGAATGTTGAAACCATGCATGGCTTAAGCACTGATATTCCTCTGAAGTATGTTTGCCAGGGAATAAAACGATTGTTTTTGTTAGGTGAAGGTTGTACTGATCACTCATGTTAGCAATCATAGTTTTTGATGCTCTAGATCAGCGGTTTTCAACCTTATTTGCACCACAATCCATTGTTTTATTAGGATGTGATCAGTTTGGCACAGGGTTTAGTAACGCCCATAAATCTCGTAATCGTTCCAGTGGTCTGCAGGTTCGCGGAGGTCTCGCAGGGGCAACTACGGCGTTGTCGGTGGGCCGTACACTCTGTCTTGCAAAATTGCAACGACACTAGTGCGGTAGGATGGGCTAGGCACAACGTCGCATGTTGAAGTACGATCAGGGCGAATATGAACACGGTTACGCTTGTTCAAGACACCCAATGGCGATTCGATGATGTATGTACGAGTACCAAGTTTCCGGACTATTTGGCCCTTTTGCCACTCCTTGTTGGGGCTTTTAAACATTATGTGATCACCGAAACAATGCGCCTGCAAAGGTTGAGCACGTTTGTCCAGGCCCGTAACCAGCTTGAGACACCAGGGGGGCGAAGAGTTTTCTGAGAGGTGCCCAAAATTTTTGATCTATGTCAAATAGTTTTAAATTAGGTTTAACACATTTTTCTAGGGGGGAGCAAAAATTATTTTAAGGGGGGCTTTGCCCCCCTGGTTATGGGTCTACGTTTGTCACTATACTTCTTAGCAGCGATCTGGCACTCGCGGCGTTTGTTAAAATCTATGTTGTGGCAAGATTTGGGCAGGGAAGGTAAAAGAGAGTATGTCACTCTGCCAAACAATCTCAGATGGGCTTTCACGAGCGTCTTGACAGGGTGTGTTGTGCAATTCTAATGAGGCTAAATATTCTTCTTGATGTTGTAAAGCAGTGCGTTTGAGCATATTCTTAGCTGATTTAACAGCAGCTTCTGCTTTCCCATTCTCATGGTGGTGTTTCGGACTTGAAGTAACATGCAGTATGCGCCACAGAGAACGAAAGTCAGCAAAGAGACACAAATTGAGGACCTGAATCAGACAACACATTTCGGTATATCGTATCGAGCAATATGGTGCTTCAAACAATGTATCACAGCATTGTTTGTGGTCATAGAGGTCAGAACGTCAATTTCAAAGAAATTGTAAAAATAGTCAACAGTGACCAAATAGTTTTTTTTGGTTGAATTAAAACAAATTGACATCACATTTTTCCCGCCTTCAGCAATTCAGAATGTTGTTGTAAAGGTTCCTTAGGGTTACACGGTTTGTTCTGTTGACACACATCACAATTGTCGGTGAGCTGTTTAATGTCATTGCTCATACCGATCCAGAACATTGTTTCACGAGCGCGGCGGAGCATACTGCCATAGCCTAAATTGGCAGAATGCACCTGTGCTTTAATTTGGGCACGAGCGGGAAAGGGAATGAATACGTGTTCACCCTTTACAATCAAACCATTGTCATGGTGCAATGTGTCAGGAAAGGAAAAATACGGGCGAACACATGGCGGTAACTGGTCTCTCTGAGATGGCCAGCCATTCTGAATAGTTTGTAAGAGGTGTTTGGCCTCCTTGTTAGTTGCTGTGGCATGCCTGTAGGCGCTGATCCGGGATCTCAGGAAGGGCGCCAGCGGTTATGACATGCACTTAGTGTTCTTGTGAGTTCGTCTATGTGGGAAATGCTCTGTATGTCAACCAACACAAGGCTACGTCCGGGAACATACTGGAACACTATATCATGTTTGTGCAGTTGCATGATCAACACTTGGATACGTTGTGAGCTTGACTCAAGGGTTTTTTGAGAATGAACTCCAAAGGGCTGTGGTCGTTGTGAAGGCTACCACTATGTTGCAGCCAGGGGCGTAACGAGGAGGTTAGATGACGCCCAAGTTTGGAGCCCCCATGTTCGTACTGACGCCTTTCGGAAGCAAATGTACTGTATTGAAGAAAGTACTTGTGACATTGTTGGGACTTTTAGGTGCCCCCCGCAGTGATTCGGCACAGTGGCAAGTGTGCCCCCTAGTTGCGCCCTTCGTTGTGGCCGTAGGTGTATTGGTCGAATTTTTCTAAACCGTACACTACAGCAAAAGTTTATTTTTCAATCTGGGCCAAATTTTGCTCAGTTTATTCAAATTAAAACTCGACTATTTTCATTGTAACCAAAATCACGTTCCAACTTGGTTGCGAAAATGCTGAGGTAAAGTGTAATAAAAATCTGGTCAGAAATTCCTTCAGATATAAAAGAAATAACGTATTTGACTCTTATTACAGCGGAATATAAAAAAGTGCTAATCGGGTACTAGAAACATTGTTTGTATTCCTTGTTGTGCATTGAATTGACCAGTGAATTGATGATATTATTTAATGCTGTAATTGTGAAAATATTTTCAGGTATTGTTGATTTTAATATTGCTCAGTTTGGTTTTTACTGCGTTCACAAAAATTGGTCGCATTAAACGCTCGTACAAAGCAGTGCGATGTGTTTAGTCTCCAATCCTGTTTTTTTTTCACAGAGACTTTTTGGTCACTGAGACAGTTTGATCATTTATCACATAGTAGTATTGAAACCCCCCGTAGCAGTATGTATTGCACCATATTTTCAGACGTTGTGACCGAATTGACTTAATTCTTTTCAGTCATGTAAAAAATTATATCTATGACCGAAAAAAAACAGCTCTAATCACATTGTGAACCCTGTGTCTACCAGCAGTAAACAAATTTTCTTTTGCAATGTGTGGATCATACATCGACCGCAATGCATTTCTCAAACACATGTTTGGATGCCTCAGCCTGTTTTAAATTTGTGATACCATTGCAACGCTGCACTAATTCATGACCCGTGTTTCTTCTAAGAAAACTTTTTGAGTAAAAATTTGCTTTACTGTCCATGCAATTGCGCAACCAAGCAGACACATAACCAGTGAAGCGTTGCAAAGGCTATGCGATATATACACGATATTAAATGTGGAACGTCGCAAGTGTACGAGCATGACATTTCACTGCGGGAATGGTCTGGTGGTACTGCACACCTTAGAGGGAACATTGTCCATGACTGCCGTGACGCATTTTCTCTTTCACTATCATGAATACTTCCAATATGTGAAAATTACAAAAGTTTTTTGGAGCAGTTAATCCAACTGATTCTGGCAACACCTTTTGCTTTCATTAATCCTGTAATGTATCGAGTGTATTAAACCTTATAGTCAGAGTAACAAACATATACTTCTAGTAACTATTTATTATATAAGTACACTATAAGAAGCTTTGCCCTCGGGACGTCTGCAGCCTGAGTGTCCCCTCGTCCTTCGCAGCCTCCCATGCCCATGCACTTTTAAATAGGTCTGCTTGGAACTCATCGCAGGAATACACAACAGTGCTAAACATAGCAACCGTTCTGGTGCACATCCATGCATGTTCTCTCCTAGTGTCACATCTATACTTGTGTTTCATCAAAGTAGTCGTGTTATCGTCATTAAGCGTATGCTTTTCCACTACCCCCACATATCTACGTTTTCTTTCAAGTATCTGTGTGTTACTCCTTGCTGCCATGTAACTGAGTGTACTACATTGCGTGTGGGAGTGGAATAAAGACGTTACACAACACACAATACAGTGATATGCCTTGTACTAATTACCATTTTTCTCCCACTAAACTTTACATATGAGAATGAGCAAATACCATAGTTATTGGTGTGTTGTTTTAGTGTCTGTTCATCTTCTGTGTTGTCAGTGTGTATCACCTAACATCCACCTTATTGTGATGTGTTGTATCTTTGTGTTCTTTGAATAACCCCTATGATTTGGACCTTGTGCCTGAGCACAATGAGTAAAAAAAAATGCTGAAGATGTCAAACAACCTTTAGCTAGTCTTTAGAGACACTTTTATGGCGTTGCATCTTAGATATCATTATAATTTCTTGATTAGTGTTACAAAATTACCTACCCTGAGATGTTTAACTAAGTAAACATACTATTTACTTTATTTTTCTTTCTTGTGTTTAATAAATACTCGTTCTTGTTTTGCCTTGTGTCTTGAAAACAAGTTTCATCTCGTTTGGTGATACTCATTGCTAATCCGGTCATACTGTTGAGACTGTTTTGAAACATGATGACCGCTGATGTTGATATATGCTGCAGTTCCAGATGTCTGGCATTAGCTGCTGTTAATGTTCCATTGATAGTTTTTACTCCATTCCTGACTTTTATTTGCGATCGCTGTGTCACACTTCAGACTTTTGTCTTCCAGGGTTGTATTGTGACACATGGTCACAGTATGTAATACTCTACTGGAGTCTGTTAAAATATTATTCCTAAAAGCAATGCAATTATGCAAACCAATCTGTGCAGCGTGGACTTCGAGATGTTATTTTGAACACTATGAACTTGTGCCAATGTGCAAACCATAGTAAAAGCTTTGTAACATGAAGACTTCATTTGATGATTGATCTATGACCTAAGACTTCTGCAAGCCTATGTGCATCGCAGGCTTGCAGAACTGAAAAACACTTGCTGTGTAGGTTATGCTATCTTCTCATAATGCACACTTCGAATAGCAGCCCTTTGCAGATAGTCTCCGTCAAATCGCCGTACGTTTTATTCTGGCATCAAGTTGGTTTTGAACTGTGAAGTGATGAAAACAGTTTTGACTAGTGGTGACATTTTGCAAGGCCGCTTGCGCTATTTTCGTTATGAACTTCGTTGTTTCATTTGTTGCAGCAAAAGTACAACTGTATGTCTCATAGAAAAGAACAATGCAGCACGATGCAAGAAATCTTCCTTAGTTCATCATGATAACAATATCAATGTGTAAATGGAAAGCTCCTTAGAATGAAGTCGGCGATAGGCCATGTGAAAGAACTCGAACTTTAGAAAAACATATACTTTCTCATTTAAATGTTCAGACCATAGCCCCAGGGATCTGCAACATATATAAATCGTGGCCAGTACGGGGCAATTAGATCAAAGAAAGATGGGTGATATCTTTAAAAGATATTATGTTCAACAAATTGACAGCTCTCCATGAAAAAATGCATACTTCGCAAGCTTAACGTAAAGCGAATTTATCATTGCGTTTTCAACTATTTCTAACTATTTCTGTATGACAGCAGAAGTATTTACAAAAAAGCAACCATTGCAGTTTTGTGAGAAACTTTTTAAACTGCTGTGAATCCACGTCAGTTGTGCGACTGACATGTTGGAAAACCGAGAATACAATGTCGGCAAACCAGTGATTGACTAAGTACGGCAAACCAGTGATTGACTTCAGCAGAAAAACCACCTGCAACTGCCAATGATGAAATGAAGGTTTGAATTTTTTTATTTTCTTGAAGGAACAGCAAACTAGTCCCTTTACTATAGATTTGTAAATAATAGATATTTTCCACTGGTTATCCAGGGTCAGTGTTGAAACTGTGGAGATACGATTAATGAAAGAGCACACGTTGGTATGTTGTGGTCGACAGCAAGTAGCAACACAGAAGGTTGCACCTTGCATGAAATGTTGACGAGGTGATCACATTAGTTTGGAAGATGAGAAGTTACACTGCTCACAAGTTACCGTGAGCCTGTTAACCAAAGCTGCCCCACTCACGGAGTAGATCTTTGTCATACATTCCTGCATTGAAATTTTTTATTCTTGTTGAAACAGTAGCCCCGAGACCAGGCCCGTAACTAGGGGGGTGAGTCCCTCCTGGAAATATGTGTCGGACATAGTTTAAAAAATTTACCCCTCCCCAGAAACTCTGCCTCCCCTGGTGTTACAAGCTGGTTACGGGCCTGTCCGAGACTGAAGTCAGATGGTGCCCAATAAAACGTTGGCTTATTGCTGTTGTACAAAAAGTTGCTGATGAAAATCAATGAACTCTTGCCGAAAGCTCAACAGGAAGGCTGGTAATTGAACAACATTTTGCAAGTGCAGGAAGTTGCAGTTGTCGCAACGGATAGATGCGACTGGAATGCTAGATAGTCTTGTGAAATTTGATATGAGCTGAACTCGGTTACATAACAAATCTGTTTTGCCGTGCATTGTGCAAATTCATTTACACATCTAGGCTTAAGAGTGAACAGTTCATTTAAATGTTCATACCCTAGTCCCGGGGGTCTGCGACTGTTTTTGAGTTGCAACATTACCTGTGTGAATCATTAAATGCTTTTTATTTATAAAACTGGTACTCACTGCCCACTGCAGTGGCGTGCAGCGGGGGGCGCCTGCCCCAGGCATATAAAGAGTGAAATTACAAAAATTGAAATGCTGTAACTAGATGATTTTTCCTATTGAAAGTCTACTAATATATGTCCTTCAAATTTCGTTGCTGTTCGTTTTGATTCATTAAAAAAATGTAGTTAACTGTACACAGCTTCAAAATTAAGTCTCTGCTGCACAAACTACCACTGAATCGCGCAGCTGGCAAAGATGCCATCTTTGCTGAACACATTTTCTATGCTGATTCAAGTGTGTGCAACCACCTGAGTAGTTTATTCAATGTGTGTTTAATGCATGGCAAAATTCCTCAGGAAT
>JGI24158J21664_10013436_pt1 | contig 10803 bp, 9 predicted proteins | sample Ectturendosymbi3_FD_21664 | JGI IMG/M metagenome (IMG submission 21664)
TCAAATCTCGAAAATTCATAACCGCTTGGTTTGATAACGAATGTGTTGCTACGCCTGCGGTACTGCCAAAGAACATTTTGCAATGCACCTGATCTCGACTTACAGCACAATGTTGGTGAAAAACTAAGAAATAAACATCAATATTCTGATCGCTAAGGAGGGGCTTGAGCCCCTTCAGACCCCTCCACTGGCTGCGCCTTTGTTTGAGACTTGACTTATTTGCAGCAGGGGCGGATCCAGAGGGGGCGATCGCCCCCTAAAACCTTCAAAAGTAAGTTTTGTCACCATGATTTTGTACAATTCGGAAAGACACTTGACTGCCAACTGAAACTTGACTGCCAAATATTACTGAAATCGCCCCCTTTAAACTTACAGGCTGGATCCGCCACTGGTTTGCGGATCCACCCTGGTATTGCCCATAGGACTTATTTGTCTGTCCCATCACATAGCACTTTATGCCTGTCCCATCCCACGAGATTTCCATTATAATATTAACATGGAATACAATTCAATTAAAATTTTTTAATTTATGAAAGTTTAGGTTTAGTATCTACTAAATAGGACTACATGTACAAAGAGACATGCAAAACAACAAAATTTATTGACTTTAAAATTCAGAAGTATATAGTGTTGCAGTTGACTGCATCACCTTGAAGTACTGAGGCAAGCACAAGCGAAAAATTGCAATTCGGAGCATTAACTAACAGGAAAGCATCCAGCAGCAATAGAGCTTCCTCACTGAGTTCACTCTACTACTACTGGGTTAGACTATCATTATATAGGGATAAGAGAATTACGATAATTCGCTTGTGGTGACTATCACAGTGACTTGTTACTCATGGTCACCATCTAGCGGTGAAAATTTATTTACATGTGGCGCCATCTTCTGGCCGCCACAATAGTCTGAGTATGACAATTCAGTATCATCCTGACACTCTCATTCTATTTCTGAAGTTGCTATGACATGCTACTGTCTCATGGGAAATACAAATGTGTGCTGTCACATCCCATCCCACGGGATTCCCACAGGAATGACATTCCAGTGGACAAGCCTGTATTTTTGATATATGCACCAAATCACAATCGCTTTGTAGTTTGTAAGTAAGGTCGCGGGGTTTTACGTTTAGAGTTTTAGGTTTAGGGATTTAGGTTTAGGCTAAAGGTTGAAGGTTTATGGTGAGGATTCAGGTTTAGGCTTGTATGACGAGAGTTTTAGGTTATGACCAGAACGGCCTCCAGAAAGTACAGTTGAGTATTCAGTAGGAGAGCTTTGTTTTTGTGCGGGGGCCTTGACATTCTAAAAATGACGACAGAGCCACTGATTTATGCAGTATAGTTTCATATTTCAGTTTATGGGGGCTTGGAGCTTTCTTTGGGGGGCTAAGCCCAAGCCCAAAAAATGTATCCGATGGTGACAGGACTGGTTGAGGGTTTTATTTTTAGGTTTAGGGATTTAGGTTAAGGTTTTATGGTTAGGGTTTTAGGTTTAGGGTTTTCAGTTTAGGTTTCGGGCTTAAGGTTTGAGGTTTTAGGTGTTTGGTTTAAGGTTTTAGGCTTACACACTAATCCAAGCATGCAACTTTGTTTGTTGTACTTGTCACTTGATATGTCTACTTCAACCAATCATGTTCCACAAAAGGCAAAATAGTCTCCACAGATATTTTGCCTCAGAAGGCAAAATAGCCTTGGAGATATTTTGCCTCAGGAGACAAAGTTTGCAAGACTGCCAATGGTTTAGTGGGCCATGGGCGGGCCGGTTTGGAAAAGAATAAATGTTCTCGGTCCACAGGCGGTTAATGGGCTGAATGTTATGGGCAATGGGCGGTCCGGGTTTAAAAAATTTTGGACCGTGCTATCTTTAGCACAAAGCTTCACTCCATGGCAGCAAGCAACAATAGAAATTAGAGACTCGGGAAGATTGGGAGGGTGAATTGTACATTAGTCTTAGACCCGTTTATATGGTTGTATGGGGCGCAAAAAATAGTTTCAAAAAACTGTAACTAAAATTTTAAATTTTTGCCTAGCAATTTTGCACCCACCTCAATTTTGCGCCAATGGCACATTCCATGCCTGCCATAGTGCAGTACCGTAGATTACGCCACTGGATGTGCAATAGGTGGATTTATGTCATGGCATTATGAATGAAATATTTTAGTTTTTGGATATATATATATATGTACTACACTCATCAGCTAACCTTGTTTTGTGTTTAATGTTCCCAACACTTCTTTGGTTACTGTTTACTTTTTGTAATGGCAGTGACTGTAGGCCTGCTGATGAATCTTCATTCTTAAACTTAATTCGTCTGCCACCTGCCTGGTGACACTAACATAATGTCTGCGTTCATGACAAGTGTGTGCTAGACTGCACTACGCTTGCTAGTAACATACTAAACCCTAAATCTAAGCACAAAACCTAAATTGTAAATGTAAACCCAAAAATTTTAGAAACTTTTTGAAAAAGTAAATGAAAGCTTCTCACATTAGCGATCGGTTCCATCGAAAGTGTAACCTCTACTATAGTACCAAAGCAAAAACAACATTGGTGAGAACCGAACCAACAACCATGCTCACAGCAGGCATAGACACTTCTCAACTAAGTTCACCATGATGTTGCTAGTGTGATAATCTCAGCGTTATATCTTGATAAAAGTGTATACAGTTTGAAGAAGTTTAAACAGTAGTTCAAAGAGGTTTGAACAATATCCCAAATGAAGTTGAAAAGGCAGTGATGCTATGTGCCTGATGGGACATGCAACTGTAGTCTCCATTTACTATATATGCAATGGTCCATGGGTACCATAACTGTATTGCTGCTTCACGGTTTATGTGAATAAATATTGTTTTCTTGCTTCTTATAGATGCTTTTGACATTGTTATATAATGTTGTGGTTGCTGCACTGCTCTCTGCCTCAACCTCTATTGTCACTTTTCTCACCTGTGCATGCCTCATCTGTACCTTGACTCATCACCCATTGCTTGCCTATCATCATCTGTGCTACTACTCACCTTCTCTGTTATACTTCTGCTTTTTTGCATATTTTTGTATTTTTTATTGTTCTGTGTTTGTTCATTTAATGTATTGTGTTCTACAATTTTGTAACTTCTGGTTTTGCTCTTTGAGAAAAAAAACAAGCAAAATATTTCATCCACTGAGCAAGTGATAACAACAATACTTCAAAGCAGAAACCAAAGCACACCTGTTTCATCTTACCACCAGTCATTTTCAGTTTCAGGTGGTTAGTTTGGACAATGTAATGAGGCATTACCATGACATCAGGAGCCTTAGAAATAAGCGTATTTATAGTTTCTTGATTGTTCTTCAGAATAAACACATTTTAGAAATTAGCCTGATCTAGCAATCATGGGTATATTCTTGATCACATGTCAACTGTCAAGAGGAAAAATTTGAAGATAGTGATATTACTGTGTGTTGATTTTCTACCTCAATTTCATGAAGCTACGAAGTCACTTTAAAGTATGTTGCAATTACACCTTATGTTGTCAGTGTTGTGTTAAAAGTGCACATTCGTCATGCCATCAGATTCCTTTTTCTCAAAAAATAATACTTCAAAATTCAAACACCATGTGCTTTTGATAAAAAGTTCACCCTTTCCATGCTTATATAAACTTGGCTTTGTTTTTTTATCCAAACTTCAGGTTGTTGAATGCTTTCAGTGAAGTTGCAGGTTATGCTATTGGATTTACATTTCTATTGTTTATGATCTCCATCTTCTTAAAAAACCTAAGCAGTTAAAAAGTCATGAACTTTGCTATGCCCCAAAATAGTGGAAAAAGACTCCAAACATTGATGATAGTATTGATGAATGGTTAGATTTCGCAAATGATAATGAAATATTGGATGCAGTAGCACCTAAATCTAATTTTTGGATATTTATTCTTTTGAAATAGTTAAGAAAACAAGCTCTAGCAGTTTGTATCTCTGGAACCTTTTTGAATGAATATATTTGTTGATGACATATTGCTAAATGCTTGAGTTGTGTGATTCTGAAATAAGTGTACAGCAATATACATACATCTATTTTAGCATGACGGCACCTAAAACTGTACTTATAAATAATTTTACCAATTTAAACGTAGTTTTCACTGTTGCTGTTGGATGTTCACTTGTGCTTGGAATTGATGAAGTATCCCAGAATTGTCAAAGCACGGATGTGAGAGAGTCTGAAGAGAAGATGACAAAAGACCAACATGCATCACACAAAGAACACTATGCTCTTGTGCCCTATTCAACTGATGGTTTTCTATCTGAATTTTATGAAAGAAATAAGACAATCATGATCCCTGGAATGCCAAGGCAGTTGATGATAAGGCAAAACTGGCAAAAAAATGGTGTTGCAGGAGTTGTGTGGGAAGCGGTAAGATGAAGGCTTGGCTTCAAATAGCTATAGTTACTACAAAATAGCCACACTTCTAATTAACACATCTGTTTGTCCAGGCATGAGTTTGGATAGTACTTCCTGTAGCTTATGCCTCCTTTTCCTCAAGTAACATTGTGTACCAATAATGCATTGCAGTTTTTTGTCGATATTGTGAGAATAACAACTAAAAAATGAAAGTTTGGTTCATCTATAGATACCACAGATAATTTTCATGGTAACTGTATTTTCAGCAGTACTTACACTGTTCTGTGCTAAGGCCTCAGTAGATGGTACAAGAATGGAAATCCTTGCAAATTGTTACTTAACATATTGTTTTGTAAATAATGCCTCATTAGTTCCCTGCTTTCAAACTCTTGCACTGCTTCCACCGATGTGGGGACGCTTGAAGCTTTTGGGGGGGATTAGACCACCAAAGGCCCTTTGTGGCGATGGGACTGTGCCGATCCCTGAATTTAAACAAAAATTTCTGCATTCCGCAAGCTGGATGCAGCATTAATATTGCGAAAAAAACCTGCGAAGTGAAAATAAAATAGCCAGCAAGTTGCTTTCTGGGAAGCGTGGGCTTTCGTGTAACTGTAATTCACGCGGTTACACGAAATTTAATTTACTATCAAAACGAAGCTTAAACGGGTGACTCACAGGCCGAAGTCTCAGTGGTTATGAAATGGATATTGTGGCCCAGTAAGAGTTTATGACTGGGGGAATAAAGTTGTTGTGAACTTGCGACACATCTGGTCAAGCTTCGCAAAATTTCGTGAATAATTCAATATTCATTTGAAAAAAGTAAAGAGCAAAAAAGGGATATCACCCCGTGTTTGTTGGTGAACCCGAATTTCCCGTAACACAGGACCCTTTAACATTCGCCAATACATTGCGTGCTTTAGTACGTACATTGTTGTCTATTGGGGACATGAACCCCGTGACCTGCTTGGCTGGATGCCACAACAGAAATTTTCACATACTGTTTCTTTATTTGAACGACATAGTCTCAAGGCAACGTCCGAAGCCTGTAAATGTTATTGTCCGAAAGTAGTGACCGAATTGCGATCACGAGCAATGCAATAAATTGTATCTTTTAGTGGTAGAAGCACAAGTTACGCGGAATTTCCTTTTTACCTTTCATACACAAACGTATGTCACTACTAAACGAAATTTTTACTGCTAGCGAATGGCGCGGTAAAGAATGGTTTATTGCTTATTTGAGGCTTACATCTCCGGTTAGTTGGAGTGGCAATGCAAAAAAAACTTTCGTTATTGCCGCTTCCTAGTGGAGCTAATTGCACACCTTCAACGAATAAATCGGCACCACGATGTTTTCGGCAGGCAAGCGTTCTCAGTGCGTACATCGTCGACAACTACGACTTGCGCGGAAAGCAGGTGATCGAGTTGGGAGCAGGCACTGGCTTGGTCGGTATGGTGGCGGCGGAGATGGGAGCACATGTGACGGTGACGGACACTGCAAAAGCGCTGCCTCTGCTTGAAGAAAACATGGTTCTAAACTTTCCACACAAGAAGCGTCCTGTCGCGAGAGAACTAGAGTGGGGGAAAGAGCTGCATGCTTACGCGGGTCACTTTCACGACTTTATATTTGGCGCAGATATCATTTACTTGGAAAGTACGTTTGATGATCTTTTGGAAACGCTTCATTATTTGGCCAATACAGTAAATGCCAGCAACCGAACTAAGATCGTACTTTCCGCCAAGATTCGTTACGACAGAGTGACGAAGTTCGTCAAGAAGCTCCAGACCAAGTTCACGAATGTGTCAAACGTTCACCAAGATCAAGCCTCGAACGTTGTCATTTACGAATGCTTTTAATGTCACGTGGTTTCCACAGCTCGCCTGCATGGGGCGTTCCGCGCATGCATTTTGTTCCCTGAGGATGAGGATAACGCTTCTGGCCGGTGATGCCGTCGTTTCTTTCCGATCATGCTCCGGACGTCACCGCTCCAGCGTGGATTGTTGGATCGCTTCCCGCACGACGCTGCGCAGATCAGTTATGACTTTGGCAGGATCACTGCTTCTCATGATTGCAGAGCCAGATACAATCATGTTCGCGCCTGTCAAATATCATGTACACTTGTCAAGAGGGTTGATCTCTCACAGACGCTAAATGCGCAAAAAACAGCCGCAGCTGACAAAAATTCGAAGCAACTCAACACAGATTTTTTGGCCGGTGGTCTATACAGTATTCATTGGCACTGACGTAACAGTGGTGGTTCTACGGGCAGGTACATTTCAACATCTCGGGACGAGGTGCAATTCAGGTTTTTACTTGCGTTTGATCAACACCGAAATGATGAAAAACGGTGTCCCGTGACCACGAGCACACTTCTGTGCTGTTTTGGCCGACACCTCTCGCGTAAACTGAACAGTTGCTACATTTTTCAAGCGGTTTTTGAGACGGAAGCGCCATTACATAACGTGAAAATCCATTCAACACTGAACATACCTGCGTCCGCGCAATGCTGTATTGTACTGAGCCCAACACCGCCATCCACGCCAATGTCCAAATGAGGATAGGTTTTGCGCAATTCTCGCACCTGCCAAATACAGTGTTTATGAATGCATCTACCAGCCAAAGTATTCATCCGCTTTTTAACCGTGTTTTATTCGAAGATTAGCGTATTTTGATTTCAGGTAGCAATTAATGTGCCTTTTAATGAATGGGTTGTTTTTTCTGACGCACTTTATAAGTAAATCCGCCTAAGTGTCACCTTATTTACAAAAACACACTTGACTGCAGCACAGGGCCGCATCCAGAGGGGTGCAAACCGGGAAATTGCCCCCCGAAATTTTCAAAAGCATTTCCAAAGCGCCAAAACTTTGTAAAACAACAAGTTGCAATCATTTTGCCCCCCCTGAAAATAAATATCAGCTGGTTGCGGCCCTGTTACAGCAAGAAACGGCTGCTGCATCGCTGGCGCCGGCGGCCGCCCCGAACGTTGTTTGAAACGCAAACATTCTACTTCAAATAATGCGTCAGTTGCCGAGAAAGAATATGTCGCAACTTGACTGCTGAACAGGGTTGCTAAGTCGTAAGGAGTCGGAGGGTTTTGGGTGGAGATTCTTGACAGCACTAGGAGTCGGATTTTTTGTCCAACTCCGTAAGTCCAATATTATCATTTTTTACATCACACTCCTAAGTTGGGAATTCCTGTTGAAATTGAAACTTGCTGAAACAGAGAACCACAATTTCCATTGAGCGCTAGTTGCTGCAAATTCTTGACAACCAAACTTCATTCACGTTATGTTAAGGAGTCGGACATTTTGCCTCCGACTCCGCAACCCTGGGTCTGAACAGCCATTCCTGAAAAACACGGCTTTTAATTTCGTTTGCTGTAAAAACGGGAGTTTTGTTTCGGCACGCGCGATCACAGCGGACTGATAGGCCACACGCACTAAGCACCTAGCAGAAGGAGCAAATGTGCAGCACGACGAGGCCTCTACGGAGAAAACAGCCGCAATAAACAGCAGTGACTTCTTGTTGAGAGCATTTATAAGCGCATTGCCTGCGCTATGTTGCAATATTTGTAGTGAATGGTGATTTGCGCTTGCACGTCGTACATTTAATGTCGCATGCATGATTTTAATTGTTTTATCTGCAAACACATTAATATACCGCACGAATCATCCGAGTGGAAATTACGCGCGCCAGTTACGAAAAGTGAACTCCACATTGCGACTCCTTTGCAAGGAACTTGCGAAACCTTAGCCTAACCTGCGCGTGCTATCTCACTGCACGTTCTTTTGCTATCTCATGTGTAAGTTTCAAACGGCGCAGTCCGTCATTCGTTTGAAAGTCCAAGTTTAAATTCGGCGCATCGCTGTTAGTAGTGCTTTTCTGAGTATTTTTTACACGATCACTTCAGATACTCTTTAAATCACTGTTGCTGTGAAAATTAAGCGAAAAATATGAAAAAAAACATGTAAATGCAAAACAATCGTATCATGAGACTAACATTTGTTGATCTTATTTCCGCGTTTGGTTCTGGTCTGAACCTTACAATAAACGTGTTGTGAGTGGCCATCATAGAAGGGCATTGCCTCCGGTTTCATAATCCCAAAAAAAGCTAATTATTGTTCGTTGAACTGCGACTCGCTTGCAACCGGTCCAAATTTCTCCCCAACACGTTTTGTACTTTGGAATCGTCATTGTTTGCCCAGTACAACGAAGACAGCACCTTACTACTTAGGCTTTGTATTGTATAACCTTACGAAGTTTGCATTTCCATGATCCGTCCTTGTCACTACATTAGGCGCCCATCATGGGAGAATAATAATTAAGTTCGCGTTTCTAGCCCTCCCCCACACAAAGTCGTGTCCACTTGTTTTTAAACGAACGGTCCTGGCATTAAAGCGCGTTTTTTCGACTGGGCGACTTTCAGCAATTTGTTCGTTGTAAAGTTTCGATTGTGCGAAACACCAGTATGTAACTTCGAATAAACGAGTAACGCAAAAAATCAGTATCCTGATGGAGACAAAATCAAACAACAGCGACAAGGAAAACAGGTTGTGAAACAAATCTCACCCGAACATTTGTCAAGCCACAAATATGGCCGGCTTCGACAAACTGTTACTCTATTTAATTAAGAACCGCTAAGCAAAAAGAAGCAAAACAGTCGGTAAAAAAATCTTGTCGTCTACGATGGGTTGGTACAAAAGTATGAATTAGAAAATGTTATGATAAAAGCCGGAAAGGACTTTTGTAGGGATGATTTATTTTCCGGTGACAGACTTCCCGGAAGCAAGTTCAAAATACTGTGGGTGGACCAAACGTGTTTGGTCAGCATGTAGCGAATTAAGTTTAAAAGCACATTTTTAGACGTTAGTTGTATTGCTTCCTTTTTGGCCATAACCTGCAAACCGCTAAGGCCAGATGGATAACCATGAATTGCTCTAAAGACGCGGATTTTCGCCCAGTTGATTTAAAAGAAAAAACGGGTGGAAGTGTTACTTGAAATTTTTTCTCAGGTCCTGATGAAACCACCGTGACGTCAGGCTGCCTCGCGAAATTTTCAAAACCCCAACTGCCCAAAACTAAAGACTTTTCGCATCGTTAGAGGATTTCATTAGCTCTATCGATTGGCAGGTCTCCTTCGTTGTTGGAGTCAGTTCTTCCATGCTAGGCCGCACTAGATCTCGGGGCAGGTGTTGTGCAGCCATTTGATTGTATCATCGTCAAGGTCGTGCAGTTCATGGGGTGGTCGATGGATTGCACATTGGAGGACAACATGGTCGACTGCTTGTTCTGCGCCACACTCACAGGTTGCAGAGGAGGCCATGCCCCATTTGTACAGGCAGGAGCGGGAACGTCCAACACCGGTGCTGAGGCGGTTAAGCCGGACCCAGGCTGAAATCTGGAGACTGATCGACCAGCGTCCATCCCAACCGCTCGTGAACAAACGTGGCAAGGCCGTGATTCCTGCGCAGGACTGAACCATCTTGCGAGAAGTTGGAAATCACTAGCTTGTCTGCTGTAGTGCACTGGGTCTCCTGTAGGACGATGATGAAAGCCTTGTTCTTGTAGGCTAGCTGCTCGATAACGCTGTTCTTGTTTGCGGCGAGGTGTTCAGCTGGAGTATGCTGGGTCGTGGGTCATCTTCAGCAGCATTTCTGCTGCCGCGACTTGAAAAGATTGCTTTTCTACCCAGCCCGTGTGGAACAGTGCGAAGATATGTCAATTGTTACTTGGCAGGTTATGACTGAAAACGACCGAGCCACTTTCGCGACTCGTGCGGGGGTGATGGGGACCAAACTGAAATATTGCTTTGGAAAAAGAACAGTTAATTGGTTGAAGTAAGAACAGAAAGTTTACAGTTGGTTACCTGCTGGCATGGATTCACCATGGTATTGCCCAGGTGTATGCTGTTGCAATCTCTCCGTTGGCGTTGCGTTGATTGTGTGATTCACCACGAACGGGATGTGCGCGAAGAAAAACACCATACATATATGTGGCGCGAACAAGCAATAATAGAATGATTGCGGCGCATGATCTCTTATTGTTGCTTGCTGCCACAGTGCGAAGCTTTGCGCACATGCCGCTCGGGCTTTTCCGATCGCAACAATGGCATGCAACTTTCAAAATTTTGATTAAAATCCCATTTGTCTTCCCAAAACCTTATTCTATAATACGTGTATACTAGAGATCGACCGATATGTCTTTTTTAGGGCCGATGCCGATATATCGGCCATTCATGGGCCGATACCGATATTTCCAAAATTTTTAAATCTTGTTGATTGCTTCATTATCAAAAACATTATGTCTTCTATGCCTGTGCTTCTCAACACATGTCGCGGCCTTTTTGATGTCGCGGCCCACTTTTCGCCGAGACTTTGATTTTGGGCCCACTTCACGAAAAATTTGTTTCAGAACTCATGACTAGGCGTAATTATGGCGA
>JGI24158J21664_10013438_pt1 | contig 10802 bp, 6 predicted proteins | sample Ectturendosymbi3_FD_21664 | JGI IMG/M metagenome (IMG submission 21664)
GCAGCAACGTATTCACGAAGTAATAAGCTACATTAAAACACATAAAAATAGTTTACTACAAGTAGATACATTTTGTAGTACAGTAGTATATTACAAATACATGCAAATATACACATACGAGCATTTAATTACGAACATGGAATGACAGACAGTCGTATTATATTACATATGCTATAGTAATTCAGGCTAAGAATATAGATGTTGAAACAGCCGCCACGCGACAGTGTTTTCAAAAAGACATCTTGAAAACACTGCGTCAGCAAATGAGGGAGCATAGCTGTTGCGCTTTCGCGATTTTAGGCAGACCTATACCAAAACAAAGTATATAACGTTGTTATTGACCCGTGTAGCATATCGTTTGGAGTGTCTGCTTTGGTGTCGGTGGGTTTAAAATTATGTTCTAATCCTATTCACTTTCCAAGATCTCAATGGCTTTTATGTCTCATAACTGTTTACATTATATCTCTGGGTGTCGAAGATATGGGTTGAAAGTCAACTATTCAGTTCATTTGTGCTGATAAGAAACAGGAATAAACTCGAAAAGCAAGACTTCTCTTTTCGTTCTTACCTTTGAAGGTCCAGAGAGGGTTAGCAAATCACATTTTTCGATAAACTGAAGTGCAATTGCTATCGCAGCAAGCAATTTTCGCGAGGTGTTTTCATGCCACAGGTAAATTGTAAGCGTGGAAAACATCGTAAAATTATCGTTTACGTTTGCTTGTACCAGAAAATGCAAAGAAGGATCAGCTGCGCGGAAATTTCAATTAAAATTAAAGTCGCAATACGTTCAAAAAAGACACACGCACAAACAAGTACGTTCCAAGCTCAACGTCAACATCGATGAGAACACGACGCATGTTCGCTGTGGTAATACTCCCCTTCGGGGCATAAGCGATGCATTGCTACATCTGTGTTTTGCCACAAGAACGCTTTTTTTCAGCAATACCGCCAGATTATCGTGGAGTTACCACTGGTCGGATGATTGAAAGCATGAAGGGAACTGTTAATGTACGAGAAGGCGCAAATGGTTGAGACCAGCCCTTCCGCTTTGCTGGTGCAAAACCCAGCAATTGAAAACCTTTATCTATCTAGAGTGGTTAAACTTGTTTCATTTTGTATGACTCAGATGCCACACCTAGCATCACAATATGAATATACAGCGCTCTCAACGATCAGCTTGTTGCAAACTGCAATAAGGAAAAGCGTCGCGTGGCGGCTGTTTCGTGATGACGCAATGCTCTTAATTGATTCCTGTAAAAAAGTGTGAGCTGTCACCAAGTTGCAAAAGGACAGTCGAATAAGATGATTTTGACAAATATAGTCAACTTACCAAATCAAAACAACATTAAAGACATCTAGAAAAATCATTAAAAAAGTAAATAAGTTAAGGCTATTTGCGGGCCGAGCGGCGAGGTTAAACTTTGAGATTACAATTTTATTGTTCTTAAGAACCTTTTTTTCGCTTGTTTACAAACCTATATTACCGCAAAATGGCGAGAAAAATGCTGTTCGTATCAGGTTGTCTTTTGACTCCTTGCTTGGCAACTTAGTTCCGAAATCTCTTTTCGGCGGCTGGTGACCTCATTCCACTTATAATAAAAAGGTTCATCGGCATGTAAATAAACAAAACCGAAATTCAGAAATGCTGCGCAGGTATTATTAGTGAAAGTAAATTATCAAAAACAGGTGGGTTTTCGCGTAAGTTCAGAAACAAAGCTTAAAAAATTGACCCCAACAAGTCATGCTTGTAAGTGTGGCACCTACAGCGTACGAAAAGCTTGAAAGGTCTCGGTTCCTTGCACAGACACCGGTTTCTGAACTTGGTCAAGCAATCACCTGCTTTTAAACTGTTTATGCTGAAACAATGGCGATGCTTTTAAACTGTTTATGCTGAAACACTGTCAACCGTGCTGTTATTGGCGCAAGTTCACTGTCGATTTCTCTTTTTAGAGCGTTATTGATTTCGAACTGCAGTCTCGTTTAGACAGACAGCAGGAAAGACAGCCAACATCTGGAGCGGGCGCTGCGCGGCTCAATGCGATACGCACAGTCGTCCGTCAAGCTTATTACTATCGACCGGTTTTTCGCGTAGACGCCTGGCATGCTTAAAGTAGACGGACGCGAACAAATGCAGCTGACATTTCAAGGACTTCAGACGTCAGTTCAACGCTGAGGTCGTTCCGCAACAGAAATGTCTTCGACCAGGAGAGCGCGCTGGTGTTTTCCATGCGACGTTCGTGTGGCTCTGACGGAAAAACATGTTTGTGTTTGGATTCAGCTCCAACTCCCTGAATAATTCATAGCGCGCCGTCAAGACCGAAAAACCGGCGGGAAAAAATTAAAAGGTTTACGGGCGATCGGTGTTCTCAGAATCGAGATCAATCATCTGCGTAAATAGATTGGAGAAGGGCGCTTCGAAAAAAGAGGTTAGAAACTTGACGCATTCCAATGATTTCCGTATATTCACTGCGGGGTCCAGTGATGGCAAAAAGTTTGTAATAGCCTGTTCGGTCATTCCCACAAATATTAGTTGCAATGTTTCTCACAGAGGGACGCTTTCTGATTATAATGTAACTCAAAAAAACTTGGTTTCTTCGTGAGTTAACGATGGCATTTTGTAAGAAGAACATTGTTAATCCCGGGGATTCTGTAATTATCTAAATTTACTTCATTAGATCAGCAAGAACCAGATGTTGAGTAAAAGCTTATGAATGTACGTCCATCATTCCATTCAAGAAAATAGGCATATGTTTAGATGGACAGGTTAAGTAAAATGTTTTGTTTAACTTTCTCCTGTAGTAGGCACTATATCTGAGGAGTGAATGAATCTAGAATGTGGATATAAAAACAGGTAGAAGACCATAGCAGTAGGCATGCAGATAATTTCCACTGAAAGTCAATTTGGGGTGAGGCTGGCAAATTTCTTTGAGGAAGAGAAGTGTGCTGGTACTTGGATTTCATGTACTATTTGTGACTGAACGAAAGTACTGTTGGCGAAACGTTTTGAGAAATCGGAGCATTAGTGCAGCTTGGTGTTATGGTTCTTGTGATCTCTGGAACTACTCAGTGAGCCTACGTAAAAAACGAACTCCCCACGAAGAGGAGTAAAGACGACAATCATGTCATTTCTTTTGTTGGAGGTTTATACCGGACAAGCGCAATCACGTCATTTCTTTTGTTGTTTGTTGTTCCAAATCATAAAGTCACAATGGCCGCAAAACTGAGACCTAAAAAATAACTAAAGAACTCAAGCCAATGACAAGCTTGATCACCGGCGTCCTTTTTTGGACTGTCTAAAACAGTAGCTTGTTAAATAATCAGAACGAAAACAAGCTTTTTAAGTCGTCTTTTGGGACATAATAAGTTTGACTGGTGCTTTTGTTTACAAAAGAAATGTTGCCCAGTCGCTGCAAGTAGTTTTCCGCAACGGTTTTGAGAAGCTTACGTGACGCCAATAGCATCAAAAAAGCAAATGAATGCAAAGAATAGTTTCATCTGCTTTCAAACATTTCGTTGATTTTGTCCAATGACAGCTTTACACCCGAAAGAAAATTAAGCTAAACTATACATTCAAATTGATTGCGAACTTACATGATAACAATTGCCCTGTGTTTATCGCTATTTTCAGAACGGGTTTATTGCGCATCTTCAGGAATATGTCCATTGGTTACCTGGCAACTCCTTCATGTCAGGTGATAACTTACGGACATTTATTTGTTGTTGTCTTCAACTTTGTATGAAACGTCTTTATTTCGTCAAACTTTGTTGAGTTTTTATAGGCATCGTTTAGAGAAAAACTTAAGGCGAAGAAAGTTAGTTGATTGTGAGAATAATAGTTTCGATGGTATGTACTTGAACTTCGAAAAAATTTGTCGATCTTTTGATCCACAATAAATATTAGAGCTCCATCCATACAACAAAACAGCAGTTGAATAGTGAGCACTTGCTCCCAGATTAAATATGAAGTATTTTAATACGTTTTCCACATTTCAAACGTCAATACACTCTTAAAGTCGCTTTCGTCCCATTATTTTATGAAATAACAACTTTGATTTTTTCACGTTTCAGGGAATGACCAGCTGTTGGAACCATTTTTGTAAAAAAAATTATTGTGATCCAGTTCTGGTTCTCATCGATCTATTGCACTTGAAACGACTATTAAATATCTTTTTGCTAACGTGTAGCTCCAAATCCATCATCTGGAAAGAGAAATGTGTCGTTTACACAAAACTACATGTTCTCACCAGTAGCACACCGACAAACTTGGCATTCTCTCTCAGTAAAGACCCACTTTATAAAGTTTTCGTTGAGCTATGTTCGTAATTTGCGTACTGTTACCTGTATTCATCACAGCTGCTATCACAAACTCGAAGAGAAGAGAATGAGCAAAAGAGTTTATCTCACAGGATTCAGTGGCGATAAGCTGGCAAAGCATGTAACAACTCTGGTTTTGGCGTGCTCAAACTGCTCAAGGGTGTGACAAAATCGATTCTGTTTGATGTGTTCTGCACATCGCGGTGTCGTTCGTGGCTTTGTGACGCTTTCGACTGATTGTATGACGATTGGCACTTCGCGTTTGGCCAGTGAGAAAGGGCAATTAGCTTTCTCTTGAATATATCTGCCTGAAGTGGCAGGCAGGCAGAGTGGTAGGCAGGTATATCACATATCGAACCTTTTCTTTTTTAACTCAGCGTGGCCAACCTCATTGACCGTCTGTTGACGAAGTTCTGTTTACGGCACAAGTGTCTTCTTCGGCACAGGTACGACGTTGGACAGCAGGACATTGTTGCGGTTCACAGTCATAACATGTTTTACCAGATGCGACAGTCGGGTCATGCACTGTTCAACGCGCGACGCGTCAAAGCAGAAGTAAAAAATTGGAACAGACAGACAAACAGAATCTGAGCAAGTGTGCAGGGTGCGTTGGAGTTTTTCTTCTGGCTAAGGATACCATGTCGTCGCAAGAAAGAGTTTTTCAATATAGCGTGAAATTATATCAGTTTATGTCTATTTCAGGTTCAGTGTCTGTTGATTTCAACGGTTTTCAGATGTCCAACAGTTTTTCAGTAGCTTTTGCTTTCTGTATCGAATCTTCTTTTGTTAATTTTTTAATGGCAAAGGTAGAGTATCAGTTATTACAGTTATTACTGGAGTGCCACTTCCTTCATGTTGAGTGAAGTTTGAAAACACTCCATGCATACTGTAATTACAAAACTACGATCAATGTTGCTGTTGCAAAGACATTGTGGTTTTGGCCGCGTTATACCGTTCTACACTGCTTCAACGAGAGCTTTTCAATTATGGATTGAATATAAAATAGTACAGGAAAGATGCACGAATCCTTTGCACGAACGTTGTCATTGACAGACACATGTGTATCTGAAGTACTTAGACCAGCACGACGCTACGGAGCTTTCGATTCATTAAGGAGAGGAAATTACCAGATGAACATTATGCATAAAGAATTAGTTCGGTGGTCAACGAAAAGGCCGGTATAGGTGTTTTTCAGCCTTGTTGCAGAGCGAAGCGTCGTTAATTCTCGGCTTTGGTGTGAAGCGAAACATTGCCGGGGTGACTTAGATTTAGCAAGATTCATACAGTTCTCATAGTTTTCAAGAAATTTTCGGGTTCCTACCCGAATAGCAAAGAATTGACGTCGTCTTGGATTAGCTTTGAAACACTTACTTCTAATACAACCCAACAGTTTTTTTGCGTTTGTTGTGTTGATCTTGCGTCATTCGTTGAAGTGACGAACAAATGGAATGTGTTTACTTGAAGAGCCTTTTTCGCACAATGTGGTTCTGTTTCATGGTTAGAAGCCACCCGTTTTGTCAAAGTGCTGCGTATCTTCCTTCAAGTTTGTCAAATTTTTTGTATGCCGGATATTTTTTGCGTTCCAATCCTCAAGCATGAAAAAATGTAAGTGTTTTTAAAAATTTTCGCAACCATTTTAAAACGTTATGCTGCTGCTTGTCAAAGTTAATTCACATCAAGTTGTCGCCCGAGATAAGCTTCTCTTTAAATCAGAAATTGTGATTTGTATCATCGGCATTGCGCAACACATGGTTCAACCTAACTCACCGCAAGCACTCTGCAGCTACTAAAAGACGTTTTGCAAAAGAGAGTTTGAGCCGAGGTTAGGCCAGCGTGGCAGATCTTGCACTTAAACAAAAAAGTGAAACTAGAATTTACATTTAACCTTAGAAAGTTGTATGGTTTTCAAAACATGGTAGTATTTATGGAGTGATCATTGTTAGCTTCGTTAATTTTGCAAAGGCGCGATGTTATATTAGAGCAACTAGGCAATTTTATCCAATCCACTAACAGACCAAAGAAGCGCTGTACTGCTAATCTTTAATCATGTTGAAAACGACTTTTGAAGATCCAAAAATGAAAATCCCTTCATTGGCCGACACGAAACAGCTAATTGCTTGCCGCGAGATAGCATCTGCTTGACCGATTTTAGAGTAACTTTCTCCTTCGTGCTTTGATTTGCGAACTATAGCAACAAACTATAAATTCTCTCAGTAAAGAGCACAGGTTAACAGCCTGCGGTAGTCAGCTCAAAAAGGAGGGATTTGAGTACACAAATAAATTTTTTTGTCCTCGGATCGCGCGCAACATACTCCATTCTCGTTTGGGCTTTTTTCGGCAAGCGGCCGGAAAAAACGTAGATGGCTTTGCCAAACATGTGCCTTTGAACCTCTACGAGGGCAAGGAAAAGTTTGATTGATGTTTGGAATTCGCGTGTCATAGAATGGGTTAATTGTGGAGAAAATGGTGGTTTGCGTAAGCGAAATGAAAGCGTCCGCGTTCGCACAGCTTCACTCATGCTCGCCCTGAAAAATGTCCTCTAGTTGTGCAATGAAATTCCAAAAGCAACTCTGATAAGGGTGCAAAGATTCATGGTATTTACCGTGATTGGGTAAGAGCTTCAAGTGACAAGAGCTTGATTACTTTTCCTTTCGTGGTTCAGGCGTGTTTACCCGAGCTCTTCAGACCAGCGATGCTTCGGGACGATAGCGTCAACAACGCAATCTAATCAGTATCGAAGAGGTAGAAAAACGCAACCGCCGCGTTGATTATCAGAGCCTTGCAACAGTTTGTTCGATCGATCGCAGCTACATGATATGAATGGAAGACAGACTGACGCAGTCGCGAGACAATCAAGCGAAGCATAAGTTCCAGCGTAAGGATAAGTCTCATGAAACGGTGTAGATGCTGCAAGTTAAACTAAAGCCTTAGCCTGCAAGGAAAGGTTTCACTCCAGCGCTGCGAGTGACGCTGCAGGAAGTCCTATGCATCACTGCGTGTCTACTGAAGCTTAACGGCAATAATTCACAAGTGGTTTGCAAAATACAAATGGAGTTCTTTATCAGCGGTAGGTGACATCACTGGATAGGCCATCGTTCGAAAACCTGAAAATGATGACTACTTTTTCCCACCACGGAAATATTCAAAGAAAAAGGCAGAGCAGAACCTTCAGCCGCTGGTACACAAGTGAGGAAAAAGTTAAACGGAATGTAAATGAATTTAACGTATCTCCTCCAACTTGTTTACCGAAATTTTGCGATCTTAAATGTGTAGACAGAAAAGAAATCTACACTGTTAGTGCGATGTCAATAGTTCATCAGAATTTTAGCTTTACTGAAAGTGCCTTTTATTCAATTAAAATTATATTTATATGAAGAAGAGAAAAATTGCTTAAATTTGTGGCTATATTACAGTTGTATGTATTTGGAGATAAAAAGATTGATTACCACTAGTTTTATTTCCAAGTGTGTCTGTTGCGTGAAATCGATTTTCCATTTAAAAATTTTGCTGATCGATTCAAACCCTTCACCTTTCTGGAGACTAGTTACTTGAATACAAATATGTTCAAATTTGAATTATCGCAAAAAGAACAAAGCAGAGCCCAGTTGACTGATTCCTCAAACTTATAGCAAACCTAGTGCTTATAATGACAGGCAAGTGTCTCTAAGTGCACTATCCAACTGTACTATAACTGAAAATTTTGAAAAATGTGTATCATTTTGAAAAATATATAATGACAAACCTGTCAGCACTTACCCGACGGTTTTAAACTATTGATAAGGTAGATTGTTCTTTTTTTAGACATGATTAAATCGCCAAAAGGTTTGATTTTTTTGGAGAAAATGGTGGTTTGCGTGAAACGAACTTGCACGAGCTTGAGGTTTGGATCTGTTTGATAATAATTTGTTTGTTTGTCACATCATTTGAACGCAAGAACATGGTAAATCATACTACGTAAACCTTTTTGTCAACAGAAGCCATGCTGTGCAGTTTAGAAAAAGCAAATTCATGTGTAAATTTTCGTTTTTTTGATACTTTGTGGCGTTGTCAAAAGGTCTGTCGCAATGTGTTGCTTTGTTCGTGGATAGCGAATAGTTCATGTTGAGCATTTCCACGAAAACTAAAATTTTGCATATGGGTTGTGAAGATGAACCAAAGCTTAAAAATCCATACATTTCTATTTGGTGAAAGATAATTCCTAATAAATAAATTATTAGCAAAGAAATGCAAAAAATATCAAACACCAAAACTCGATCAACCCACCTCAGTTTTAATTAGATGTAGATCTTGCGTTTTTCTGGTGACGCGGTCAACACTAATTTTTCTAATCATAAACCCGGCCTGAAATCTCTCATGGCAGATTTGGTTCAAGTGGAAAATTACATTTAGTTTATGACCGGGATTTAACAGCTTTGCTGAGAGGAGCGTTGCTTTAGGAGTCACAATTCATTTGACCATCAACGTTTTTTTCAAAAAAGGAAAACGAATGAATGACGCAGGCGACACTTTTTCTACGAAATCGCAGTAAGCAAGAGGCTTTTACAAATACAGACCGAAAATGAGCAAACAGTGACATGCGAAGCCGAAAGCAATCGACCGCGAAGGTTTGCTGAAAACGAACCGTGCACGTTAAAATGTTGGACGGCAAACACGAAAGCAATGGCCCTGCTACGTCGTAAACACCTCATATCGTTAAAGGGAAACGTACTAATGGCCATGATAGCCCACTACGACTTGCCCGTCAAAGGCTTGGATAGTTCGATTTTCGCATTTTTTATTTTTTTGACACATTTTGCCGTGACAGTCACTAAAAACCAAATCATCAATTTTGCTCAAAAATATGCATTTCATTTTAAAGCAAAAACTAATTATAAAAAAACTTATGAAAACGCCACATTCTAAACAAAACGTGCTGTTTTCAGTGTCTGGATCATGCAAACCAAGCGAAAGCCGCGCCAGTCGCCATTTCCTCCTTTTGGTGAATGTCGCAGACTCTGTCGGCCGAGAGGTTTATTGCTTCGAACATGCTTCAGCTTGATCAACATTTAGTCACCTCAAAAGCCTCCATAAACGCTTTACCACCGTGAAAGCTTTCTTTCGATGCTAATGGCACAGTCACGCCAAATAGGTTCAGACGTAATTGGCATCGGGCGGATATTGCGCAACGCGATTACCAGGTTCGTTTACCTTCCCTTCCATCAGAATCACCAACACGCATTTGTGTGTAAGAAGTGCTGGTTAGTTTCCTTATGACTATAACAGCGGTCTCCAAACTGTTTTATCAGAGGTCCACATTTAAGCTATTACACAACAGTTCGAGCTGGACATCTTAACGTAATGTGATTGTTCTGAGACTGGTTGCATTCTAACAAATCAACAAATTTTTCGTAAAAATTGCTTTTTTCATTGTTGAAAAAATGTCTTCGCCGGCCGGATTTGGTTCGCGGGCTGTAGTTTGGAGACCCTGTACTATAACAATGATAACTCCTAAGGCTGCAAATTTCTTATCCAAAAATTAGCGATGCTGCGTTGCGCTTGTTAGAAGCTTATAAAAGTATTGTTATCAACGGTGAAATCGTTTTGTCTGTCTCAAATGGTAGCTGAAATTAAAGCCATGCATTTATTGTTTCAAATTTCAAGTGGATTGCATTATCAAAAGTGGATTGCATTAACAAATGTTTAGAATCTAACAATGAAAGAACTTGAGCGAATTTCTTGTTATAGGTTTAGTTAATCAACAGTTATATACGCACTTTCAAAGTCCCAACTTTACAACAATGTCGAAATTTTTAAAGCCTAATCACAAAACAAGTCATCAAACTTGCGGCTTTTGTTGCTCGACAAGACTTTGAAAGTTTATCATCAACAAGATCTAACGAGCTCATCCAAGACCTTAACTTAAATTGGAAAAATCATATGGCATTGCCAAGTCACTGTAGTTATCCTTTTTTCCTTTCCAAAATCAGCGGGGAAACACATCATGTCTGTTGCAAACGTTTCCATTCTGTGCAGTGGTAATCCATGCTGTCAACACTGTTTCAGTAAATGAATTGGCTTAAATATGTACATGCACATAAGCAAGGTCCTTTGGTCCTTTCACCATGTCTATGTGACCAGATAACGACTTGCAAGCTACACAAGCAATCGCACCGAGCTAAACGTTTTTGATGCAAAAAGAACATTTTTTTAACTAAAGAATGTATAAGGTTTGTGGTTGAATGTTTGGATTTATCAGGAAAAATAAAGCCGGTTTTGTGTTGACCCCGTAATAATGTTAGATCAGACCGTTTAATGCAGGGTTCCCAACCTGAGGTAAATGTACCCCTATGGGTACAATTGCCTATCTCAAGGGATACATTTAAAGCTATCAACAGAAGGGAAAAATATATTTATACAGGGTGTCCATAAAGTCCTGCACACATTTCAAAATGTAATTGCGAAGTAACTAAAGTAGATAAAATCATACAGTTTTTTGCAAAGTGAAGTTT